>Ga0209017_10000316_pt1 | contig 49210 bp, 33 predicted proteins | sample YNPBryunderm2012_FD_185812 | JGI IMG/M metagenome (GOLD analysis project Ga0209017, IMG submission 185812) | Anoxygenic and chlorotrophic microbial mat microbial communities from Yellowstone National Park, USA - YNP Bryant MS undermat 2012... ... | reverse complement strand
AGGCTGCTCAACTTGTAGGGGGAAAAATTGTGCCTCGAAGCCCACCGGTTATGATAATTATCTCCGGTGGAGGCAGTCAACGGAACCGTAACATTTTAGTTGGTCTGGATATGCCCGGCCAGGCTCCTCAACTTGTAGGGGGAAAAATTGGCTCGACCCCCACCGATTGTGGTAATTACTTCCGGTGGATACAGTCAAATGAGCCGTAACATTTTAGCTTGACTGTATCTACATCTACCGGGAACTATGACCACAATTTGTGGTGTTCGATTCGATTTTTAGCCCCTCCCTCGGGTAGGGGGGCGGGCGGGTAGATACAGTCAAACTAAATTGGTACGCCTTTTTTGTGTTCCAGGTGTGTTGAATTTTTATTCGTCTCGGAGAGCCTGTCAAGGCCAGGTGCCCAAAAGAGGGGGGCCAGGGGGCGAGATTTCCGCTGGAGGCCCTCCGGAAAGGGCCTATCCCCCCGGCAGTGCAATTCCGATATCCTCTCAGGAGGGGGCCCCTTTGATCTTTGCCGGGGTTGGGGGGATTTAGGAGGAACTGCACTTTCCGTAACCCTTTCGTTTGACTGGATCCACCGGAAGTAATTACCACAATCTGTGGGGTTCGGGCCAATTTTTACCCCCTACAAATTGAGGGGCTTGGCCGGGTGGATACAGTCAAATTGGCCGAAGGATGCACAGGGATGACACATAGCTTTTCTTTGATTTGGCTAAAGTATTACCGTAACTCTTTGTTTTATCCAAACTTAGACCCCCTTATTGGGGGCTGTTTTCATAACTCCAGGATTTAGAAAGAGGTGGGGTATTCCCCCAATTGGCGGGGGACCTAAAGGGGCAAAAGTCCGACTTAGGGCTGGGCATTAGCAGAAAAAGGGTGCCTGAATTTCATACTTTCGGGGGGTCTTATATACTTTTGGAAGGGGTGCAGAGGATTGGAACGAGTTGGGTCCCGGGGCGGAAATAATCGGGGGGATGGGGGTTTGCTGTACTTTTCGGAAAGGGGCTGTAAGATGAGAAGAGGTGCCGGATTGGAGGGCAGATGGCTGGGGCATTCGGGAGGTTGGTCGGCTGGAAGTTTTCTTGCTGGCAAAGGTGGGTGAGCGGTTCCCGGTTTTCCCATGGGGGCATATCCAACAGTTGGAGGCACCTGGTGCATGACCAACGCGGAAATTGCCGGTGTGTTTGATCAGATTGCCGATCTTCTGGAGTTTCAAGGGGCCAATCCGTTTCGGGTGCGGGCCTACCGGAATGCCGCCCGCACGTTGCGGGAGATGACCGAATCCCTGGAGCAGATGGTGTACAACAATCCAGATGGCCTAATGGAAATCAGCGGCATCGGGGCCGATCTGGCAGAAAAAATCAGCACTTTGGTGAAAACTGGCACCTTGCCGCTTTTGGAAGAATTGCGGGAGCAGGTGCCGATCGGGGTGTTGGAGGTGATGCGTGTGCCCGGGCTGGGGCCGAAACGAGCGGCCGCCTTGTATCGGGAACTTGGCATTACCTCGCTGGAGCAATTGCGAGAAGCCTGCCTAGAGCAGAAGGTGCGGGACTTGCCCGGTTTTGGCGCCAAAACGGAGGAAAAAATCTTGCAGGGCATCGAACTGGCTGCCGAAGCCGGTCGGCGAACCCTCTGGGCCGTGGCCGACCAGTTGGTCCAAAAAATTCTGGCCCACATGAAGCAGTGTCAAGAAATACGTACCATTGAACCGGCCGGCAGTTATCGCCGAGGCAAAGAAACCGTCGGCGATCTGGACTTTTTGGTCATTACCGGCCAACCGGCCGTGGTGATGGAGCATTTTAGTCGGTTGGACGGCATCGCTCAGGAATTGGCCCGGGGTGAGACTAAGATGTCGGTCCGGTTGGGAATCGGTGTCCAGGTGGATATTCGTGTCGTACCGGAAGAATCGTTCGGGGCGGCGTTGCAGTATTTCACCGGCTCCAAATCCCACAATGTGGTGCTCCGGGGCATGGCGAAGGACCGTGGGCTAAAGATCAACGAATATGGCGTGTTTCGGGGCCAGAAGCGAATTGCTGGCCGAACGGAAGAAGAGGTGTACGGGACGTTGGATTTGCCCTGGTTTCCGCCGGAATTGCGCGAGGCCAGGGAGGAGTTCAAGTGGGCGGCAGAAGGCCAATTGCCGGTGCTGGTGGAGCTGGCCGACATCCAAGGCGATCTCCATGTGCACACGGATTGGACGGATGGGCAGAACACGTTGGAGGAAATGGCCGAGGCGGCACGCCAACGGGGGCTCCGGTATCTGGCCATCGCCGACCATTCCAAACGGGTTACCATGGCCCGGGGCCTGGATGTGGATCGGCTGCGTCGGCAATGGGAGCAGATCGATCGGCTCAACGAGAAATGGAAAGATTTTCAGCTTCTCAAAAGTATCGAGGTGGATATTTTGGAGAAAGGTGGTCTGGATTTGCCGGACAAGGTGTTGGCCGAGGCGGATTGGGTGGTGGCCAGCGTGCATTACGGCCAAAGTCAGGCCAGGGAGCAGATTACCAAGCGGGTGGTGGATGCGCTGGCGCATCCGGCGGTTTGTGTGTTTGCCCATCCGACGGGACGGCTTCTGAACGAAAGACCACCCTATCCGATTGATCTGGAGGCAGTTCTGGAGGCGGCCAAAGAGTACGGAAAGATGATTGAGCTGAACGCCCATCCGGCCCGGCTGGATTTGGACGATGTGGGATGTGCGGCCGCCCGAAAGCTCGGCGTCCCGGTGGTCATTTCTACCGATGCCCATTCGATCACCGGCCTGGATGCGATGCGCTACGGCGTGTTGCAGGCCCGGCGCGGCGGTCTGACGAAAAAGGATGTGGCCAACACCCGCCCCTGGCCAGAACTCCAACGCCTGCTCCGCCGAACCTAAACGCCCCGGCAGCCGAACGGCACTTTCCTTCCCCAGACCGGTGATTATTCCAGTGGGGATCCCCAAGGGGCTACCGGCCGCCGACCGGCAATTTCCTTCCCTAGACCGGATGATGCATTTTTTATCGGCTGTGCCGGAATTCCTGTTTAGAAGCTGTTTTAGAGGCTGTCTCGAAAATCTGTTTTTCGTTTGACTGTAGCCACCGGAAGTAACTGCTACAATCTGTGGGGTTTAAGTCGAGTTTCCCATCCAAGTGGGAGGGGCCTAGCCGGGTGGATACCGTCCCACCGAACGCCCCGGTTTTCTATTTTGACTGTATCTGTCCGGCCCCGCTCCTACCCGTTGTGGGGGCTAAGAATCGGATTGCATACCACGGAGTGGGGGCATCGTTCCGGCGGGATACAGTCAAGCGATGAGGTTTGTGTGCCTTGATGTTGCGAAGAGGCATCGGAACGGGCGTAGGGATTAGGGGGGACCGGCTGGCCATACACGCCGGCACGGGTCCAAGGGATGGCATTTTGGCCGGTGCGGCTGAAAACGATCTGAAACAGTTGCAAGGTGCCGGTAATAAAGGCGGTTCGCGCCCCGGTCAAATACAACCGCCACATCCGCACGAATCGCTCGTCGAACATCTGGGCTACCTGGTCCCGGGCCTTTTCAAACCGGTCCAGCCAATGCTGAAGCGTCAACGCATAATGAAGCCGAAGATTTTCCACGTCCAGCACTGAAAAGCCATGGGGTTCCAGCACATCGAGCATTTCCTGTAGGCTGGGGGCGTAGGCGCCGGGGAAGATACGTCGGCTGATCCAGCGATCGCCTTCCATGGGGCGGTCTCGACCGATGGAGTGCAAGATGCCTCGGCCGTCGGGTTTGAGAGACCGGTCGATCACCTTGGCCAGGGTGGTGTAATGAGCCGGGCCGACGTGTTCGAGCATCCCAATAGAAACAAACACGTCGAACTCTCCCCGGATATTGCGGTAATCGTCTTCGATGAATTGGACGCGGTCGTCCAGACCTTCGGCTTTGGCCCGGCGTCGGGCGTAGGCGATTTGGTTTCGAGAGATGTTGTAGGCATGGACGCGGACGCCGTAGTGGCGGGCCATGTAGAGGGCCAGTGCGCCCCAACCGCAGCCGGCCTCCACGACCGTTTCCCCCGGCCGGAGCCAAACCTTTCGGCAGACATGTTCCATTTTGGCCTGCTGGGCCTGTTCGAGATCGGCATCCGGATGGGGGAAATAAGCACAGGTATATAAAAGTTTCTTATCCAGCCAAAGCTCGTAGAACGCATCGCCGATGTCATAATGATGTGCCACGTTCCGGCGAGAGCGTTCCAACGTGTTGGAGGCACTGCGGCGCAGGAGGCGCAACAGTCGGGTGGCCAACCCGGCCGGGCGTTTGTCCTCCAAAGCCAACCGCTGAAAGACCATCTGGAGCAATCGGCCCAAATCGCCTTCGACGTCCAGGCGCCCCTCCATGTAACAATCGCCGAAATAAAGCTCCGGATCCAGCGCCAAGAGCCAAATGGCTCGCCGATCGTGGAACCGCACCCGAATCTCCGGCGTTTGGTCGGCAACGGTCAGCTCTTGTCCATCGGGCAGGACCACCGCTACCGGGAGCCGACCCAGCCGGCAAAGCAGATTTCGGATCAGCCAACGTTCCAGGCGATAGCTTCCTTTCCCCGGGGCGGTTCGGGCGGCACGGGGGGGTTCTTCGGAGACGGTAGTTTCCGCACAAGCCGGTGGCGGGGAAAGCGGCTGGGTCGTTCGGTCGGGTGGCAGTGAGACGGGCCGGCCGGGTGGACTGCCGGGCGCCTGGCCAGCAACATCCGTTTGCAACGTCGGCCCCATATTCTAGCCTCCTTCCGCAAAAAAAGCAGATAGTAACCTATCCGTCGCCTCCCGCCTCCACCCCCACAGCGGGGGATTGTCGAGGGATGCGACATGTTCCTATTCGGATCATGGGAAGGCGGTGGAGGCAATCTGAAAATTGCCGGCAACACCCCTACGCATCCACAGGATGACCTTTTATGATAATACTTTTCGGGTAAACTGCCAACACTCTAGGCTGCCGAGGTTGCCTTTTTGGTACCATTTTACCCGAAGGAAGCAAGCCGAATGAAGCAACTGGCCTCCCCCCCGGCGGGTTAAAGCCAGGGTGTCCTTCCCGCAAAAGCAGAAATCCAGACGTTAGGAAAAGTCCCTAGGGCCGGGATTCGTGCCGACGCGGGAATAAGAGCCTATCCCAAAATCAGGCTTGGTGAAAACCCCAATTGGATTCTCCTGCCTGAGCAAACCGCCTTCCTTGATCACCTTGGGTGCTGCAGGCATTTTGGGATAGGCAGTAGGCTGGATTCCTGCTTACGCAGGAAGGAGAGGTGAGCTCCGTTCATTCGGCTAGAATGTTTCCAACACACCGAAGTGCCCGAAAACTAGGCAGGTTCGTGTCTCTTTGCTTTGCGAAGATCAATACAACAGTTTTTTCCCAGGAGGCGGCAGGTAACCATGTTGGATGCCAAGTTTATTGTCGAACATCCGGAAGCGGTCAAACAAAATTGCCAGAATCGAGGTGTCCAGGCCGATGTGGATCGGTTTGTTCAGTTGGATGCCCAGCGGCGGGCCAAACAGGCCGAATGGGATGAACTGAATCGGCAGGCCAACCAGGTGGCCAAACAGATCGGCCAGGCCAAAGATCCGGCCCAGCGGGAGGCCCTCAAAGAGCAGGGCCGGCAGCTTCGGGAAGCCGCCACGGCCGCCAAACAGGCCCTAGACGCCATCCAAGAGGAAATGCTTCAGATTCAAAAACGGATTCCCAACATGACGCATCCGGATGCGCCGGTGGGGGATGCCTCGGCCAATCGGGTCTGCCGCTACGGCCAGACGCCGGTCCGGCAGTTCGATTTTCCTCCGTTGGATCATGTCCAATTGGCCGAAAAGTTGGACCTACTGGATCTGGAGGCCGGGGCGCGGGTGGCAGGGCACGGCTTCTATTTCCTGAAAAACGAGGCGGTGCTGTTGGAGTTGGCGTTGCAGCGGTATGCGGTGGAGGTGCTTCAGCAGGAAGGCTTTACGCTGTTGATTACGCCGGATTTGGCTCGGAATGAGATTTTAGAAGGGATTGGTTTTTTGCCCCGGGGGCCGGAAACACAGATTTACAGCATCGAGGGGACCGACCTCGGGCTGATTGCCACGGCGGAAATTACCCTGGGCGGCATGTTTGCCGACCAGGTCCTGGAAGCGGAGCAGTTGCCGATGCTTTTTGCCGGCATTAGCCACTGTTTTCGTACCGAGGCGGGCGCCCATGGCCGGGCCACCAGGGGGCTGTATCGTGTTCATCAGTTTACCAAGGTAGAAATGTTCGCCTTCACCTTGCCCGACCAAAGCGACCCCATGCTGGAACGCTTCTGCCAGTTGGAATGCCGATTGTTCGACGGCTTGGGAATCCCCTATCGGGTGATCGACACCGCTACCGGCGAACTGGGCGGCCCCGCCTACCGAAAATACGACCTGGAAGCCTGGATGCCCGGCCGAAACGAATGGGGCGAAATCACCAGCACCTCCAATTGCACCGATTACCAGGCCCGTCGGCTCGGCATCCGCTACCGCACCAAGGGCGAAAAAGGTACCCGCTTTGTCCATACCCTCAACGGTACCGCCATCGCCATCAGCCGCACCTTGCTCGCTATCCTCGAAAACTATCAACAGGCCGACGGCTCCGTCGTCATCCCAGAAGTGCTTCGGCCTTGGGTCGGCAAAGAACGCATCGAACCCAGACGTTAACATGGTAGCCGAAGCAAACAGATCGCCTCTTCCCTGCTCGTCCCGCGGCCGGCGGTGCCATAGGCAACAGCCTCTGCCCCCTGGGGAAAGACCGGGTGCTTCATTCGGCGAAGGGGAGACCTCTGTTCAAATCTTCTTGGCCATCACCAGGCGGGCAAAGTGCTCAAACGAGCGGTCATAGCTCCGCTCGGCGTCCGGCGGAAAACAGCAACCGGGCAATTGCCGGGATCGTAAATGATACGCCAAACAATCGCAGCACATCCCTTTCCGACTGCACGGTTCGTAACTGCACGTACACGATTTGAGATTCTTTTCTTTTTTGCACTCGGCCATCGGCGACTCCTTTTTCGGTAAACCATAGGATAACATTTTAGCCGAATCAACGGAGCTCATGTGTCCTTCCTGCGCTAGCAGGAATCCGGCTTACGGCCTATCCCAAAATCCCCGCACCGCCCACGGTGATCAAGGAAGGCGATTTGCTCAGGCAGGAGAATTCAATTTTGGGTTTTCACCAAGCCTGATTTTGGGATCGGCTCTTATTCCCGTGGAGGCCCGAATCCCGGCCATAGGGACTTTTCCTAACGTCTGGATTCCTGCTTTTGCGGGAAGGACACCCTGGCTTTAGCCCGCCGGCGCAAAGGTGGCTTGGTTCATTCAGCTAATTTGACTGTATCCCCCCGGCCTGGCCCCTACCCTTTGGAGGGGCTAAGAATTCGCCTCGAAGACCATAGATTGAGGGAGTGGGGCCCGGGGGCTACAGTCAAGTTAGCCAGGGCGTTTTTCCCCGCCGGTTGGCGGCAAATTCGCCGGAGCCGCGGCCTGCCAGGCCCAGGCTTCCAGCATCTGATATTGGCGGTCGAAGCGGTGTTCCGCCACTTCGTAGGGACTTTTAAAGAAACTGGCCAGGAAAGTCAAGGTGCCGGTTTGGCCACGCCGCCAGGCCAGTTCGGTAAACCGCACCAAATCCAACACCAACGGCGCCGCCAGCAGGGAGTCGCACCCTTGCCAGATAAATTGCAGCACCATCGGCGTCCCCAGGAAACCTTGGAAATGCACATGGTCCCAGGCGGTCTTCCAATCGCCCAGGCTCCGGATGTATTCGATCGAAATATGGGTTTGGGGCCGGTAGCCGAGGATCTCGGCCAGCAGCCGATCTTTGCTCGCCAGTTTGGTTTGTTTATGGTGGGGATCGTCCAGGATTTGGGCGTCCATATTGCCGAAGATATTATGTCCTACCCAGCTCATGACCCGAAGATGGCGTTGGGCAAACATGGGGGCCAGCACACTCTTGAGCAGGGTTTCCCCAGTTTTCCCGTCGCAGCCCATATGCCGGGTCTGCCGCAGGCGGGCCAACTCCGAAATGGCGGACGGCCGAGATCCCAAGGACGGCGTAAAGTTAATATACGAATGTCCCGCATCTAGGGCAGCAATCGCATACAGCGAACTGGCCGGCAGCGGACAGCTCGCCTCCTCCAGCACCGGCTCCAATTGCTCCCATCGGACCGGTAGCACCGCCGCATCCACCAGCGGCTCCGTGGATGCCACATTGACCACGATCAAATGGTCCAACCTTTCTTGCTGGACAAACTCGGCAAAATCGGCCTGTAACCGCCGGATGATCTGCCGGACCGATCCCTCCCGGGGTACCTCCGCACAGGCCAATTTCTCTATCGCCGGCCCCACCCCATAGACCGTCCCAAGCCGAATCCGTCGATCTACCCCTTCCAAGTCTTCCCGCACCGCCTCGACAAGCTGGGCGTCCAAAGCCCGGCTTTCCCTCACCAGACGCATCGCCTCCTCGTAAAGCCGGGTTCGGCGGATTTCATGCCCCGAAAAGACCATCTGGTCCCAGTCCACCAGATGCAATCGGCTAAAAGCATCCAGGGCGCTCACCAGGCCGATGGGTTCGACTAGCCCACGTCGCAAGGCCGCCCATCCGACGATCGTCGTCGTGGCCACCCCACCCTGGGCACCGATCAACCACACCCCAATCCGATGCTTCGTCATGATTGAAGAGGCTTTCTTTGGAGGAACTCCCGATGGTCCAGAACCGAAGGATTGCCTATCCCAACATGTCCACGCCGACACCTCCCCCAAAGGCGGTTTTCTCGGTCAGCGGCCCCTGCTGGGATTCCACCAAGCCTGTTTTTTGGAGGGGCTCTTAACCCACCCACCCAGCTCCGGCCGGCAGAAACCCAATGGACCTACCGCTCCCATGCAATCCTAGGGCAGGGGCATGCGCCTCGGCAGAGAATAAGCCCCGCCAAACCACAGCCCCATTGGGCTTCCCAAAACCAAGGGACACCGACCTGGCAAAAACCAGGGAATTTCGTGTCTCTCCGATTAGCGTGGCTCATCAGGTCTTCCGAGAAGCCCGCTCCGTGGAAAGCACCTGGCGGAGCAAGGCCGAAAGGTCCTCATAGGGATGATCGCACGGAGGCCCATTGGTATATTGCAGGATGCAATGTTGGGTCTTGTTGCCCAGGGCCACCAGGGTGGAAGAAACGGTCCCGAAGTCCTTCCCCACCAGGACCACTCCTCCCCGGCCGGCCGGATCGGGGCGGCGGGAAAAGGTTCGGCTTGCCACGGCCAAAAACAGCACCGCCGAATCCAATCGCTGCAAGGTGAGCTGGCGACGAACAAGTTGTTGGCGGGGGTCAGACGGGTCGTCCAGGTCCCCATTGGTCAAAATATGCAGGCCCGGCGTCAAATCCACAATTTCCACGTGGTTGCCCCCGTACACCACCGCCCCATATTTGGCATCCAGGCAGACATAATTGGCGCCGGCATATTGGCCGGTGGACAATTCCTGGGCGGCCAGCATCGCCGCCTCCCGGGCTGTCCGACAATTCAATAACTCCCGACACAACAGGCCCCGAGAGCGTGGCTCTGCCGGGACCTTGGCTTTGGGCCGATTCCCCACCGCCACCAACAGGCCATACTGATTGATCCCTAACCAGGTGCCGCCCGCCTTTTTGTCGATGCCGCAAACCACCCGCGGTTTGCCCGACTGGATCCGAGGAGGCTGACTGGGCCGCTCGAAAAACTCCTCCCGATTGTACGCCACCAAAATCGGGGTATTGGGAACCGCTTGGTAATAAATCGCCATGATACACATCGGTTTGGTACCCCAACCACAACCATGCCCACCCGCGGCCGGAACCCACCCCCTGGACCGGTTCCGGCTAAAAGTTCGCCCGCACATACCGGGAATAAATCATTATTTTATCGAAAACTAGCGGAAAAGAGACCCCTCCAAATGGGGGGTTCCCAAGGAAAGATAAGCTGCCCAACGGGCTTAACGGAAGGTGTCGGCACCTCCAGTTTCGCCAGTGGGGGGACCCGCCAAGGGTTTTGTCAGTCGGCTCCATGTTACGAAAAAAAGAATCCCCACCAACCTCCGAACCTAATGAACCCGGTATATCCTACGGGCAGGCCTAACCTTTTGGCCCAAGCTTTTTGTCGCCATGCGGCAATCCAGAGCAATTGAGCTAGCCAGAGAGTATCCGGCGCATGGAGCAACGGCTTGGCTTGGACACACTGCCCAGGTAGCTATGCGGCATGATTGGCGGGTAACAGAGGCCGACTTTGAGCGGGCTATTGGGGGCAAACGGGGATGGGAATGCGGCTCTCAGACGGTGCAGGCGAACGTAGGGCAAGGTTCCGATTGTCGCCCAAAAAGCGGCCAAGAAGAGGCCAAAAATGCGGCCCACCAGTGGCCCAAAATGTGGCCATGCAGGTTGACTGTATCCCCCAGAAGGAATGCCCCCAATCGGTGGGGTTCGATCTGATCTCTACCCCCTGCAAGTTGTAGGGCCTGGCCGGATAGATACAGTCAAATTAGGCGTCGGCGTCCGTTTGCGAAGAAGAGAAGTTTTTGACGCAACCCTTTACAGACTTCCAAGTTACGCAAAGCATTACCAAGTCCGTCGAACTAGTGCAAATTTGTCCAATGCCCGGAAGAGGACTCGAACCTCCACCCCCTAAACGGGGACAAGGACCTGAACCTTGCGCGTCTGCCAATTCCGCCATCCGGGCCCTGAATCTACTACTCTTGGAAGATTTTGGCTTGACTGTATCTACCGGGAAGACCGCCACAATCTGTGGTGTTCGATCCGATTTTTAGCCCCTCCATCTGGTAGGGGGCCGGGCGGGTAGATACAGTCAAATTAGCCGAATGAAGAATCCCGCCTCTCCCCTGGCGGGAGAGGCCGGCCTGGCCTTCCGGCCAGGCCGGGTGAGGTAATTACCTTACCAAAAACTCTCCTTTTCCACCATACAAGGGGGAGAAAAGAAGGCGGCTATTCACTATTATTGTTCCCCCTCACCCTAACCCTCTCCTCCGGGGGAGAGGACATCTGGCAGGCACGAGGAGGGTGCTCTTCCATTCGGCTAAAATAATACCTGCTCTTCAACTGCTTTTATTTTAAATCCTCCGGACAAATTCGCAAGGGGCGACCCCCAAGGAATCCGGTATCCTAGATCCCTCCTCTTCCCAAGGGAAGCAAACTCCCTAAGCCGGGAAATCCTCCCTAGGTTGACTGTCTCACTTCGGATCAAGTCGGCCTATCCGTGGGGAGGACAACCGATTTTTGTTGCTCTTATTTCCCTACCCGTCGTGGGGGGCCGCTAAGTCGATCCAGTCAAACTAGGGTTTCAAGTCTAAGATGGGAGTATCTGGAAAGGCGTCGATCTGGTCAATTTCGATGATGTTTTCTTTGACGGAACGGATTTTACAGCGGCTCAGGGCGATCAGGTTGGGTCGGACCGGCGCCCGGGTAGCAAAGACACCCCGGATTGGGTTATTCGGATCCCCTTTTGGATGGACTTGAAGAATGGATCGCTTTTGGGGGGTGTCGTTCCGATCGAACCAATACAGAACCCAGATTTCCGACAGTTCTTCCACCCCCAGGAGGCCGGGCTGGTATTTTTTGTCGATCTCCAGATAGGTTTTGTCGGCCTTTTTTCAGACCCAGCCGATCGGCCAAACCGTGTAGGTAACCTGGCCGGCTTCTTTTGGGGGTGGGGCCTGTTGGGAAGTTGGAGCCTCTTTTTGTTCGGTTTTTTGTTCCGCCAGCAGCCCGGCCGAGCACAAACCTGCCAGCCCCAGCAAAAACCCTGCTTTTACCATCGCCTTCATTGCCGTCTCCTTTCAAAATAGAGAAAACAGGAAATTTTGGTAATTTGTGTTACAGAGTTTCTCAGGCCAATCCTGGTTCCCCATCTTATAGACTAAATCTGCCCCCCCAATAGTTTATTTTCTCCCGCTTTGTTGCATACTATAGGGTAAGCTCAAACCGGTCAAAAGTACTAAAACATCCTATTCCTTCACCGGAAGCAATTCCTTCTCGACCCTAAGGCCCAGGGGGCAGGCAATTCTCCCGGTCGAACATTATCGTTTTTCTCCCTTCTTTGAGGGGGGAACTTCGGGAAACGGGGGTATCTTATACCCGGCGAAGGTTTCCAAGAGGGTTTGTGCGGTCCATTGGGCGGCCCGGGACACGGTCTGACTACAGTTGCCGTTAACCTTCCCGCCCACCTCTTTACATAACACGCTCCCATAATGCTGCTGGAAGTGGCGGAAGACCTTTTGGAGCAATTGGTGGGCCAAGTTGCGATCGCCGAAGAAGATTTCGTCTCTAGTTCGTCCGCAAAGGTATCCAATGGCAAGCCCGGCAGCGGTAAAACTCCCGCACTGATGGAGCCCGGTGGGCGTAGCGCCGCCATCCAGACAACTGGCAGCCCGAAACAGTCCTGGATCGGCCGGCAAAAACGGCAGCGCATCTTGGAGAGCGGCCAACGTACATTGGCAACAGCCCCCATATGGCTTCAAATATTCCGAGGCCAAGCTAGCGGCTTTCTGGACGATGGCCTGGCAAGCCGTTTCAGCTAGCTCGATCCGCTGCCCAGGACTCAGCGGAGGTCTGGGATCGACCGGGTGGGGGCGGGCCGGCTCGGAAGACTCGGCAGGAACTGTTCCCCCAATCCCCATCGCTCCTACGGCGCAAACCCCGACCATCTGATAGACCTTTCGTCGGGGTATCTTCTGACCGGGAAGTCCTGGTTTTGGGCCTCACACGCACTCATTGGGGTAACCCTCCTCCAGAAAGACTTTTCTACGAGGGTTTTGACCTCGGGAATTTTCTGCACCAAGGCCATATTCGGCCAGGGGAGTTTGGCGGGTGGTTGGGGGGGCGTTCCACGCTAGCAGGCGGTGCCCCATCTGGGATAGGGGGGATTGCTAACCCTGGGTCTCATGAATCGGCAAGGCGGCTGGCTATTGAGTTTACGTCTTTGACTAAGCATACTGGAAAGAATACGGGCTGACCAGTCCCCTTTCAGAGGCTGACTCAAAATGGGCAGCCGGCGGGCACCCCAGACCGTTTCCAAACCCCTTCGGTTGACTAAAATGCCCATTGGATGGGGTGTTGGGCAGTCCGGGAGCGGGTGGGTGTTCCCCACGGTTCAAGACGGGATGTCGGGACAACCTCTCAGAGGCGGACCCGAAATGGGCAGCCGGGCGACGGGCCAATGCCTTTCCCAACCGTTCTGCTTTAGCCAACTGCCGGGTGATTAGCCGCTTGGCAGTCTGGGACCCCGGTTGGAGGTACATCCGGCCAACAACGGATTTCGGGACAGCCTCTTGAGGAGGCGGCCAGCCGCACAGAGCAGCAGAGGTTTGGGAGGCGGTCTTTTTGGCTCCATGCAGCAGCAGAAACAAAAAGCGGGAAGGAGGAAGAAGCGAATGAAATTGGCAGGCAGAAGTGGTTTTCGCTGGGTGGTGGCCGCACTTGTCCTGTGGGGGGTGATTTGGGGTGTTGGCAGTTTAGGCTGGGCGCAGGGGCCGACGGCACCGCCAACAGTGCCGAAAACGCCGCAGGAACTTTTGGCTCTAGAGGCCCAGGTCAAGCAGGTCGTGGCCAAGGCGTTGCCCTGTGTGGTAGGGATTCGGATCGGCACGGAGCAAGGCAGCGGCGTCATCGTCAGCGAAGACGGTCTGATCATGACGGCCGGGCATGTGTGCAATCGGGCCAATCAGGATGCCGAGGTGTTGCTTTATGACGGCAAAGTCGTGAAGGCAAAGACGTTGGGGGTGTTTCGCACCGGCGATGCTGGCCTGGTGAAGATCGTAGAACCGGGCAAATGGCCCTTTTTGGAACGAGGCCGATCTGCCGGGCTGAAACCGGGGGATTGGTGTGTGGCATTGGGGCATCCGTTGGGATACATGAAAGAGCGTCCCCCGGTGGTGCGGGCCGGTCGCATTGTGCAAGTCGGCGACACGCTTCTGCAGACCGATTGCGCCCTGGTGGCCGGGGATTCCGGTGGGCCGCTGCTGGACCTTCAGGGCCGAATCATCGGCATCCATAGCCGAATCGGCGGCGCCATGAATATGAACTTCCATGTGCCTGTGGATCTGTTTATCGCTCATTGGGATCGATTGCTTCGGGGGGAGGAATGGGAGACCCAACTTCCGAGTCGGGATGGGCCGGAAATCCGGGCGGCATTCCGGCCGCTGATAGCGGAGGTGGCCCGTTGCGTGGTCCGTATCCGCTGCGACGGCAAAGAAGCGGCTCTGGGCACCATCATCGGGCCGGACGGCTGGATCGTCACCAAAGCCTCGGAACTAAGGGGTAAAATCACCTGCCTGCTCCAGGACGGTCGCGAATGGGAAGCCCAAAAGGTGGCCCAGCATGAGGCGTTTGATCTTGCGCTGTTGAAAGTCCCGGCCGAGGGGCTACCGAAGATCCCCTGGAGTGAGCAGGCGGATCCGGCGGTAGGTCAATGGGTGGCTGCGGTGGGACCGCAGGAGGAACCTTTGGCCGTCGGTGTGATCAGTGTGCCCCGTCGGCGAATTCCGCCGCCCCGAGCCATGCTGGGTGTCATGCTAGACGATGGGCCCCAAGGTCCGGTCATTCGGCAGGTCATCCCCAAAAGCCCAGCGGAACAGGCCGGTCTGCGGGTCAACGATATCATCACCCAATTGAACGACCAGCCGGTGAAAGACCGGAACCAATTGGTCGAACTGACCAAGCAATTTCGGCCTGGGCAGAAGGTGAAATTGGTGGTGGTGCGGGATGGGCAGAAATTGGAACTTTCGGTAGCGTTGGCGGTGGTGCAGATGCCTGGTCAAGAGAAACAGCGGATGCAAAATGCCTCCGGCACAGGGCTGAGCGCTCGGCGGGAAGATTTTCCGGTGGTGTTGCAGCACGACACGGCTCTTCGGCCGGTGGATTGCGGCGGTCCGCTGGTGGATCTGAGCGGGCGGGTGCTTGGGATTAACATTGCCCGGGCAGGCCGGACGGAAACCTATACGGCGCCGGTGGATGCGCTAATGCCGGTGCTGTATGAGATGCTTGCCGGTCGGGTGCCGGCGCCGGAGTGGTTGGTTTCTCGGAAGGCGGAGGCGGAGTTTGCGGCTCGAGAGGCAGCCGCCCGCCTGGCCGCCGAAAAAGCCCTCCAACAGAAACTCCGAACACTGACCCAGGAAAAAAACACCCTCCAAGAGCAAAAAGCCCTCCTGGAAAAGCAGAAAGCCGAACTGGAAAAACAAAAAACCGATTTAGAAAACCAAAAAACCGCTCTGGAAAAGCAGCGCACGGAACTCCAGGCCCAACTGGCTCAAGCCCAGTCGGCCCGTCAACAGGCCGAAACAGAAAAGCAAAACCTCCAGGCCCAATTGGCTCAGCAGACCCAAAAGAAGATGGAACTGGAACAGATGTTGGCCGAACGAGAAAAGCAACTGGCCGACTGCCGTCAACAATTGACAGAGAAAGATCGTAAACTTGCCGACCTGGAAAAACGTATAGCCACACTGGAGGCCGCTGTGGCGAAACCGGCGGAGGAAAAACCGGCTGAAAAAGAGGGAAAATCGGCTGAAAAAGAGCAAAAACCAGCCGAAAAAGAGGAAAAACCAGCCGGAAAGGAGCAGGAGAAACCCGCAGCAAAATCTGCCGAGCCGAACCAGCCGCCGGCGTCCCCTCCGCCCGGGCAGACGCCGTCGGAAAAAGCGCCGCCGTCGCCTCCGGCAGAAAAAACTCCCGGAGAAAAAACTCCCGAACCGCCCCCGGCGGAAAAAACTCCATAACTTCTCCCCTCATAAAACCCCAGAAATCCGGGAAGCAACTCGGTGGAACAGGGCAGACCAGAAATCGACTTTAGTTCACTCTTTCCTCTACATTGTCTTCTCGCCTAGTGGTCCAGGAGTCCGAGACACTAGGCTACCTATCTCGGAAGCCCTGAATTCCCGTTTCGGGAGCGATGGTTGCCAACGGGGCAGGAGCATAGGTATCTTGTCTCTTCGGGGACCCATGAGTATCCTGCTAACTGGACTATATCTACCGGGAACTATGACCGCAATCTGTGGTGTGCGATCCGATTTTAAGCCCCTCCATCTGGTAAGGGCCCGGCCGAGTAGATACAGTCAAACTAATGACCCTCGGGGGGGTAAAAACTGTGTTCTGTGCATCTGTTTCCTTGGCGCGGGGCGCCCAGAGGAAAAAGGGTAGCTTGTGGCGAGGAAGGGATTCGGAGGAGGACGAGTCGATGCTTCATGCGGTGATTATGGCGGGCGGCAGCGGCACGCGGTTTTGGCCGGAAAGCCGGGCCGATCGGCCCAAGCAGCTTCTGCCGATGTTCGGCCAAAAGAGCCTCCTTCAGGAGACGGTCGAACGGCTGCTGGGGTTGGTGGCACTGGAGCGGATTTGGGTGGCGACGACGGAGCGGCTTGCGCCGGCCGTAGCGGAGCAACTGCCCGAACTCCGCCGAGACGCCATTCTGGTCGAGCCGTGCAAACGGGACACCGCTGCGTGCATCGGTTTGGCCGCCCTTCGGCTGATTCGAGAAGACCCGGAAGCTACGATGATCGTCCTACCGGCCGATCAGCGGATCGCCCCGGTCGAAGCCTTTCAGCAGACGCTTCGATTGGCCGATCAACTCGTCCAGGAAGATGCCAGCCGACTCATCACCTTCGGCATTCGACCGAGCTATCCGGCGGAGACGTTCGGCTACATTGAGCGGGGCGAACCAATTCCCCCACCATCGGGACCAGAGCCTACCGAACCGGCCGTAAAACGAGAAACCGCTCCAGCAGGATCGGCCCCGTCGGCGCTTTCCGAGCCCCAGAGCGAGCAGTGTTTCTATATATATCGTGTCCAAAAGTTCCACGAGAAGCCGAAGGCAGCCACCGCCCAGCAGTATTTGGCCTCCGGTCGATTTTATTGGAACTCCGGCATCTTTGTCTGGAAGGCCCAAACCATCCTGGCTGAAATCCGCCGGCATCAGCCGGCAATGTACAGCCATCTTGACCGGATCGCCCAGGCGGCCGATACACCCGTTTTTGATCAGGTGTTGCAGAAGGAGTTTTCGGCCATTCAGGGCCTTTCCATCGACTATGCGGTGATGGAACATGCCGAGAACGTGCTGGTCGTCGAAGCGCCGTTTACCTGGGACGATGTGGGCAATTGGCGGGCGTTGGAGCGATGGATTTCGGCCGACCCGCAGGGCAACGTGCTGGCCGCCGAAAGGCCCCTCCTTTTGGACTCTGCCGGTTGTATCGTCCGTAGCACCGATCCGAAGCATTTGGTGGTAGCGGTCGGCCTGCAGGACGTGCTGATCGTGGTTACGCCGGATGCCACCCTGGTGGCCGACAAACGCCGGGAAGAATCGCTCCGCAAAGTAACCCAAATCCTGGCCGAGCGCGGCTGGACAGAATATCTGTAAGATTCCGTTCGCTCGGCCTTGGCCGGGTAAAGTAGAATTAAGGAAGAAGCCTCCGTAGGATAGGGATCGGGCTGATGGGCGTTTTGCGGAAGACAACTCGGGTGTGGTGGATCGCCCCGGCGACGGGGTGTTTTTGGACGTTGCTGATCGGATTCTTATTTGCCCAGCCGGCACAGGATTTGACCAAAGCCGTCCAACAGACCCGGGCCAAGTATGCCAAGGACTTGGCCGCTCTGGCCGATTGGGCTCAGAAGCAGGGTCTTATAAAAGAGGCGGAGCAAACCCGTTCATGGGTTGGCACCCAGGATCCCTGCAAACTGTACCTTGTGAAATTGCCGGAGGCGATCGGCCCGCCCAAACCGCCGCCGGATGCTATGCCGCTGCAAGCCGAGTGGCATCAGCGGTTTTGGCAATTGCGTCGGGCGCAGGCTGCGGCGCTTTGGGAGCTGGCGCGTCGGGCGGTCCGGGCCGGACGGGCATCCTTAGCGGTGGAACTGGTCCTGGAGGCCGCCCGGGAACACCCCGATCATGAACCGATCCGCCGCTTTCTGGGCTACCAGCCCTACCAAGGCGCCTGGCGAACCGACTATGAAGTACGCAAACTCCGGGCTGGTCAGGTCTGGCATGAGCGGTTCGGCTGGCTGCCCAAATCCTATGTGCCTCGCTACGAAAAAGGGGAACGATTCTATCAAGGCCGATGGATATCTGCCGAAGAAGACGCCCGGGTTCATGCGGACATTTACCACGGCTGGGACGTCGAAACCGAACACTTCCTCATCCGCACCAACCACAGCCTGGAGGCGGGCGTGGCGCTGGGAGTGAAACTGGAACGGCTTTACCGGGTCTGGCGGCAGTTATTTTTCCGCTATTATGCGACGGAAGCCCAAATGGCCAGTTGGTTCGACCCACAGGCCCGCAGCCAATCGCTCCGCTTGCCGCAGCATAAGGTGGTCTATTTCCGGAATCGGCAAGAATATACGTCGGCGTTCCGAGAGGCTATCCCGCAGATCGACCAGACCATCGGGCTGTATTTTGCCGGCACCCGCCGTTGTTATTTTTTTGCCGGCGATGAGTTTGAGGACCGGACCCTCCTCCACGAGGCCACCCATCAACTGTTCTACGAGACCCGGCCCGTTTCGCCCCAGGCCGGTCGAGCGGCTAACTTCTGGATCCTCGAAGGGGTCGCCATGCTCATGGAAACCCTGCGAGAAGAAAACGATTTCCTGGTGCTGGGCGGATGGGACGACCAGCGCATCCAAGCGGCCCGGTACCGCCTGCTGGAGGAAAACTTTTACGTGCCGCTGGCCGAGTTCTGCACCTACGGCATGGAAAAACTTCAGTCCGACCCCCGCATTGCCACCCTCTACAGCCAGGCCGCAGGACTAACCCATTTTCTGGTCTTCTTTGAGGGCGGCCGATACCGGGACGCTTTGATCGAGTATCTCAAAGCCGTCTATTCCGGCCGGGACGATCCGGGCACCCTGGCCCGGCTTACCCAAACCCCCTACAGCGAACTGGACCGCCAATACCGCATCTACATGCAGTCCAGCCTGCAACCGGCCAACAGCCCCAAACCCTAACCCATCGCCTTTTGGCATGTGCGTTAGTTTTGCATAGACTTTTGTATAGACATATAGCCCCATCTCAAGGGGCTTGGGCCTGAAAGAGCAGAAAGCCGAGGCTGGGTAGGGTGGTTTGGAATCGGCCATCAGCAAACGGTACTTCGGTATCCGTAAGCACATTGCGTGCCCGGAGCGGTTTGGGATGCCCCAGCCCGGCCAGGTTCAGTTCCACCTCGGCTTGCACCTGCTGGCCGGAGGTGTTGACCACCACGGCGGCCAGCCCCCGGCCAGGCCGATTGTAAAGGCTCACCTTAATTTCCGGCCGACTGGTTTTGATCCGGTTGTCTTCCGCCCAGTATGGGATCCAGTCGGCCTCATGACGACCCAGTTGGTCCCAGAGCTTCCAGATTTTGGAAAGTTCTTCCAGGTCCTTCATGCTACTGGGCCGGACCGGCACATCATGCAGCAGGGCCAGCGCCATGGCTTCCGATCGTTGGAACGGGCCGGAAGCGTAGTGAAGCAGTTCGGCCGGCACGCCCCAGTTCTTCCCCATGAATTCCGCCCGGAACGCATCCAGGGGCAAAATCTCCATGATCTGCTCGAACTTTTCGGGGCGTTTGAGGCTCTGGAGTTGTTCCCCGTCCCAATAGCTGGTGGCAAAGGCCAGGGTGGGGATCGTCATGCAGGTGGACTGATGAACATTGACTTGGCCGTCCGGCACATACTGCCGTACCAACGTGTAAATCCGCTTCATCATCGACCGGGTGGAAAAGATCGGATAGGTCGTGCCCACAGAGCCGTCCGGACGCTTGTAGCCGCAGCCATGCTTGGTGTTTCGGCATCCCCACGGATTGGCCGTCCCGTCCAAATACACGCCGCTGATCGGATATTCCTTTAAAAGTTTTTCCAGATGGGCGGCCAGAAAATCCTGCCACTTGCTCCGATAGCAGACGATATAGGCGGTTTGGTCGGGCTGGGGCTGGTACGTGCGCTTATAGCCCCCGGCCCGCGGGGCCACCAGACACTCCTCATGATAGGCCTCCCATTCCGGGGCGATGGTGCTCATCTCATAGCCCAGATAGAGCAGCAGTTGGATATTCCGCTTTTTGCATGCTTCGGCCAATCGACGGAGTTCCGCCCCATGGGTGGTGGCCGGATAAGCCTGAATATCTGTCCAGTGTTCATGGAAACACATCGTGCGAACCCCGGCCTGCACGAGTCGGTCCAAAAACGCCTCGTCCACCTGGTAGCTGCCCATATGCACGGTGCGGAAATCCCAGGCGTCCGGCCGATCCGGTTTGACCGGCGTGGCCTGAAACCCAAATGTATATCGCACCGGCTCCGCCATCTTCCACGCCTCCGTGATCAGCAACACCCGAAACACCACCTGCCCACTTCGGCGGACGATCTGGATCGGCGGCACGCCCTTCGGATTGTAAAAATGCTCATCCGATTCGCTAAACCAGCTCAGACCCCGCCATTCATCCCCGAGCCAGAAAAATGGCTTAAATTCGCTCTTATATCCTTCGGCCGGCAAAGCACGAGAATTGTACGAACTGCCCCATCGGCCAGGATAAAAATGGAAGTATTTGGCATGTTCGGCCGGTATCGGCATTTCGAGCACCAACTCCTGGACCACCACGGGCCCCTGTTTGGGCCGAAGCTCCAGGTCGCACCGGATCATCCCGTCGTATTCCACGCGGATCGTGCCCTGGCATTCCAGATGGGCCGATTCGGCACGCCCGGTCAACTGGGCCGCCGAAGGCCGAGCTTCCACCAGTCGGCACGGCCCGCCGGTCCACCGGAGCTCTTGGTCGGCTGCTTTGCCCCGAAGGCCGATTGGCCCGGCCAGGACCGGCTTCCCGCGCGTCTGGACCGCCGTGGGCAATGGCAAAGGCCCCTCGAACCGATACTCCCGGCCCCACACCTTAACCAGCCCGTCTGCCGCTTCCACCGGCGTCCACGGCGGTAACACCTGATCGCTTATGCCCGCCTGACTGCCCTCCCACCAGGGTTTGCCCGCCGGTTGCCCCTCCGCCGCCCCAACGCCAACCCTCCCCATCCCTGCTGCCCACAGCGACATACTGCCCACAACCAACCAAACTCCCCATGGCCTTCTCATGACGATCTCCTTCTGCACAAAAGACAATAAGAACATAAGAACACAGGAAAAATTTTTATACCTAGGCTGCATCCGGCGCCTTATCAGGACCTTTGCGCCCGGATGACCAAGGACCGGCGAAACTCCGGCAAACGGAGGCGGTTTTGCTCCGGCTTGAGGTCCTGCCAGGTGTTCGACCACGGGTCATAGGCCCGCCATCGGGCCGACTCCATCCACTCGGCCGACAGATTCAGGGTCAAAACGGCGGCCTGGACCGGCTGAGGCGGTCGGGCCTCGGCCAATTCCGTCTGCCAGGTGTTTTCTTTATCCCGGCACCAGGCCAGCCAGGTCTTTTGACCCGCCAGCACATACACCCGAACCCGGGGATGCTCTATCTGGAGGGGCTGAAACTTTTCGGCCGGTGGGTCGATCCCATCCACCGCCGCCGCAAACCGCCCAAAATGCCACCATAGGTTCATCCGATCCACATAGACATCCCAGTGCCAGATATGTCCCGGCCCGGCCGCCCCGGCAAAAAACGGCGCAAACAAAACATCATGCAAAATGATGCCCGCCGTATCTTTTTGGTAGAGTTTCAGCGGGCCGGAATGCCGGGGTTCCACCCCCCCGCTTTCGGCCAGCAGGATCGGCTTAGGAATCCCAAACGCCCGAAGCTCACGGACCGCATCGGCCGCCAACACGTCCACCGGCCCATGACAAACCTCTAACCGGGCACCCAGGTCCAAATACCGATGCACTTGGAGGACATCGTTGCCCGGCAAAGTGCAAAGCGGTCGATACATACGTTCCCTATACCCCGCATAGTCAAAACTGCCTACACTTTGCATGGCCAGGTTTTTGGGAAACAGCCGATGCAGCTCGGCTAACATCACTTCGCTCCAAGCCACCCAATCCCCGCCAGCAATGCAATTGATCTCGTTCCATAGCTCCCAGCCGAAAACGATCGGATCGTCGCCGTACCGCTTCTGATACCAGGCCAATTTGGCTTTGAATTGCTCGCGACAGCGGGGCGTGTCGAAGAAGTCGGCCGTTTTTTCGGCTGGGCCGCCCTGAGACACATGGTGAAGCCGTTTGGCAAAGTGCGGCTGGGGGCCGTCGCCGATATGCCGAAAGTGCTCTAAACAAAGTTTCAGTCGAATGCCGTGCTGTCGGGCCAGGGCCAACAACCGATCGATCCGTTTGGCCCGCTCCGGATCGTATTGGCCGCTCCGGCTGTGCTCCACATCAAACGTGGAACTGCTCAGCCAAATCCGGGCGAAATTGCCGCCGTTTTCTGCTAGCCGACGAAACCACCGTTCATAATCGGGCAGTTCCGGCTCCTGGGAAACGCCCAACCGTACACCGGTCGGCGACACGGCCAGATTCAGCCCAATCGGCACATACGGCCGTCCGTTGGAAAGCTCGAAATACCTTGGGTCCCGAGGACTGACCCGAACAAAAGCCTCCGTAGGCTTGTTTCCGCTGGCGCCGGCTGCACCGGCCGGAGGGACGGCCTCAGCCGGTGGCTCTCCGGCCCGCACCGCTTCGCCCCAAACCATCGCCAATACCCCCCAAACTAGGACACTAAAAACCAGCACCCTACATGGCTTCATTGGAAAACTCCTTCAAAAAAGCAGGGGAGATCACCAGAGGTGTAGGAGGTAGGGTTCCTTATGCCCCATCCGAGGCAGAATGCTTATTCCGACGTGCCACAGAGCACCGTTCCAAGGAGGGCTTCCAATCGGGGTAAATTTTTCGGGTTGTAAGGTAGGCGATTTGCTAAGGTTGGGCAATTTACACAAGGAAGGTACTTGTGGAATTGGCAAAACGCCTTATCCAAGGGCCGTTTGCCCAGAGACGCAAAAAGGTTTTTCTTAACCGGCATTATCCTCCTTTCAGAACCCTTTGGCAACCATAGCAAAGCCAGGAGGGTAACGCCAGAATGGGTTTGGAACTGCTGGGCCGGATGGAAAAACGGGAAAAGGCCCCGATTGCTTTGCCATTCCGGGAAACCCGGCCGACGTTCGGAATGCCAACGGCCATTCTCATTTCGGGGGAGCCGGCTCAACCGGTTTTCTACCGCCCAGCGGCCGACATTCGGAATCCCAACGGGTATTCTCATGGCAATGGGCCTTGTCGGCGACAACTCCGGCTGAGCCCGGATGGCGTTCGGACTCCCTCTTGGGGTGGGGATTTTCCCTGATCGAAAAGAAAAACTGATGAACTGCGCAAAGTTTGACGAATATTCCTATCACGCAAACTTTGCGGAAAGAGTTGACCTTTGCGCAGCCGTTGGGTTTGTACGCTGGCAAAATGGGCAAAATCCACACCGACCGGGGGAAATTCAAAAGGGTTGCCCTCTATGAAATGGGTTCCGTGGACGAAAAAGTCGGTTGTGGCCTGGCTGGGGGTTTTGGTAGGGACTTTGGTACTCGGAGGTCTTGTTTTCTATCTTATCCAAAAAGCCCAAGCTGCCGAGTTTAAAGCCTACAGTCTCTCCCACGTCCAGGCAGGCCAGATTCAAAGCACCCTCCAGGCGATCCTGCCCGAAGGAACGGAGCTGCTGGTCGATAGCCAAAAGAATCGGATTCTGATTAGCGGGTCAGCCCAGGCGCACCAGATTGCCCAACAGGCGATTGCCTCGTTAGACCGGCCTCCGGCCCCGCCGCCTGCCAAAAAAGAGGGCCAGTCCGGCCCCCCTCAAGCCGCCCAGCCGGTTATGGCCGCGTATTCCTGCCCTGCGGGGGCTGCCGAAACCACAGCCCAGCAACTTCGCTCTCAATGGCACGGGCACTCGGAGGTTCGGATTGTGGCCGATCCTCGGACCTTCCAAGTTTTGGTCCTGGCCCCACCGGAAATCCAGCGGCAGATTGCCGCCCAATTAGGCCAATCCAGCATGGGGGGTTCTACCGCCGGGACGGCCTCAACCAAACCAACCGGGATGCCCCAAGCAACCACCCAAACTTCTCAAACTACCCAAACTCCCCAAACTATTCAAACTTCTCAAACATCCCAAACTTCCGGTTCCGTTCCTTTGAAAACTTCCACCTCGGAAACTCCCACACCCACCTCCCAACAAGCGGATTCGGGGCCATCTTCCCCCCAACCGAGCAGTCCAATTCCCTCCTCAGGTACTTCAGGAACCGGCGGCCGCCAGACGCAGACCGTTCAACTCTGGCAGACCCATGCCTCTACCGTGGAATCGGGGCTGGTGGAAATGTTGGGGCACCGGATGGAACGGATCGGATCGGGCTGGTATCGATTGCATGTGTCGGGGGGGCGGGAACTAATCCTCCGGTTTGAGGGCCAGACCGACCGGATTGTGGTGGAAGGTACCCCCTCGGCGGTGGAAGCAGCGGTTCGGTTGCTCCATGCTTTGGATGTACCACCGGATGCCAGTGGGCCGCAAACTCGGGTGGTGCCGTTGTCGTCTGCCGGTTCGGAGCATTTTCAGCGGGCAGTGCGGGCCATCCAAACCAGCCAAAAGCTCCCCCTCACCGAGCGAACTGCTCCGGAAAACCAAGCTGAAGAGAATAGCGAAAATAAGGATTCTGGAGAATCTGGAGAAAATAGAGAGGCTGGGTTGGCGGGATCGAATCCTCTCCGGCTGGCTCAAGCAGGGGCTCCTGGTGGGGCCGCCCCTGGAGGGGGTACTCCTGCTGGGCCAGCACCGGCCGCTCCAGCCGGTGCACCTGCCGGCTCGCTTCCGCCGACTCTGCCTGCTGGCGCTGCGTCGCCGGCCGGTCCGGCCGGTCCTCTGCTTCCCGGTGGTGCAGCATCCCCGACTCCCGGGACTGCCGCCGGCCAGCCCGGCGCCGAGCCTGCCCAGCCCGGCCAAGAGGCAGCCGAAAAACCCGCTGTTATGGGCCCGGTCCAGGTGCAGCTTCTGGAGGGGTTGGATGTGCTGGTCATCCGGGGCTTACGCCGGGATGTGGAACAGGTCTTGTCGGTTATCCAGCAGATAGAAGAGCTGGCTCGGGTTACCGAACCGGTCATTGAAATTTATTCGCTCCGGTATGTGGATTGTGAGGCGGTGGCCACGCTGGTCCAGCAACTGTACACGGCCATTTATGAGCCTCGGCAGGGCATTGTCAGTGTCACTGCGTTGGTCAAACCGAACGCCCTGCTTCTGATCGGTCCACGGGGCAATGTGGATAAGGTGCTGAATTTGGTGCGGAAGTTGGACAAGCCGGTGCCGCCGGAGACGCAGTTTCGGGTGTTTCGGCTCAAACATGCCCCGGCGGAGACGGTGCAGGCGCAGATTCAGGGGTTTTACAGTCAGCGGGGCGGGCTGGGTGTACGGGTGATTGTCACGTCGGATTTTCGGTCCAACTCGCTGGTGGTGATGGCCCGGCCGAGGGACATGGTGGAAATTGCCGCCCTGATCGAGCGGCTGGACACCGACACGAGCGAAGCGGAGCATGAGATTCGGGTTTTTAAGCTTCAGAACACGTTGGCTGAGGATTTGGCCCCGATCATTCAGGCGGCCATTGGGGCCGGGTTGGGGCCGACACGGGCACCGGGGCAGGCGGCTCAGCCCGCTGGCCAACCGGCGGCGGCCGGCCAAGCCGCTGAAACAAAATCCACCATCCTTAGCTTTGTTACCGTGGACGCCCAGGGCCGACGCCTTCTCAAATCGGGCATTTTGACCGGCGTGCGGATTACGGCCGATGCCCGATCTAATTCCCTGGTGGTGTCGGCGCCGTCGCAGAACATGCCGCTTTTGGAAGCTTTGATCAAGCAACTGGATGTTTTGCCGGCCGCTGAGGCACAGATCAAAGTGTTTACCATTGTCAACGGGGATGCCAGCAGTTTGGCGGAGATGCTCCAGGCCCTGTTTGGCACCGCACAGGCGGGCGGAGCGGCCGCTGGCGGGGTCCAACTGCAGAACGTGGCCGTCCAGGGCGAAAGCTCGATTGTGCCGCTGCGGTTTGCCGTGGATGTCCGGACCAACAGCATCATCGCCGTGGGCACGCCCGGTTTTCTCACGGTGGTGGAGGCCATTCTGCTCCGGTTGGACGAAGCGGATGTGCGGGCGCGGAAGAGCCTGGTCTATCGGCTTCGGAACGCTCCGGCCTCCGACGTGGCTAACGCCCTGAATGAGTTTCTGCGGAGCGAACGTCAGGTACAACAGGTCGCCCCCGGCTTGGTCAGCGCCTTTGAACAGATCGAGCGGGAAGTGGTCGTCGTGCCGGAGATCGTCAGCAACAGCCTGATCGTCAGTGCCACCCCGCGGTTTTACGACGAAATCGTCCGGCTCATCGAGGACCTCGACAAACGTCCGCCCATGGTGCTCATTCAGGTGCTGATTGCCGAGGTAACACTGAACAATGTGGATGAGTTCGGTGTGGAGTTGGGCTTGCAGGATTCGATCCTCTTTGACCGAAGTGTGCTGAGCAATGTGGTTACCCGGAATGTGACTACCACTTTGCCCAACGGCACCCAGACGACCACCCAGGAGATCATCAGCGCTAATATCGAGCCGGGGTTCAATTTCAATAATCAGCCGTTGGGCAATAGCGGAGCCAGTAAAGCCACGGAACATGCCGACGTGATCGGCACGCAGGGGCTGAGCCATTTTGGGCTGGGTCGGGTCAACAGCGAGTTAGGCTTTGGTGGGCTGGTGCTGTCGGCCTCCAGCGAAAGCGTCAGCATTTTGCTGCGGGCATTGAAAGACAGCCGACGGATGGACGTTCTGGCCCGGCCCCAACTGATGACTCTGGACAATCAACCCGCTTTCATTCAGGTGGGCCAAGAAGTGCCGACCATCCGGGGTGTAACCATCAGCCAAACCGGCCAGGTGAATAACGTGGATTATGCCAGCGTGGGCTTGATCCTGGGGGTAACGCCTCGGATCAGCCCGGACGGCCTGGTCGTGATGGAAATCGATGCTGTCAAGAGCGAAGTCGGGCCGGAAGCCGAGGGCATCCCCATCTCCATTTCGGCCACCGGCGAGGTGATCCGTTCGCCCCGGATCAACACCACCCGGGCGCAGACGACCGTCAGCGCCCTGAACGGCCAGACGATTGTTCTGGGCGGACTGATCACCCGGACCTCCGCGAAGATCCATCGGCGGGTACCGGTGCTTTCGGATATTCCGGTGGTGGGCAATTTGTTCCGGTACGACAATGTAACCACGAAGCGTACGGAACTTTTGATCATCATGACACCCCATATCGTCAACAACGAGCAGGATGCCGACCGAGTTCGTCAGATGGAGGCGGCCCGGATGAGTTGGTGCCTGGGCGATGTGGTGGCCATTCATGGCGACGCCGGGCTGCGAGGCCGGGGGGACGACTGGGGCGACGACGAAGTGCCCACCGTCTATCCGGACCTCTATCCGACGGCCGATCAAATGCCACCCTGCCGTGCCCGACTCCGCAACCTGCGGGACCGGGCCGGCCGATGTGTCTTCCCGCCCAACCGCCTGGAACCGGCCAGGGATCTCGGGCCGATGGCCTCGGCCTGCGAGGGGCCGCAGTGTCGGCCTGTGCCGCTGGTGCGGGTACCTGCGGGGTCGGTGCTGGAGGGCGCTACCGAACCAGGACCTGGCCAAATGCCCACGCCGGCGCCCGGTACTCCTCTGCCCTCAGAACAACCGTGGCCGCCGGAGGTGGTCCCCACGCCGCCGCCGGAACCGACCTCTGCCTCCCCTGCCTTGGAGCATCCGGGGATTTCTAGCCTGAACCAGCAGGGGGGGGTGGCTCCGGTCCAGCAGGGGGGTTGGGGGCCGGGCCAGCAGGGGGTTTCGGCGCCGGGCCAGCAGGGGGGTTCGGTTTCCATCCAGCGGGGGGTGTCTGCCTCAGCGCAGCAGGAGGGTTTTGTTCCGGGCCAGCAAGAAGGTTCTGTGCCCGTGCCGCAGGGGTTTTCGGCACCCGGGTCCCAAGGGGGCGCACCTCTATTGCCCGAAGGATTTTCCGTCTCGGCCGCTGAGTTTTTGCCCAAAGAAAAAAGCCGACCTTGGGACAAAATTCGAGAGCGGTTGGGCCGGAAACCTTCCTCCGGCACCCCCACCACCCTGCCGGACGGAACCGTGGTCATCGAAAAACCCTTTTCTCCTCAGCTCTTTCCGGCTGGCGGCGGTACAAGATAACTGAAAACCAAGGTGATTCCAGGCAGGAGTCGGCTGTTCCAAGATTGGGATCAAACAGGATTCATGCCATGAAATATCGACTGCTGGTGAGTTTCGGGTTATGGACGGCGATTGCCGGTGTGGGTTGGGGGCAATGGTTGGATTTTGATTTGCGGCGGAACATTCCCTGGCGGATTGGGGATGCTCCGTCGCCGAAAACACCCACGAAAATTGTGGCCATTTGGACCGATGCGGTCCTCCACCAACCTGGCAAACCGCCCACCCGGGGTTTTGGCGGACGACTGATGTTCTACGGCCCGGATGAGAGCAGCCCGATCAAGGTGGACGGGACGCTGATTGTGTATGCTTTTGACGAGGAAGGCCGATCCCCCACGGATGTCAAACCGGACCGAAAATATGTTTTCCCGCCGGATCAGTTTGCCCGCCATTACAGCAAATCCAAACTGGGGCATTCGTACAGCGTCTGGATCCCGTGGGATGAAGTGGGCGGGCCACGCAAAGAAATCAGCTTGATTGCCCGGTTTATTCCGAAAAACGGGGCGGCCATTGTCAGCGGCCAATCCCGGCAGATTCTCCCTGGGGTGCCGCCGGCAGAAGAGACGGACCATGCTGCCGCTCAGCCCGCAGCCGGGGCAGGAACCCGACAGAACACTGCCAGCAACCGACCCGCTCCCGGTCCGGCTTGGCTACAGGAGCCAGGACCATCTCCTGCCATGCCGCTTGGTTCGGGCAGGGGGCCGAGCCTTTCGCCGAAGGGGCTGGGTGGCCAGGTGGATCGCTACGGGCTGGATACCATAGGGAGAACCACTGGAATGTCGGGCGGGGGCACCGGCGGACCAATGGATCCCTCTTCTGGGGTGGTTCCGGAAGCCCCCGTAGTTCCGCCGCCACGAAATTCTCCGCAGCAGGTCAGCCCGGGGCAACTCGGGCCGCCGGGCGGCAATCCCCTTCGGCCAACCGGCTATTATGAGGGGCCGTCGGCCGGGCAGGTCCAACCGGCCGGGGCCGAAACCTTCGCCTCCGGCCCCATGCCTTTAGGAACCGGCCAAAGTGCTTCGATAACCAGTCCAAATCCTTCGGCAACTGGCCCAAATCCTTGGGCAACCGGCCAACCTTCTTCTCGGCCTGTCCGGATGCGCACGGCTACCATCCCGGTGCCAGCTCCCTTGATTCGACCGAGCAATCCTTCGGCCAGGACCTGGGAGGCAAGTTCGGCTTCCTATGAGGCGGAAGTTTCTGAGGCGGGAACTTATGGACCGGCAGTTCGCCATCGCCCAGCACCGGCTCCGGTTCCGAATAACCCGGGCTTCGCTCCGAATCCTTATGGCCGGGTCGTAGCCACAGAAACCGGCTCTGGGTGGCAATCGGCCCAAACCATGTCTCCCCCCATGGTGGGCAGTCCACCCACTGGAGGCAGCCGCTCGGCACCGGGGGCCTTCTCCTATGGCACGTTACGGGACACAGCCAGCGGAACTACCTGCCAAATACCGGCCGACGCAGCTACGGCTTCTGCACAGCCCCAGAGCCAGCCGAACCGGGGGACGTCTGGCCGACCTCCAGTTCGTTCCGGACCGATCGGACCCCAGGCTCCAGCAGGACCCATTGGGCCGCAAGCTCGCGATCGTGCGGCGTTGCCACCACTCCCTTGAGCACCGCCGTGCCATCCTCGCTAAGCAACACTTGAATCGGTTGGAGGGCCTGGATCCGTTTGCTGTGGCCAATCTTGGCGGTCAGACTGCTGCTGAGCACTTGGGGGCCAGAAGCGGCGGGGGGTTCAAAGCCCAACTCTACGGCCACGGCCAACTGCTCGCCCGATCGAGTGCCCCGGCTGGTTCGGCCTCCGGCGCCACCGGGTTGAGAGCCGGGTTGATTCACCCGGCTTCGTCCTTGGCCGGTAATCGCCCGAGCATTGAAATTCAAATTCTGATTGCTCATCATTCGGGTGCTGGAGCCCAGGCTGCTCAAAATGCCGCTGACGTCCTGGGTGTCGGCGCCGACGAATTGCCCCGGTTGCCGGGCACCCCGCATAAACCGTTCGGAACCGGTTAGTTGCAAAGTGCCTGTGCTGGAGGCTAGACCGGATCGGCCCAGACTGCCTGTGCCCAAACTGCCCAGGCTGCCAGTACGTCCCAAACTGGAACTGCCAAAACCCGAAAGACTAGAACCCCCCAAACTCGAACCGGAAAAGGTACGGGTTCCGGCCGTGGGGAACCCCCCCAACGTCCGAGAACCGAACATCGTCTGTTGGGTGGTGGAACGGATCTGGGCTAATACCCATTCCTGTAGCCCAAAAAAGGCCCCCAGTACGCCTACCAGAACCGGAATGGTTCCCCTCATGGTCGATGCAGTGGTTCGCCTCATGGCCGATGGCTCCTCGAAGAAATCTGCCTTGTTCTACCCAATTTAGGGGTAGCTTTATTCCCAACCGGTTGGGCTCGGAAACTCCTGTGCTTTAAGTTCTATCGGGCAAGCGGAAAGGATGACGGGATTTTCCTTCCGGGCAAAAGAAAACTCTCTGCGAGCACCCCTTTTTTGGACATGACCAGCCCGATGTATTTTGTGTGTTTTATCTAGAGCGCCTATTTTACCGTGCGGTTGGCCGGGTTCGGACTTCCCCTTTTCGGATTTAAACACCACCCAAACCGGCGAGTTTCTCTTTCGGATAGGTGTTCTGGCTCAGGGGACCAAAAGAAAGTGTATCTAAAACCCCCAAAGGAAACCCTCCCAGGCCCATCTGCGGGGAAAAGGTGGACAATTTTAATGTTCGGTTGTCGGGGCCGAGGCAGCCGAGGGTAAGACCACAGGCAACTCCAGGGTGAAACAACTGCCCAGGCCCGGCTGGCTTTGGACCAGGATACGGCCTCCGTGTTCTAGGAGGATTTTTTGGCTTACCGGCAGGCCCAACCCGGTTCCACGGGCACCTTTGGTAGAGACAAAGGGGCGGAACAGGTTGTCGAGCTCTTCCGGGGGGATGCCTGGGCCGTTGTCCCGCACATGGATTCGGGCGTGGTGCCCATCGCATTCGGTCTGAATTTCTACTTTTCCTCCTTCGGGGCGCTCGGCCAGGGCATCCAGGGCATTGGTTACCACGTTGAGCAGGGCATGGTGGATGCCTTGGGGATCGAAGACCATTTCCGGTATTTGGTCGGCCAACTGGAGATGGATCTCGACGTGCATTTCGGCGGCACGGGCCTGGACCAATTCCACCACCTCGCCGACCACGCGGTTGAGGTTGGCCGGTCGAAGGTCGGGTTCGCGTTCTTTGCTGAAGGTGAGCATATCCATGACCAAGGCGGAGATTTTGGCCTGGTTTTTTTCCACGATGTTCCAGCCGCGGCGGATCAAATTTTCGTCGTGTTCGGCCAGGCCCATTTCGATCAGATAGCTTCCGCCCCGGATGCCTTGGAGGATGTTTTTGATATGATGGGAGAGCACGGCGATGGTCTGCCCGATGGCGGCCAAGCGTTCCGCCTGGACCATGGCGGAGTAATAGCGGGTGTCTTCGATCGCCAGGGCCGCCTGATGCCCAATGGCGATCATCAGTTTAAGGTGATCTTCTTTGAACTTTGTTTCTTGGCCGGTCTGGAGAATCTGCTGCGGGCTGAGCGTGGTATCCACGTACAAAACGCCGACAATATCGTACCGGCCCTGCATGGGCACACAGATGGCTTCTCGTACACCGGCCTGGAGGATGCTGGCGGCTGGGTCCCAACGGCGGTCTCGGCTGGCATCGCTGGTTAGCACCCCTTCCCGCCGGTTCAGGACGTAGTCGAGGATGGTTCGGCTAATGGTGATTTTTTCATCACTCCGCACCTTTTGGCGGGTCCGACGCACTTTGGGTACTAGGGCTTTGGTTTCCGGATCGATCAGCATGATGCAGCCCCGGTCTGCCTCGATCCACTCGAAAATCAGGTCCATGATGCGTTGGAGGAGTTGGTCGAGGTCCAGAGTGCGGCTGACGGCCAGGGCGGTGCGATACATCACTTGCAGATTGCTTCGGGCCCGTGCCAACCACGAATCCGGCGGTAAGACGGCTGCCGGATCGAGCAGTCGGCTCCCTTCGGCTTCGGCAAGACTGTGGACAATATGCGACGGTTCTTCAGCGCCCGCCGCAGCGCTAATATCCACGGTAAGGCCTGCGTCTCCGGCCGGCTCCGGGGTCAGTCCTGTATAAAGAAGCACCGTCCGACCGATCTGGATATGGTCGCCGGTGGCCAGCTCTGCTTGAGTAATCCGCCGCCCATTGACATAGGTGCCATTGGAGCTGCCTAAATCCACCAGCAGATGCCGATGTTCGTGCAGACGGATCTCCGCATGATGGCGGGAGACCTCGGTGTCGTGAATCTGAATGGCATTGGCCGGGTCTCGACCGATGCCCATGCGGGGTTCGGTCAGTTCGAATCGGGTTCCCTGATCGTTTCCGCGAATGACAAATAGCGACGGCACGCTCGGCGCTCCCCTGGCAAACCGGCCCGCTCCAGGGGAGCCCGGTCCGCTCCAGCCCGGCGAAATTACGGCTGGCTGCGATCAGGCAATCGGCTCCCCAGGATCAACTCCTCGATTTTACGAATCAAGGGGCCGTAGTGATAGGGTTTGGGAAAGCACTCCCCTGGAAACATTCTATCCTGTCGGCGCAGTGTGCCCAGCACCACCAGGGGGGTATGGGTCTCCCGGACCTTTTGGGCCAACGGTTGACAGATCCGCTCGGCCGTGCCGTCTTCCACCTCCAGATCCAGAATGATCAGATCGGGCCGGTAGGTTTGGGCCAGTTGTAAGGCCTCCTCGGGTGCCTCCGCCCATAGGGTCTCCAGACCCCGACGCTGGAGCACGGTTCCGAGGACCTCTCGGGTTTCTTCGGCTGCATCGACAATCAAGACGCTTGGCTTCCGTTCCAAGACACTACTCCTTTCGGGGGACAAGGATTCCCCAATCTTTGTGCCCCCCTGAGTGTTGTGTTTCGGTGGATGACGGTAGCTTTTCAGTTTTCTTAGGTTATCCAAATTGAATATATTACCCATGTTTCCTCGCCACGCCCCCTTTTCCTCTGCCCCCTCGTGGCACCGGGCCAAAAACATACCGGCCTTTCCTTCCTATGTCAAAGCGAATTTTTTCGCCGATCTCCCCTTAGAGGCTGTCCCGAAATTGGCTCACTGGCGGCCGCTGACCGTTTGGAACCCTTCCGATTTCCCAACATGCCCGTTTTTTATGGGGTTTGGGCAGTTTGGAGGCCGCCTGTGGGGCATCATTTACCCGGCTTGGGGGATCGGTTGTTCAGGGGAAGGTTTCTCGGTGGGTTGGCAGGTGGATTTGGGTTTGACACTATCGGAGCGGAGTAGTTCGGCCTGGGCTTCGGAGGAAAGCGTTTTGGAAGAAATCGCCGGATGGGCAATGGCCGGAGGCACAGAAGACCGAAGGGCCACCGAAGGAAGAGTCGATCCGGCCAGATCTTCCAAACCATTGCTAACTTGAGCTGCTGGGAAGGCCTCTGGCAAAACGGTTGATCCGGCCGAATCCTGGAAACGATGCGCTACTGGAGCGGCAGGGGAGGCCACCGGGAGGCCGTCGGCCCCGCCTGAAATGGGTGCTTTTGCCCCTCTGCCAGAAGCCCAACGGATCCGTTTAACCCCACCGGAGCGGGAGGCCAGAGAGGGGGTAGCTTCGCGATGGCCCAGCAATCCGTACAACAGCGTTGTTCCGGTAAGAAGCACTCCCATCAGCACAAACAGAGTCGGATATCCGGGCAGTCCCAGATCGGGGGCATGGTGGATTACCGCCCCCACCAGGGGGGAACCCACCATGGTCCCCAAATCGAAAGCCGACATGATCAGCATCGTGCCCAGGCCCCGGTACCGTTCGGGAAATGTCCGGCATCCGGTGGCCACCACGGTGGGGAATAAAATGGCGTGGCCGATTCCATACGTAAAGCCCGGCAGCATGAAAGTCCATTCATTCTGCACGAACAGGAAGAACAGTTGGCTGCCCGCAATAATGCCCAACCCGATCAACACGAGGGGCGTCAAACCGAACCGTTCCGGCCAGCGGCGGGTCAACACCCGGGTAATGACCGCGGTAATGGAATAGATGGTAAAGAAGGCGCCGATCCGGGGGATGCCCAGCTCCACCGCATAGGTAGCTAAAAAGGTGGATGGCCAACCGAGGGCTGCTCCCGCAATCAGAGCCACCGCCAAAATCGCCCCCGGCTGATACCGCCATAATAAATACCCCATGGGCGGCTGCCGACGCCGAATCTTGGGGGGCAGCGACCGACTGGTCGCCAAGGCGGCAAACAGCATCGCAATCAGCCCGATCAATCCGGCGGCCACGAACAACCGATCCACATCCGCCCTGCTGAGCTCGGCTGCCCCACACAACCAATCGCCCACCTGCGTGCCGACGACCATCCCCGTAAACCCGGCCGTACCCAACATGCCGATCATCTCGGCCATGCGGACCACGGGCAACCGGCCGGAGACAAACGTCATGGCCGCCCCAAACACCCCCGCCACCGCTAAGCAATACGCAATCCGCAGCAGATAGATCGCCGGGGTGTCCGGCCGAGTGAGCCCCAGATGGGCAAAACAAATCCCACAGAAAGCGGCCTGGGAGACGAGCCAAACCAGCTTCGGCCCTCGGCGGTCGATCCCGCTGCCCAGCGCCAGCCGGGCCGTCAGACTGCCCACCATCCCCACCCCAACGATCCAGCCCAGTTGATATTCGCTGCCCCCCAGAAGACGGACAAAATCCGCATACCGGTACAGGATCGACACCGCTACCGAAATCAAGAAATTCGAGACATAGGCCAGCCAAAACGCTCGGCCATAGCCTCTTCTGTCCTGCCCCCTGAAAAGATTTATCTGATGGTCCTCTGCCGGAGGGGGAAGAGCCAAGGACCGCTCTTTTTTCAATAAGATGCTCATGTAACCAAAGTCGGCTATCCGGAACGAAAGAATCTGTATTTTAGCTCCCCGTGCGCCGACCGGCTAGAGGAAATTTTTCGAAAAAAGACGGAGGCCAAAAAAGGGCCTCGGACCTAAGTCCGAGGCACAGCCTGGGCAACGGCTGCCGGTGGCAAGGTCCCCCCTGTTCGAGGCGGGTTTTGGGGGCCGCCTATGGTTGCACCTGGCATTGAGGAAAGGCTTTGCGGAACCGCTCGATCCCCTCCGGCGTGACTTTGGTCCCTTGGACGAAGATTTGACGCAGGCTTTTCGCTTCCTGCAGATGTTGCAGCCCAGCGTCGGTGATCTGCGTATTCATCAGCCAAAGGGTGACTAATTTGGGCATTTTGGCTAAGTGAGCCAGGCCGGCGTCGGTAATGGCCGTGTCGTTTGCCATCAGCATTTGAATCTGGGATGCCTCGGCCAGCACTTGGGCGCCTTCGTCGTTGAACTGGGTGCCGTTGAGCGTCAGATGGGTCAGTCGGCCGGCTTCGTGCAAATTGCGGAGTCCCACGCCTCGGATGGGGGCACCGGTAAGGTCGAGATTCTGCAAATTTTTCAACTTGCTCACATGGACCAGGTGCTCATCGGCTAGTTTGGCCTTTTGCATGGTCAGTTGGCCTAGTTGGGGCAGGTCGGCCAGATGCACTAAGCCCGCCCCCGTAATGGCCGTCTCGTTAAGCATCAGATGCGTTAGATTGGGGAATCGTTTGAGAAACTCCAGGCCGGCATCGGTGATGGCCGTCCGATTGAGATTCAGGATGCGGAGGTTAGGCAACTCTTTGATCTGCGCCAATCCGGCGTCGGTCAGCCGGGTGTCCTCGAAGATGAGCGTGTGAAGGCGATCGAGGCCGGAAAGATGTTCGAAGGCCTCGGGCGGGAGATGGAGTCTGCGGAGTGCGAGTGTATTTAATTGGGGACATTTTCGGAGCACTTTAAGTCCGGGGCCTCGGACGGCGCAGTTGGTTATCTGGAGATTGACCAGCGTCGGCATTTCCACCAGGGAAGCCAACCCAGCGTCGGTGATCGGGGCGCCGTCGATCTGCAAGGATTGCAGGCCGATCAGCTCCCGGAGCGACGAGAGATCGTCGCCGCCTTTCCAGCCGGAACCAATCAGCACCAGATGCACCACCTGGCCGTTATGATGGACCGTAGCGCCGAGTTGCTGGACTCGGCCGATCAGACGCTGATAGACCCAGCTTTTGTGCCAGGCCAGGGCGTTCTGCGCCCGCCAAACGGCCGACGGATTGGCCGACCCGGCAATCTGGTTTAGCGCTGCGACGGCTTGGGATTCCAATTGGGGATCGCCGGCAAAGGCGAATTGCAGGAGGAGTTGGATCGCCCGGCTCGTAACTTCGAGATTTCCTTTTTGCGCTGCTTCGACCAGCAGGGGAATGGCGGCCGCTTTGGCCTCGGCCAACTGCTGCATGGCCCGCTCCCGCTCTGCAAACTGATCGCTGTCCAAGTGGCGAATCCAATGGGCCAGCGGGAGATTGGATGGGCCGGGGGAATTGGCCTCCGTCGGCCCCCCGGCAGCCTCCGAAACCGCCCCTTCGGCTGCTTCCCCAGCTAGCTGCCCCGCTGCTTCCACCACCGGGCTCTTGGTTGCTTTCCGAGCTGCCCCGCCGGCCGCTTCTAACCCCGGTCCCTCGGCCCCTTCCAGAGCTAGCTGCCCCGCTGCTTCCACCACCGGGCTGTTAGTTGCTTTCCGAGCTGCCCCGCCGGCCGCTTCTAACCCCGGTCCCTCGGCCGCTTCCTGAGCTGCTCCCCCCAGCCCTTCGAAAGCTGGCTCCCCGGCCGCTTCCCAAACTCCTCCAAAGAGCAAACCCGCACACACCTGGTCGGCAAAGACCGGGCTGCTACCCTCATCCGCCTGCAACACTGCTGCCAAAAGCAGACCTAAACTTAGGCCAATTTCCACTAGCATAGACATACGTTTGCCCTCATCGATTGGTGCCGCTGAGCCCTTCCCGACGGGAGAATTCTTCTTCCCGACGGGGTACATCCTTTTGCTCCTTCTGCCGTCCGAACCCCTAGGAAAACTCTCGGCCCCGCCGGAACACCCCAGGGAGGCCATCCTCGTTCCGCTGCGTGAAGCCCTGCCGGCCGGGAGGGGGCATTCTGCTTGGGATTGCCTTCTTGGTCTTTCCAATGGGCACCTCTTGAATTAGCCCCTCTTGTGAATAATTCTTTCTTTTTGTGCTCTTGGGAGTTCGGCCTTTTCTTTCACTAAACTCACCGGCCCAGGGAGGCAAAAAACAGAGACTGCCTATCTTCCTCTTCCTATATGTTCCCCCTCTCCTTCCTATATATTCCCATCTCCGACGCTCTTAAGCAAGGGGGTTGCCAATTTTTCTCTTCAAAGCGCCAGGGTCTCTATGTTTGCTAACCAGGGGCAAAAAGAGGGCCAAAGGAGAGTCGCCCGCTGGCTCCCATCGCACGCTGAAAGGACACGAGGAGCGGAGGAAGGGCACAAGGGCGGAGGCATCTGTTGGAATATCTTCGGGACTCGCTTGGGAGGGCCATCCCGGCTCTTTGTTTTGGCTGAGGCGCTGGCGGTGCACGTGGAGGGGGCCAAAACAGCGTAAAACAGGAAAACGAGGCCATCCAGAAAAGCTTTCCCCTCCTTCTGACTCGCTCCGTCCGCCTGCTGAGAGCCCTAAGAAGTGAAAAAAAATAAGCCCAAGAACAAAAAATCCCTTATACCCTACTTTATTCAGAGGTTCCTGAAGAAAATCCTTCAGGGCTGTGAACGGTTACGCAAGTTTCCTTATTAGTTTCCATCAATTCGAATCTCTTTTATACCTTTAGCCTGCAATTGGGATTCTGTGAAATTGTCGAGTTTTATCTGCCCAGTCATTGTATCTATCTGAAACCGGAATATCTTAATGCCAGCAAAGGGGTTTTTTTGTTCGATGAAAATTATACCATTTTCTGTTAACTTTGCTGGAGAAAGATTCTGTTCCGCTTCTTGCCGTGTACCTCCGACTCCAATCATCCCATTTACCTTTTCGAGTCGCCACCCGGTTACGATGTTCCCCCTCTGTGTAATCTCTAGGTTCTTTAATAGGATATAGACCTTCCCCTCGCCGTTATTCCTTTTCGTTAGGGTATCTACCGATTTTGACCCTAATTCTAGAGTTCTTCCATTGGGAAACGCTACGGTCCCTTTTCCTCTAAGAGCGTGTTTGAAAAGGCCTTGACAGCCGAGGAAAACGGGGGTATAGGACCACGCGCAGGTAGTCTGGGAAACGGATGTATTCTCTGGAGCAAAGGATGGTTCACATGCAACCGGTTTATCCCACGGATTTGACGGACGCCCAGTGGCGGACGATCGCCCGCTTGATTCCTCCTGCCAAACCCGGAGGGCGACCTCGGGAGGTGGACATGCGGGCGGTGATCAACGGGATCTTCTACATCGTGCGAGCGGGCTGTGCGTGGCGGATGCTTCCCAAGGAGTATCCGCCATGGGAAACGGTCTACTATTACTTTGCCCGATTCAAGAAGGATGGGACTTGGCAGAAGATTCACGATGCCCTGCGAAGGCGGGTGCGGTTGCAGAGCGGGAGGAACCCGCAGCCGAGTGCGGCGATCCTCGACAGCCAGTCGGTGAAGACGACGGAAAAAGGGGGGCGCGGGGTTATGACGCGGGCAAGAAGGTGAATGGGCGCAAGCGGCATCTGCTGGTGGATGTGCTGGGGTTGATCCTGGCCGTGGTGGTGCATCCGGCAGATATCCAGGATCGGGACGGAGCGCGGTTGGTTTTCGATCGGGTGCGGGGGCTGTTGCCGCGTCTGAAGAAAGTGTGGGCGGACGGGGGATACGCGGGCCAGTTGGTCGAGTGGGTGAAGTCATCGTTCCGTTGGGTGTTGGAGATCGTCAGTCGCCCGGCGGAGGCGTGCGGCTTTGAGGTTCTCCCGCGTCGGTGGATTGTGGAACGGACCTTTGGTTGGTTCAACCGGTACCGTCGCTTGAGCAAGGATTACGAATTCCTGACCGACACGAGCGAAACGATGATCTACATCGCCATGATCCACCTGATGCTCAAACGCCTACGCCCATGCCAGGCCGCCTGACGCAAACACCCCCTTTTCAAACACGCTCTTAGAGTGTTTGTCTCGTGCCAGCCCATGAGGCATCTTCTAAGAGCTTTTGAATGGCCTCATTGACAGAGGCCTTCCGTTGAGCAATTCGGAGGATGATTTCATCGATCGTTCCTTTTTCCAATTTTCTAGAATAACTGAGGTAGTGGAACACTTGGACTGTTCGAACGGGACCATATACACGTGTAGCACGGGCAATAAGTTGGGCCGTTACCTCCGGATTGTAATGAGGATCTGCGATGAATACATGTGTAGTTCCCTCTAAATTGAGCCCTTCGAATCCTACCGGGGAAAGGACTAACACTGGGATAGTACCTTTTTTGAACGATTCGATGATTTGGGTCTTTAAGTTGATACAAACTTCTCCAGTATAAACAGCATGGGGTACGTGCAAGGTGTTTAAATAACGGGAAATGACCATGACCCCGTGGTCTACAAAATTCGAAAAGATAATCACGCGAGCGTCCGCTTGTCTCTGGATAACTTTCTGGACATCTTGGCAGAGCGTGGTAACTTTACTGGAAGGCCCTTCTGAGCTTTCAAGCAGCAATTGTCGGAGGTCGGCTACACGCGAAAAGCCGCGTTCGAGGGTTTCTTCTTCTAGGTCATCCTCGAAAAACTTTCGATCGACTAACTTCCGGTGGGTACGTGTTTTTTTACGATACTCTACCAATTCTGAGGGCCTCATTTCCACTCGAACTATTTCTGAAATCACTTCTGGGATACCGCATTGTCCCGCTACTTGGCGGGGACTTCTATAATCTACATGAGGACGTAGCAGGCCAATCAAAGTGTCCGGATCCTGGATACCTGTGATTGGGCCACGCTGAGGACGTATCCCCAAAAGATTTCGAATAATCCGAATGAACCATGGATATTTACGCTCATATTTATATGCTAAACATGCCTCCAATTTGCCTTGGATAGATTTTCCCGCCACCAAAGCCACGAGATTAAAAAATTCATACGGAGAATTTTGGAACGGAACCCCAGTCATACCGATGAAGAAATTCACATTTCTACTCAAGAGCTTCACTATCTGATGATTCTGAGTGGCAGGGTTTTTAGTATGTTGAAATTCATCCACTACAACTAAATTCCACCTATGCCTCAAAACCCAATCGCGACAAAGCCGTAACCGGTCGTAGCTCATTGCATACAGAACGTTGGGAATAATCTGGGGGGGAATCTCTTCCAGGACTTTAATCGAAATAGATAGGCCCCAGCGATCTTTTTCCCCAAGCAATTGCGGTAGCAGATGTGCAGGCGAAATCCATAGTCCCGGCGCGTCGGCGGTCGAGAGAACCCGCTCTGCCACATGGAGCCCTAAGGCCGTCTTACCGCTCCCCAACGGGCGGACTAAAAGAACGCGGCCATTCCGTATGGCTCTTTCCACCCCCTCCTGCTGATGGGGAAACAGCTCTCGGATACGAGTGTCCAATGTTTACTTCTTCAGTAATCCAGCTTCGTGAAATGCTTGAGCTTTTAGAAAATGCAATGCCATGATGAAACTAGCCGTCTTATCCACAGAAGGCAATTGTGCCCAAACAATTCCTCCTAAGATAGCAGCACCCGCGAGTATCCATCCTATAGGGCCCGCTAAAACCGCTACTAGGCTTGAGGCAGTTGTGTACACAGCAAAAGGAAACGTAATCCCGAAGATAGCTCCAATGGTGTAAATAATCACAGACATCGTGGTATAAAAAGCAAATCCTGCCAGGCTAACCGTGACTCCCAAGGCTGCTAAAGCAGCGCCGCCGCCCATTAACGCTATCGCTGCTTTATTAGGAATTGTTTTTCCCAACTCCTTTTCTAGTCTATCTAAAAGTTCCTTTCGCTGTTCAGGAGTAAGTCTGTTCCACAAGTCTTCGAAATACTTTTCTACAATCTTCTTCTCCAACTCAAACGTAGGCAACGCCTGAAGTTGTTCCTCGGGCACACCCTTCTTCCCGGCCACCCATTGCACCAAACTGTGATAATCTACCCGATTACTCTTAAAAGGATACGTAATGGTACTCGAAGAGACCCAAAGGAGCTGCTTTTTAAGGGCAAGAGAACTAATGTAATCGTCTCGCGAAAGTCTGTTTTTTTCGAAAGCTTCTCGAATCACGTCCGGCCCGACTTCGTTAAACGTCCTTGGTCGAAGAGGGCGTTCCGGAGAGGCATCTTCCTTGCGATCCGCATACTCTTCATATTTTTTCAGACCGTAATTGCCAAAGTCGCTCTTTTTAAGGTGGGGGAACATCCGGAGGGCTATTGCCAGTTGGATTCTTTCCTTCTCCGACATTGTCTCTAGCATTTTACTAAAATTATAATCACTGTCGTCCTTGGTATGTAAGCCCGTGTAATTTATCCAAGGTGGGCCTGGTGGGGGAGGGTCCTCTCCCGAGATAGCAGAAGACGTACCAGAACAAGACACAAAGCACATATTAAGAACAGAGACTATCGTAATGATCGAAGTCGTTTCCCGCCACATTCGATTCCGGAAAACGAAGAAACTGTTCATCGCCTTTTCCTCCTTTGCAAATGGCCCACACTCAAATGACGCAAACTTTTTACACCTATTCTAGACAACTCCTGAGCTTCCGCGAGAATAGAATCCGATAGAGAAATTCCCACCTACGAACATTTCGGGGTAAAATAGAAAAAATGCGCAAAATAGAAAAACAGATAAAATTCTCAGAGTGTAAACGGAAACGCCAGTTTTTTGCCATAACTTATTGCAAAATAAGAAGTTAATCGCAGTCAGACGCCGGATCGCTTCCTTCGGTTCGAAAGGGCCGATTCAGTGGTTTTTCTGATGGTTTTTGCCGGGGGAGACGCTTGCATTTACATTGAGATAAAATTCTTAAGGTTTATTGGAAACACATCTCAATTTCCTCTTTTCACGCTCTTGGACTTTCGGTTCCTTTCTTTCATCAGGCCTACGGGGCAGGAAAGGGCAGAAAACTACACACTGCCCATCTTCCTCTTTCTTTATATTCACCTGTCCGGCGCTGTCAAGCGGGGGGTTTGTAAAATTTTGTTAAATTTTCATCCCCCTTTTGGAGGGTAGCGGCATCTGTAGATCTCCTCCGAGTGCAAATATGAAGAGACAGGGCCCGTCTTTTAAGAGGCTCAAAAAAACCGTTTTGGGAACGGGAAGAGGTTTTTCTAGAAAGGGCCGATCCATCTGGGAAGGGCGGTTTTTATGAAATGTCATCACACGCTTGTCGTGCCCGCAATGCACCTGACAAGCTGGTCCCTGCAGGACGGACCCACCAAACGCATCCCCCTAGCGGACCCGCCGCACAGGCTACTGCAGAAACCAGGTCCCTCCGAGATGGAGAGACATATTTATCGTGCCCACCGCACCTGACCAGGAAACCCTTCCACCAGCCAGGTCCCTCCGAGGGATGATCCCATGCTCCAGTTGGGTAAACGGGACGACTCCATGCTCCCGTTGGGCAGACCGGGAACCGAGGCCCCGCTGCAGACGCTGCCGATTCCCCGATTGTGCCGATTCTCCGATTCCCTCCAGACGACTCGGCCGGTCCGATTTTTTTCGGCCATTTCGAATCGCAGTGGAAAAAATTGGGCAAGCGCTCGGAGCACCGATTCGGCCCGTTTTACGCAAATTCTTTTGCCGGCAAAAGTTAGGTTCCGAACCCTGTAAGGTCCACCTTCGAGCAGACCGGGCGAATTCAGGCCAAAAAGGCCCTCCGAAGCCGGACGCAAAAGGAAAAAAATCCCCCATGCCCGGCCACCGGCCAAAACAAAAGCCCACCACGCCCTGGTGCGAATTCCCCGTAAAAACAGACACTTTATCATCTGGGCGGTCCTCGGGATGAGGTTTCCTGCCGGTGTCGGTCTTAGGCCGGTGGGAACACTACTTTCCGATCCCCCTGGAAAAAGGCGCAACTTTTTTTGAGACACTCGGTTACGTCCAAATCTCTCTAAAGGGCCAGAATCCGTAACTCCAGGTGAAATAAGCAGTTACGCCAATCGGCCTGACAGCCCACTAAAAATATTTATAGGTAAAAAAGAAAAATCGGCATCTCTTGGAGTCGCTCGGCATCCGGCTCCGGAGCATGTACAGAAAGGAAATATGCCCTTGGAGCTGGACACCAGGTGGGTCCTTTGCGCTGGCGGCTTGGACTTGGAAGAAGCATCCGCTGGCCGCTTGGAAAGGAATCCCACGGCGGCAGGGAAAAGAATTCAACGGCGGCTCGGAGAAGAATCCGCCGGACGCACAAGGGTACCCTCTCGACGGACGGCCAGCCGGAACGGAAAATAGGACAAGGCCGTTCGGCCGGAATTGGACGGAATCCCCCCGGCCTGGCCCCTACACGTTGATTGGGGCTACAAATCGCTCCCACTTCCTCGAGTTTGGCGACGGGCGCTGGGGGATGCCGTCCACGTAGTTAGGCATTGGCCTTCCGACGGTCCAGGAAAACAGGGGTCCGGGAATTGTTAGGGTCGGAAGTATGTTAGCCAAGCTGAAGACGTTTTCCCTGCTGGGCATTGAGGCGGTGCCGGTGGAGGTGGAAGTGGATGTCTCTCCGGCGGGGGTGCCGAAGACGGTCCTGGTCGGTTTGCCGGAGGCGGCGGTGCGCGAAAGCCAGCATCGGGTGGAACGGGCCTTGGTCAACAGCGGCTTTGAGCGGCCGCAGAATCGAGTGGTGATCAATTTGGCGCCGGCGGATTTGCCGAAAGACGCCGCCTCGTTCGATTTACCGATTGCCCTGGGCATTCTCTTGGGCAGTGGGCAGATTGCTTCGGACAAACTCCAGGAATATGCGGTGGTAGGCGAATTGGCCCTGGACGGGGCGACCCGGCCCACCAAAGGGGCGTTGTCCATGGCCATGGCCGCCGCCCAGCAGACCGACGCTTCGGGCCGACGGCTCCGGGGCCTTGTAGTGCCGGAGGCCAGCGCCGCGGAAGCCGCCGTCGTCGAACAGATCGAAGTCATTGCCGTGTCCAGCCTGGCTCAGGCGGTGGGCTTTTTTACAGGCCAGTTGGAGATCGAACCGACCGCCTCCCGGCTGGAAGAGTGGTTTGGGCAATTGGCCGTGTATGATGTGGATTTTTCGGAGGTGCGGGGCCAGGAGATGGCCAAACGGGCCATTACCGTGGCCGCTGCCGGCGGACACAACCTGCTGATGATCGGTCCGCCCGGATCGGGCAAAACCATGCTGGCCAAACGGGTGCCCACCATCCTGCCGGAACTGACCCCGGCTGAGTCGATCGAAACCACACGGATTTACAGTGCCCTGGGTCGGCTCAAACCGGGCCAGCCGCTGCTGGCGGTCCGGCCTTTCCGGGCGCCGCATCATACGATTAGCGACCCTGGGCTTGTGGGCGGCGGCTCCCCGCCGGCACCGGGCGAAATCTCCCTGGCCCATAACGGCGTGCTCTTCCTGGACGAATTGCCGGAGTTTAACCGCCATACGCTGGAACTTCTGCGCCAGCCGCTGGAAGATGGCACCGTCACCATCGCCCGGGCGCTGAATAGCACCACCTTCCCGGCCAATTTCATGCTGATCGCGGCGATGAATCCATGTCCATGTGGGTATCGGAACGATCCCCGTCGGCCTTGCCACTGCACGATTCCGCAGATTGAGCGGTATATGTCGAAGATTAGCGGGCCGCTGGTGGATCGGATCGACATCCATATTGAGGTGCCGGCCGTTCTGTATCGGGACCTGGCCGACGGGCCGCCGGGCGTCTCCAGCGCCGAGATGCGTCGTCAGGTGGTCGCCGCCCGACAGATTCAAGCCCAACGGTTCGCCGGAACCAACATCCGGTACAACGCCGATATGACCCCCCGGCACATCCGGCAATACTGCCGACTGTCGGAAGAGGGGCGGAACCTGCTCCGGGCCGCCATGCAAGAGCTGGGCCTGTCGGCCCGTGCGCATGATCGGGTGCTTCGGGTGGCCCGTACCATCGCCGATCTGGAAGGCAGCCCCAGCATCGAACCCTACCATCTCAGCGAGGCCATTCAGTACCGGATGCTCGACCGCACCCTGTGGACGTAAGCCGGCCGATAGGTAATCGCTGAGTCCATGATCGGCAAGCCCATGAGCGGCAAGCCCATGAGCGGCAAGCCCATGAGCGGCAAGCCCATGAGCGGGGAAGCACGTGAATGGGTATTCTGTAAGGGATTACGGGAGCGTGGTACCACAGCAGCGCGGGAAGTAGAACTGTAGGCCGGCCCGCTGCGGGCAGCGGACTGAGCCGGATTCGTCAGAAAACGGTATTCCTTCAGGCCAGAGTGAAAAGGGAGCAAGGAGAAGGTGGTTCCCGGATGTGGCGTTCGCAGTGCCAGGAACCAGCAGGCGGATCGGCTAACCAGGGGGCTTAGGAAGCCGGTTCGTCGGAAAATCCTTGGTAGGCGGGCGCCTTTCTGTTGAAGAGAAAAAAGGCGTGGACTAAAATGAGAAAGGATAAGTGCCCGACGGACCCATTCGGGAAGGTGCTCCGTTACCGAGGACCCTAGTTGAAAAGGAGGTAGGATATGTATTCCACCCGTCGGAGGGGGTTTACACTGGTGGAGCTTTTGGTGGTCATTACCATCATTGGGATTTTGATTGCGCTATTGTTACCGGCGGTGCAATCGGCCCGGGAGGCGGCTCGGCGCACCCAATGCCAAAACAACTTGAAACAAATCGGCCTGGCCTGCTTGAACCACGAAAACGCCCACGGCATTTTCCCCAGCAACGGGTGGGGTTGGGGCTGGGTGGGCGATCCAGATCAGGGGGTGGGCCGACGACAACCGGGCGGCTGGATTTACCATATCCTCCCTTACCTGGAACAAGAGGCGCTGTACAACATCGGCCGGGGTAAAACCTTCGCCGAAAAGAGGGTGCTTAACCGCACGATGGTGTCTACGCCGCTTACGGTGATGACATGTCCATCACGTCGGCGGGCGGCGGCCTGGCCGGTCCAGTCCTATTACGATCTCAACTGGGTCAATGTGGATAGTGTGGCGTCGCTGCAAATCGCCCGCAGCGATTATGCCGTCAATGCGGGCGTGGCCACCTGGGTGGACCATAGCAAAGGTCCGTCCGATCTTGCCGGCGGCGCCAATTGGCCCACCAAGGATGCCAACGGCATTGCCCACCAGTGCAGCGAGATCACCATGGCCGACGTGAAGGACGGCTCCAGTAATACCTTCCTGGCCGGGGAAAAATATATCAACGCCGATCATTACAATACTGGCGGCGACGGTGGGGACAATGAAAGCCTCTATTCGGGTAACGACAACGACACGGCCCGGGTGGCCTATTATGACCCGGCCAGTCCGGGCAACAATAAACTGCCCATGCAGGACCGGCCTGGAATTACGGATTCCTATCGGTTTGGCAGCGCCCATGCGGCCGGGTTGCACTTTGTGTTTTGCGACGGTTCGGTGCGGGTGATCAGTTATTCCATCGATCCCCAAACATTTGTTTATCTAGCCCACCGCCGGGACGGGCAAGCCCTGGACGCCAGCAAGTACTAAAGACCTACCTAACCCGCCATACCATGGGAGATTCACCATCCCCAATTCTCACGCCCCTGGCGAGTTGTTTTCCTGACCGTTTCTAGGGCAGGTAGGAGTGCGAAAATCACGCTCTCATCCTGGCGAAGAGGCGCCGTGTGCGAGGTGGAGGTCGGTGGTTCCACCTCTGGTCGAAACGATAAACCGGGGCCAAGCAGGAAGCCGACTACCTTAGAGGCTCATTCCAACCTTTCGTCCGCCAAAACGAACTGCGGAACATTTTAGCCGAATGAAGCAACTCGCATCTCCCCTTTGCGGACAAGACCGGCTCCAGTGCGAAGCGAAGCCGGCTAAAGGGTGTCCTTCCCGCGAAAGCGGGAATCCAGAAAATATCTTCAAGTTGCCGCTTGCCCAGGAAGAACACAGGAGCAGGCACAAAGGAGCCTGGATTCCTGCTTGCGCAGGAATGACGCAGAGACTCCTCCATTCGGCTAAAATGTTACCGAACCGCTTATTCTTCTTTGACCACATACGGGGCTTCGGCGAAGGGGCAGGTTTCTGTGGGGCCTTGGGCGCTGCCGACGGTGGCGGTCCCCACGATCCGTCCGATGAGCCAGACTTTGGTCCCCACGGGAAGCTTGGCTTGCTCTGGGCTAACCATGAGGAGCAGTTTTCGATCGAGGCCTTCTGCGGCCAACAGGAGGACCGGCTGGTTGCTTTGCGAAAACTGCTCCGCATTCATCAGCACACTGCCGCGCAGCAGGATGCCATGGCCCGGCTGGAGTTGGTCGGCCGCCAGAGCGAGGATTTTCTCCCAATGCTCTTTTGTCCATGGAGATTCTTGAAGCCGTTTGAACAGTTGGTCTGCTTTTTCTGCGCAGGCGGCCACGGCTTCTTTAGGTGCCCCGGGAGCAGCCTCGGGATGGGCTTGCACGTGTTTGACGAGGGTCATCGCCCGGGCGAAGGTTTCCAGATCCCGATACTCTTCCGGGGTTTTGGGCTTCCAATAGAACTGGCAGCAGGCGTCATATAGTTTTTGGAGTTCTTCGGGCGAAAGGGTTAAGACGCCCGGTGGCGGGGTGGGTGGCGGGGGAGGCGTTGGAGGCGGGCCCGGAGAGGGCTTGGGAGACTGGGGTTCTTTGGGTTCGGACGGCGGCCGGTCAGGTTCCGGTTTGGAAGGGGGCTCTTGGGGTTCCGGCTTGGCAGGCGGTTGGCCAAGGAGACGGGACGGAAGAGGGGTAATCTTGTTCTCATCACATAAGGCCACCAACCCCCGGAGATACCGCACCGGTACCGCATATCCGAACGAAAGTTCATTCACAAACGAGTTGATCCCCACCACCTGGCCATGCTGATTGAGCACCGGGCCGCCGCTATTGCCCGGAGCAATCCGGGCACTATGCTGAATCCAGACCATATCCAGCGGGGCGTGCATTTGGTGTAACAGGGGATTGCCCCGTTCTTTTAACATTTCCAGCGTAGTGATCACCCGCCCCACCGTGCCTTTGTCGAAGGTAAAATTTAAATTGTGCGGATGGCCGCAAATCTGGATTTCCTCGCCCACCTCCGGTTCGCCCGAGAAACTTATGTCCAGCACCTTAAGCCGGGGCGGCGGATCGGCCAGTTTCAAAATAGCCAAATCCATGCTCGGTTCCTGGGCCAGAATACCGGCCACTTTGCACTGCGTTCCGTCGAAGAGTCGAACCCGAGTCGCCGAGGACGCCTCCCGTATCACGTGATAATTGGTGGCCACCCAACCCCGGGGGTCTATGAGAAAGCCGGCGCCGATACTCATTTTCCCCGGTTCGGTGGGCATTTCGATTTTGACGACGGCATCGAGAATGTCCCGGACGGATTTGGCGGGGGTTCTGGGAGCAGTGGGTTGGCCCGGCCTTGGCTGGCCCTCCGAACCAGATGCCCCGTGATCTCCAGAACCCCCCGCCTGCTTCGGGTAGCCCGAGGAGGCAGAGGGAGGTTTGGCTTTGTCGGCTTGGGCCGTCAAAGTCCGGCTGGACGGGCCGGCAGAAAGTTTCAAACTCGCATAGACCACCAACCCCCCTATCAAACCGCTCAGCGCCGAAGCGACCAGAATCCAACCCCAGATGGGCAATCCTGCCAAGGCCGAAGAGGCAGGTAAGGCAGGTGCAGATGCGTTCGGCAACGGAGGCGGGCGCAACCCAGACGTCCGGTCCGGGAAAGATTCCTAAAAACTTTCCTCACCGCCGGAGGCCGGGGAGGCCTGGGGATGGGGTTCCTTTTGGCTCCAGGGGAGGGTGCTGTCCACCTCCACCGCTTCCGAACCCGGTGCTTTTGGGGGGCAGTAGAGGCCGGAATGGCCGGGTGAATCGTTGGCCCCAATCGCCTCGGGCGGGGGGATTTGGACGACCCCCTTACAGCCGGGACATTTGACCCGCCGGCCTCCATATTGTTCAGGGGCCTTCAACCGAACCCCACACAACGGGCATTGAACAAGAATGGCCATTGTTCCCCCTTGACAAGTGACGCCCCCACACAAAACCTCCCAGGTTTCAGGGGAAAGGATCACAGCAGATAGGGTAGCCCAACCGGGTGGGCCAGG
>Ga0209017_10000312_pt1 | contig 49389 bp, 36 predicted proteins | sample YNPBryunderm2012_FD_185812 | JGI IMG/M metagenome (GOLD analysis project Ga0209017, IMG submission 185812) | Anoxygenic and chlorotrophic microbial mat microbial communities from Yellowstone National Park, USA - YNP Bryant MS undermat 2012... ... | reverse complement strand
ACGGGACGATTTGCGGGTTGGCGATCCAATTGGACACGCGCTTCGCCGAGCATCGTTGCAAGGTCAGGAAGCGTCGCTGGCTGTCGCCAGAGAGGCATCCACTGCTCGCCACGCTGCGCCTTTTCGGAACCCGGTGTGGCAAAACCGGCCGCGTGGGGACGGACAGCAAAGGGAGCACTGGCTTTGCAGAAAGCGTTCGGGTCCAGTCGCCGCGTGGCTCTGGACGTGAAGAGTACTGCTCCCTCCATCATCAGCACGAAATCCCAGGCATTGACCAGGTTCCCACCGTCAAATCCTGTCGAGCTATTGGCTCCTCCTGCCGAACCAGGCTGATACTGGCCAATCGCAGCACTCTCCAGATGATTGGCAGGGGTTGACCAAAGCGCATCGCTAAGCAAGCGTTTGGCCGTCTCCCTGGGCTGCCCGTTCTCCGACTTCACGTCAAAGAGCGAGCCGATCTGCTGCATGAAGTTGTTTGTGAAGTCCAGATTGCCATCATTACCGCCGGTGCCCAAGAGCGAAGGCCACTCGGGATTGCCGCCCTCATCCAGCACCACAGCCGCCGAGAGCCATTCGGCGTGGGGACCGCGCCAGATGCGCCGGCAATCGGGAATCAAGGTCGCTTTCAGTGCTTTGAACCGGCGATCTGCCGCTGCCAACACCCGCTTGTAACCTGCACTGGCTTTGAGCTTCTCTGCTTCCGCCTTCGTTGGTGGTTTGGAGGCTCTGCTTGTTAGTGACTCAATCGTTTCGATGTCACTATTGAGCCTGGCTCGCTCTTCATTTTCGATATCCGGCTTCTTGATCTGATCCCGCAGTTGTTGAAGTGTGATGAGATAAGTCGGATCCGTTTCGAGAAGTTGGCGTTGCTCCTCGGACTGGAAACTCTTGTTCGTCTTCGTCCGAGCCTTGATAGCACGGATGGCGGCGTCCGCACGGCTGATCTCATCCAAAAGCCCTCGACCTGCCGCGATGCCATCTCGGAATCGCTTGAATCGTGGTGCGGTTGAGTTCTCCAGTGGGCACAGCCCGGGATCATTAACCTTGAAGAACCCACATCCTTTATTCCACGGCGAGAGTAGCGGTGTCGGCTCGTACTTCTCCAGAAAGAACGCTTCCAGTTCCTCCTGCGATAGCTTCGTCAGCAGGCAGAAGCGTTCGCCGTCCCACCAGCCGCGGGCCTGGGCGTCGGCCTGTTCGCCGACCAAGCGCAAGATGCCCAGGGCCTTCAGGTAGTTCGCGAGCGGGGCTGGGGAGCAGCCCTTCAGGATGTGCATGTGCATGGTCATCGGTTCGCCTCCGCGGTCAAAGTCGGGTCGCTGGTCGTTAGCTGCGACGCCCGCACGTCGGCGGCTCGCAGGATCCCTTCGAGGAACGCTAGCGCAGCCGGGCCGTGGCGCTGTTGCAATCCAATACATCGTTCCCGCCAACTCACGCCGGTTCGGCTCGACAATCCGAGCTTGGCTGGTTCGAGCGTCAGCGTCACTTCCGGGATCGGCGGTTCGCCCGGTACGAGTTCTACGCTCGGCAAGCGGTCGCCCTCGCGCACGCCGCGGATCGGCAGGCCCCGACCGTCCCGGTCGCGGTAGTCCTGATCCTTCGGCGCGGCGTGCAGGCCGACCCGAACCTTGCCGTGATGGCTGGCAACCAGATATGCCACGAGGTCGAACTCCTCCGCCTGGCACGCCAACAGACGTTGGATGAGGGGGTTATTTGGTGGTGGCGGTGGTTCTTGCTGGGGCATCGGCTGCTTCATTTGTTCAAACGCATCCGTCCAGGGGCCGAGCAATCCTTCATGTTGCGGTGCGTATTGTGCCAGTAACGCGAACAGGCCGAGGGCACTGGCCAATTCGTGACGAAAGGCCGGGCGCTTCTCGCTCGCGTCGAGGTATTCATACTGATGCTTCTTGGGCCAACACCCGCTGGGGGCTTTGGCCAAGTCCATCCGGTTCAAGCGCGGTGTTGTCGCGCTGCTGCGGATGGACCCCTGGAAGGCCGGGTGCGCCTTGCCCCAGTCATGCCAGAGAGCGGCCAGTTCGAGCAGGTCTTGAAGATTGGCAGGAAGACCCAGTTCTCGGCCGATCTCCCTGGCACTTTCCGCCACTTCCTTGGTATGGCACGCGATCGTCTTCCAGGGGTTGAAGCTCAGTTGCTCGCCGTCCTGCTGATCGTCGGCTTGGTCGAGGGCCAGGGTCGCTGGATCAACGGCCGGCTCGACAACCGGCACCGGCTCCTTCGATTCGGCATCGAAGCCGCGCTCGGTGCGATAGCCGCCGCTGTCGGCGGCCACACAGACGACCCGACCGGGCAGCAGCGCCTCGCGGGTCGCGGGCTTCCATTCGCCATCGAGCCAGTCCCAGACCCACGCCCGCTTGCCGGCTTTGAGGTTCGAGTTCCCCCTGTCGCACAACCAGTCTCGCGCCTTCAGAAACGGCACCGCACACAGTTCTCGCCGATGGGGTTTGTAGTCCTCGGGCGGTGTGTGGGCGGGTTCGCCTTTGCGGTCGGCTGGAATGTCGAGCCAGAAGACTTGCAAGTCGCGCTCCTCATCCGAGCGGATGAACCGGCTGATGTCGAGGTCCGCGCCCGTCAGGTCGGGGGTGGTGTCGAACAGTTCGTCGAACTCTTTGCGCAGCAACAGATGCTTAGGGGCATACGGGTAGAGCCGCCGACGTGCGGCTTCATCCAGCGCGGCTTCATACGCTTCGAGCGCCTGGATTCCCACGTCCTGGAGTTGCTGGATGGTAGCCCAGGCACTTTCGAGTTCCTCGGGCTGATACGGGGCCGCGTCGTCCGCATTCTTGCGTCGATCGACCACCAGCACCTTGCCGCTGCCGCCGTAGCGGGCACAGCGGCCGAAGCGCTGCACCAGACTGGGCCACGGGGCCAGTTCGGTGATGAGGCAGCCGGTGGAAATATCGACGCCGGCTTCCACCACCTGCGTGGCCACGATGATCCGATCCACGCCGCGTTGGCAGGCCGAGCGCGACAGGAACCGCTCGCGCCACGCCTCGCGTTCGGCAGGGCGGAACCGGCTATGCACCAGTTGTACTTCGCCCTTATGCAGTTTCCTCACGGCGTCGAAGGTGCGGCAAGCCCGCTCGACCGTGTTGCACACAACCAGGGTGATCTTGCCGAAGTCGCCGTCGCTGAGCCGGGCGTGTTCCTCCAAACTGCGCTGAGCGAATTCTTTGTCTTTGTCTGGGGCTATGGTTGCCGTTGTCACCGCCTTGGCAATGTCCCACAGCCCGCCGCTCCGTTGACTGGCCGGGACTTCGCAGAGGTCCTGCACCCAGGAAGTGTGGTGCGCGGCCGTGTCCACGCTGTGCAACCAGCCGGGTTGCAGCGTCGCGCTCATCCACCAAGTGTAGCAAGGGCGAAGGTGCTTGCTGCGGTCCTGATCGCGATACGCTTGCAGTTGCGCCGAGGTCGCCAGGCCGACCTCCATGAGCTGGACTTCGTCCATGACCCACAGACAGTCTTGGTTCAACAAGCCAAACTCCATCGGCCAGCGTGCTCGCGGGCTGGCATAGCCACGGTTCAACGCTCGCGACAGCAGCATGTCCTGCGTGCCGATAATCATGGCGGGGTGTTCCGGGTTCAGGAACCACTCGCCGCTGTCTTCGCCACCCATCACCAGGTGGATCGTCGGCCGGTGCTCCTCGGGGATACGGGTGGCAAGCTCTTGGGCAACCTGATACGTCTGCTCGACGAGTACGCGCATCGGCAGGCACCAGACCAGGCGGCGCGGCCAACTCTCGTCCCGGCGATGCAACCGATGGTAACTCCAGGCAGCCAGCACGCCTTCCGTCTTGCCTAGGCCCGTCGGAATTCGGATCAAACGATTGCGACAAGTGGGGTCGGCTGCCAAATCCGCCTGCCACGGACGCGGTGAAGCATGGAGAGTCAGTGCTGCGAACCACTCTTCGAAAGTTCGATCACTCATGATCGTTTGAACCACGCGCTGTTACTGCATCAACTGTTACGCTGTCAGGTGGTTTGAAAACAAAGCGTACCGCGCCCCACCTGCCGCTGCCATATCGGTAGGTCTGCGTTTTCCAAATTTTTCGCCGAAGGCCGAAACCCCTGATTTCTCGATTTTTCCAATCAATTCCGCCAGCAATCGCCTAGATGTCACCGGCAGCTCAGGGTACTGACTGTCGTGTTGCAGGACGAATGACGACCGCGAAGGACGCCTACCAGGGGGACGCGACCAAGACCGACCCGAAGTACCCCGCTCCGAAGAAGACAGCCGAAGACGCCTAGGTCCGGGGGCATGGACAGGCCACCGAACTGGTCGATGTCATCTAGGACCGGCTTCAGATCATTCACGCCCCGATCCAGGGGCCGGGGTTCCGCTTCATCCGCGGGTACGAGGACCCCGGCCAGACCGGCACCGAGTCGAGCAAGCGACGCGAGTTCCAGAAGCTGCTCAGCGACGCCAAGGTCGGCACCTTTCAGGTGTGCTGACCAAGCTGCAGGCGGTCATCTTGGCCGCCCGGAAGGTGTGGGCCATCAAGGCGATGATTAGCTGGCGGAAGAAGACAGCCCCGGCCAACACTGGGCAGATCGAGACTCAACTCGCCGAGATGCGGGCCATGATCGAACTCGGCACGGAGAACCTAACCCTGGCCGAACCGGCTGACGTACCGAGGATCTCGCGACTGTTGGCCGGTGGCGGAACAACGAGGCCCGGGTGCGGGAGCAACTGCGGCAGGCCGTCGGCGTAGACACCCCGTCGTCCGAGGTGCTGGGGATCATGACCCGATTGGATGGCTTGCATGAACGGGTCGTCGAGGCCGACCGGGAAGTCTCCGGACGATTCGACCGCACCACTGGGGTTACCACGGAAGACTGTCTCACCGACCCGGAGATTGACGACATCGCCGAGGCAGTGATCCTGACCGGTGGCGAGGTGGTCGTGGTCCTGGCTGAGCGGATGCCGACCGCCTCCGGGGTGGCGGCAACGTGCCGGTCCGGAACACTCGCCAGAAGGTGATTTCGCTATTGGCCTCCGACCCGAACGCCACGGTTCACATCGCGTTACAAATCGACGCGGAGTAGTCGCAAGGTGGCGAGTGACACGATCAAACACGGCGTGAGCAAGAACGCGACCAGCCTTGGCTTCAGGAGGAAGAACTGGAAATGAGTTGATACGTTCGCAGGTTTGCAAGCCCGGAAAGAATCCGATCTGCGAGGTGCTCGGTTGAGAATGCCTTTGTGGCAAAGGATCGCACCGAGCGGCGATCCGCGGGGACTGTATTGCCCAGCGAATCGAGGTACAAGGCCAGTACCACCTCGTCCGCATCGTTCTTCACGGACTTAGCACCGGGCACAGTTATTAGATCATCACATCAACGACTAATGGCGAGCCGCATACGTCTGCATCCAAGTTCGGCAATTTTTTTCTTGCTTTTTTTGAGAACTTGGACTATTAAAATTATTTTAGATTCGCTCTATTGCAAATCATCTTTCATTTGAATTTGTCTCCTAATCCCCTGTAGGGGTGATTAAGGAGTAGCTTGATCGCTGTGACTCATTACGAAAGGCAATCGGAACGGTGTTCCCATGCCCTTGTTGTGTCGAACTCTCAATCTTATTGGTGTGACTTTGACTGCTGTGTTGACGGTGTCGTGTTCGTCGGGACCGAAATTGACTCCTGTGCGTGGGAAAGTCCTCTATGGCGGTCAGCCGGCCGAGGGGGCGGTAGTCGTATTCCACCGCAAGGACAGTGAGCCGAATAATCCGACGCCTTCGGGCACGGTCCTGGCTGATGGCTCCTTCACCCTCCACACGCACCCTCATGGCAACGGTGCCCCGCCGGGCGAATATACGGTGGTAATCACTTGGTATCCGCCCAATGCCCGAGAGTTGGAAAACCCGCACAACAAACTGCCTGCCCGATATGCTAGTGTTGCCGAGTCCCCCCTGAAAGTGATTGTTGGCGCGGAGCCAACCGACTTGGAGGCGTTCGATATACCGGCCAAGTGAGTCGGTTGGATCGTTTTTGTTATCGTCTTGTCGAATGGAGGTAATTCATGTCTACTCGCAACGATCGCTTGGGTTTCACTTTGATCGAACTGCTCGTTGTCATCGCTATCATTGCGATCTTGGTTGGACTGCTGTTGCCTGCGGTGCAAAAGGTTCGCGAGGCGGCCGCGCGGACGTCCTGTTCCAACAATCTGAAGCAACTCGGCCTGGCGTTGCACAATCACCACGACACCATGGGCAAGTTTCCCGCCGCGACGGAACGATTCCTGGTCAACGGTGAGGTACGGACGAATTCGTGGACGCCCTACATCCTTCCCTACATCGAACAGGAGAATGTGTTCCGGCAATACAATTTCCGCATTGGCTGGGACCAAGGATCGAACGCGGCGGTCGGTGGCCCGATCCGGGTAACGATCAAGACGTTCATCTGTCCCGCGGCCCCTTTGGGAGGACGACATCCAGTCCGCGGGCCTCTCGACTATCCAGCGACCACGGAACGGATGGCTAACAACCCGTTCTGGTCTGCTTACATTCGACCGTTTGTGGAACAGGGGGACCCCCAGTGGATTGGAGTGCTGGGGCTGGACAACGTAAATGCCGCCACGGGCGTCGTGACCCGTTGCAATCGTACCATTCCCAGTATCACGGATGGTACAAGCAACACGATGATGCTGGCCGAATGTGCCGGACGCAACCGGCGATTTATCATGGGCCGGGAGGACCCGACGCAGAGTTGGACCGCAGGCCCATGGGCGAACCCCAACAGTCGGATCAACATCAGCGGGTTCGACCCGAGTTGGCAACCCGGCCAGCCACTCCCGACAGCTGGACCGTGTGTGGTCAACTGCATCAACGACAAAGAGATTTATTCCTTCCATAATGGCGGGGCGAATATCTGCATGGCCGATGGCAGCGTCCGGTTCCTGCGGCAGTCAGCGACGTTGGACCTTGCGCTGAGCCTATTAACACGCAACCGCGGCGAGGTCATTAGCGGCAATGATTTTTAATCCGATCTCCGAAAAGATGATTGGTAGCGAATTCCCCAGATCCTGATCTAAAATCACTAATCATTTTTAGGTGGATCAGCAAATGCACCTCCTTGCCTACCTGTGGGAATATGTAATCCTCGTAACGTGTTCTCATTTATCTGAACGAACATATGGTCATAACAATTTAGCACCCAGCGAAGCTCTATGACGAACGGGCTCACGTTTTACTGTGCAGATCGTAGTGGAAGCCCTCACCTTGAGTATCGAATTTTAGAACAAACGGTTTCTCCCGGTTGGGTTATTCCCTATGCCAATATCACGTTCTGCCATTGAGTACTTGAATCAATTGATCCCAGTTAAAGTTAGGAGGCACATTGCCTCCTTTCGAGTCTAGGACTAGAAATCTTTTCTTTTCGGCGTTCAATTCGTTCGCGAGATCCAAACCATTACCTCCCCGCCTTATCGCGGAGGTGATTGCGAGATCATAGCTTTGCATCAACTTCTCTTTCGCACGCTCCAATGTGTGTTTGTAGACCTTCTCGGCAGCATACACCTCTTGATCATCGATTGACTTGGCGGCCTCAACCATGAGCCGCTCCTTGAATTTTGATGATGGCGGCTCTTGAGCCATTGCCTGTGACCAGACAGTGCAGGCAGCAAAGATCAATGCTACCCACTGGAGAACGTTACCCGTGGCTATAAACCTTTCTTGAATAGTCAGGTAGGACACATGAATGATCTTGTAGCTAGGGAATGGTCAATTTCGCCATCTGGGCTTCGGTTGGTCTGGCTTCCGTGTGCGATGGCGATGATGTGCCTTGCGACAATACCTGTACCTATAGAAAATTGGCGATTGATCCAGAAATCGTTTTGTGGAACGTTTGATATGGTAAGGTAGCGGAGTTGACTGCAGAGGTGCCGCAATTGCCGGAAATTGTCGAGAAACAAAAACAGGATTCAGATACAAAAACAAAGTGTCAATGATTGCTGAGATGCTCGCAATCATCCAGAGGTAAATGGAGATGAGGGGATTTGAACCCCTGACCTCCTGAATGCCATTCAGGCGCTCTCCCAGCTGAGCTACATCCCCTCATACATTTACGGTAGCTTAGAGCTTCCTATATAAACTGTCAACCGGGACTCGATGATTCCGAGAAAATAGGGCAGTACGATGGCGATTGCAATGGGTCAACCTCGGGTTGTTTATGCTCGTGACTATGCCACGGGTGAAGCGATCGCCATCACGGTGGAATCGGGGCGGATTGTTTCGCGCACCTCAACCCCTCAGGGGCCGGAGTGCTGGGTGGCACCAAGTTTTTTCGATGTCCAAATTAACGGCTGCTTGGGAATCGATTTTGGCTCGCCGCATTTGACAGTCGATCAGATTCGCCAAGTGGCGGAGACATGTCGAGCCCATGGCATCGGGCGATTCTGCCCGACGATTATCACCGGCAGTTTCGAGGCGATTCGACATGGTTTTGCCACATTAGCGGCGGCGTGTAACTCCGATCCGTTGTTAGCGTGGCAAATGCCCGGGTTTCACCTGGAGGGGCCGTATCTCTCGGCGGAAGATGGGCCGCGTGGGGCTCATCCGCGGGAACAGATTCGGGATCCCGACTGGGACGAGTTTTCGCGCTGGCAAGAAGCCGCAGGCGGGCGAATTCGCATGGTGACCGTCGCTCCGGAACGGAAGGGTGCCCTGGAGTTTATTAAGCGACTGACGACGGCAGGGATTGTCGCAGCGATCGGGCATACGGCGGCGACACCGGAACAGATTCGCGCTGCGATTGCTGCCGGGGCTCGCACCAGTACGCATCTGGGGAATGGCTGCCATGCTATGCTCCCTCGACATCCGAATTATTTGTGGGAACAACTCGCGGCTGATGAACTTTGGGCCAGTATCATCCCGGATGGCCATCATCTGCCGGCCGCGGTCGTGAAGTCGATTGCTCGTGGGAAAACGCTGGCCCGGTTACTGATCACCTGTGATGCGAGCAGTTTGGCCGGAATGCCGCCGGGGATTTATTCGCATTGGGGCAGCCAACTGGAAGTGGTGCCGGGGGGAAAAGTGGTGGTTTCAGGCACGCCGTATCTCGCGGGTTCAGGGGTCTTCACGGATACCTGTGTGAGCATCTTGATGCAGCAAGCAGGTTTGACTCTCGCAGAAGCGATTGATGCTGCCGCGGTGCGACCGCGGGAATTGCTGGGGTTGCCGGTACCTACGCTGACGGTTGGTAGTCCCGCCGAATTGATTGTGTTTGATTGGAAGCCTGGGGAAGAGATTCAGATTCGCGACTGGATCGGCGGGCCAGCCGAGCCGGCCGGGGCGGTGGAGTCAGGGGCTGGCGGATGGTTGAAATGACGGAAGCGGAGTGGTCGCAGACAGTCTCCCGGCCGATCGCCATGATGAGTTTGGTGGAGTCGCGAGCCCGTCGCGTCCAAAAACTGCGGATTGGCCTCGCGGGATGCCAATTTTTCTGGGACGATCTCTACGATCCGTTGCTTAGTCAAGCGATCACACTTGCAGACATTCATCTTGGCAGCCCGACAGAATCCGAGTGTCTTCAGCAAGCGGGGGCCTACGCCCTTCAGGTTTTATTATCGCATGGTGCTCCCAGTCTAAAACCCGACGGGACGGGGACGGACTTTGAGCAGGAGGTGTCGTATGGCTGTGCCCGGGCATTAAGTTCTCTCTGTTGCGGGCGGCCGATTGTTGAAGTTCTCAAGCAATTACTCGAGACGGCGAGTCTGGTGAGTCCTGTCGTTCGTCGAGAACTTCAAGGATTTCTTTGCCAGCAAATTCGTGAAGTGATCGGCACTCCGCATCGGCCCTGGCGGGTGAATCCAGACTTTTTAGGGGGCGGCTGGATTCAACCCGATGGAGCCGTGGTGCGGTTTTCTGAGACTGCCGTGCAACTCGCTCAGCGAATCGTCCTGGATCAAAGCTATCACGATCTGCCGATCCTAGCCGATGCGGTAGAAGAATCCGGAATTCACGATCCACAGTTGTTGCAGCATTTGCGTGATGCTGGGTATCACAATCGCGGCTGCTGGGCGTTGGGAGCAATCCTGCGTGTTTAAGGGTTGCCTGGGTAGATGACCGCGCTTGGCGAGTCAGATCCGCAACGACTTGAGTTCAGCCAGCAGTTGACTTGGATCGACTTCCGGCCAAGGTTCCAGCCAGGCGATCCGATCCTCCGGATTCAAGCAGACGGTGGTCGGACAACCGCGTTTCCGCAGCCGGGTCTGAATGTCGTCGGCCCGATTCCAGGGAATCGCCACCGACCAGCGGCCGAGATTCGAGATGCAGGGCATGTAGCTTTGCGAGGACATGGAATAACTCCGCGAATCGTGACAGGAAAACGCATTCCCGGCGACGATGATGCACCGGAACGACGGGCCGAGGAAGGCATCGCTGTCCTCGGCCGGGCGTCCATTGCCACTGCAAGCTTAAAGCCCGTTCAACCTCTTGCGAATGCAACTCCGCCATAAAATGCCATCAGGGTTGCAGCCAGCAAAAGTATCTTGAGAAGGACCGTATCATCTTTTCCAGGATACCCGGATTACCTGTCCGGACCCGGTGTCAGCATGCATCCGGGATCAGTACGGCTGCAATCCGACAACTGGCTCACCCTTGAGTGGGATTACATATCGGCCACGTCGATATTGAGAATCTCGAAGCGGATGGTTCCTTTTGGCACGGGAATTTCGACAATATCGCCTTTGCGTTTTCCCATTAATCCCTGAGCAATCGGGCTGGTCGTGAGAATCCGGTTTTTATCCGGGTTTTCTTGACCGGGCCCGACCAGTTCAAACGTTTCCTCGTCTTCAAGGTCGAGGTCCAAGACGGTGACGCGGCTGCCAAAGGCCACGGTGTCGGTGGGAAGGGATTCTTTGTCGATAATGACGGCACGACTCAACTGCTCTTTCAGCATGTTGATTTTGGCCTGGAGGATTCCCTGATCTTCCCGGGCGGCGTGGTACTCGGCGTTTTCGCTTAAGTCACCGAGTTCTCGAGCCGCGGCTACCCGCTTGGTGATCTCGATCATTTCGACGTTTTGCAAGTGATCGAGTTCGGCCTTTTTCTTTTCATAACCTTCCCGGGTCATGGGAACACGATCTAAAGTCATGGCCGATTACTCCTCATTCATCCGTCACAAACAGTGCTTGCTGGCTGGCTCGGCAGACGTCATGGGAAAAATTCCGTGAATTCCCTTCGTCTGCTAGGACCAGCCATCAGATCCGCATGTCGTTGCTGGAAAAACACCCGGCGGCCACTTCCAGTCAAGTAGCCGCCGGGACGAATTTGACAATGCTATTATATCGGGTCTGGTACGGCACGCAAAATGATTCGGTTAAAAGGTCCATCGGGAATCGGCCAGCCCTGAACGGTCCATTCGCGGTAGCGGACAATCTCGGGCTGCCCCTGGTCTTGGACTCGTTCGCAGCATCGCGACTCGGCTTCCGTAAGTTTCTTTCCAGGGTTTGACTGATTTCCACGGCGAACCGCGACCACGCCATCATCGATAATCGAAATCACCGCGGGCTCATCATCGACATCGAGCATCCGCAAAGCGATCAGTTCGTAACCGACGGTCGAGTACCGCTCTTTCAAGGCCCAGAGATCATAGCCGGATTTTCCTGCATCTCGGCTGAAGCAACGGCTCGGTAACAGCAAGCGGGGAACAATCAGGTTGATCAGCGAATTCATTGTGGATTTCTGTTCCGTACCAGGCACGATTCCCAGCCGCTCGAGAAGAGCCGGCAGCAATTCGCGGGCACAGGCTCGTGCCGCTAATAAGTGTTGTGTTTCCGGGGATTGATCCAGCCGCAGGATCAGTTCCCGGCGTGAGCGAATCGGTCGGCGGCTTCGCGGGGGAAATGTTGCGGCAGATTCATCGTCTTCGTCGGCTTCCCGAACTTGGTATTGAAACACTTTCTGGACAATCCCGAGGGCATCGACTGGTGGTTCCTCGAACCCTGCCTCGAGCAATAACTTCCCCACTTGCTGATCGATGTTGTCGAAGAGATCTTCTGGATTAATTTCGATCATGATAGCCGTCGGCATTGATTTCACAGGGGCTGATTGATGGTCACTTTATTGTGACCGGCCTGTTTCTTCTTGCCACTACGCTCTGGCTCGCTGGGTTTTCTGCAAGCGAATGAGAAGAGGGTGGCCGTCCACTTTCTTGCCGCGAACCGAGAAACTGCCTTCATTCGGCAGGCTTTCATGCCAACGGACAGCCTGGGTTTCTCCGGCAATGGCATCGCGGTGGGCAGCTAAAGCGGCGGCGAGTTCCGCAGATTCCGTGGTAATTGCCAGTTCAATCGGATCGGCAACGTCCAGCCCGGCTTCTTTGCGAGCATCTTGTACCAGCCGAATCACGTCCCGTGCGAGCCCCTCGGCCTTCAGTTCCGGGCTGATCCGGGTATCGAGCATGACCTGGGTGCCCCGATCAGCAACACCCACCCAGCCAGCGGGGGCAAGATACTCGATGGCGAAGTCCGTGGCATCAAGCTCGACGCCGAGAAGCGTGAACCTGCCCGCTTTCCGAAGTTCATCCGTCAGGGCGGCAGCATCCAGGGCGGCGAGGGCAGCTTCGGCGTCTTTGATTTTCGGCCCGAGCTTGGCATTCGCCGACTTCTTGTTCAAACGCACCACGATATGCAACATCGGCCCGGCGGCCAGGTCGTGAACTGACACCACTTTGACATTCAGTTCCTCTCGGAGTTGATCGCTAAACCGGGCGACGGCGCGGCGATCAGCGTCAGAACCGGGGCAAACGCGCAGTTCCGCCAGCGGCTGACGGACCTTTTGTTTGGCGGCATTCCTCGCGGCACTGCCCAGCGACACCAACCGAAGCAAGGCATTCATATCCTGGGACAATTCGTGATCGATCAGGGAATCGTCCGCCATCGGATAATCGCACAGGTGAACGCTTTCCTCGACCGATTCTGTCCGCAGGTTTTGCCACATCGTCTCGGCGAGGAACGGCACCACGGGGGCGATCAGCTTGGCCAGCGTCACCAGCACCGTGTACAGCGTTTGATATGCAGCAAGTTTGTCGTATTTGCCGGCACTGTCGAGTTCAGTGTTCTTGCTCCAGAAGCGGTCGCGGTTGCGGCGGACATACCAGTTGCTCAGCCGATCATCGACAAACCGCTCGGCTTCCAGACAAAAACTCATAACATCATACCGTTCGAAGGAATCCCGAGCAGTGCGAATCAACCCTTGCAAGTCCGAGAGAATCCAGCGGTCGATGTCGAGGCGGTCCTGGACCGGGACTTGCGGCACCGTTGGATCGAATCCATCCAGCCGGGCATAGTTGCAGAAGAAGGCATAACAGTTCCACAGCTTAATGTGGAACTTGGCGCGGGTTTCGTGGACGGTCCGGGGGCCAAAATTGAGGTTCGTCGCTGGGTTATGTCGGCAGTACAGCCAACGCATCGCATCGGCCCCGAGCTCCTCGGCGGCAGCGTTGAACTCGATCGAATTCCCGGCCGACTTATGCATCTCCTTGCCGTGCTCGTCACGCACGAGGGCGAAACCGAACAGGGTTTTAAACGGTGGTTTGCCGCCGCTCATCATCGTGGACATGGTGAGCAGCGCGTAAAACCAGTTGCGGAACTGGCCGGGAAAGCTCTCGGTGATAAAGTCAGCCGGGTACCAGTCTGGCGGCAGCGTGCTGAAGGCGACGATGCCTGCATCCAGCCAGGGGTTGCCGACATCCGGGATCCGCGACATCAAGTTGCCGGTCTTCGGGTTGCGGATCTTCACGCGATCGACCCAGGGTCGGTGCGGCGTGTTGCCTTCAAATTGATCCCAGCCTTCGACGGCCCGGGCCTTCAACTCTTCCCGCCCGCCGATGACTTCAAAGTCGCCGGTGGCCTCATCGACCCAGATCGGCAGGGCGAGCCCCCAGAACCGCTTCTTCGAGATCATCCAGTCGCCCATGTTCCACAGCCAGTCGCGCTCGCGGGCCTGGCCGTTGATCGACTCCGGAAGGAACCGGACCTGTTTGACGACCTTCATCACCTCTCCGCGGAATCCTTCTTCGCTATGCCGTGGTCCCATGTTGATGAACCACTCGTCCACCAGCCGGTAAAGCAGTTCCGTTTTGCATCGCCAGCAATGGGGGTAGCGGTGGACGTAGCGTTCGATGGCAAAGAGCCGGTCTTTCTTTTTAAGTTCTTCGAACACCGTTTCGGCGGTGGCAGGGTCGACCGCATTCATGCCGGTAAGCGGTCCGAAACCGGGGTAGAAACAGCCATCGTCGCCGATGGGGGCGACCGGTGGCAGCCCGTTGTCCTTGCCCCACTGGAAGTCGATCTGACCACAGCCCGGGGCAGTGTGAACGATGCCTGTCCCTTCATCTTCGCTGACATCGTTGCCGCCGGAGACAACCCGGTGGGCAGCCGCTGGCGTCACCGGGCCGGCCCAGCCACGTTCCTGGACAATCCTAGCGACCTCGGCAGGGTAGCCGTAGGGATGCTGCTGGGCCGGCAAATCGTCAAAGGGTCCGACATACGGCCGACCCAGCAACGCTTCGCCCTTGACCTCGCCGACGATGTCAAACCCCTCTTTCCCTGCTTTTTCCTTAAAAAGTTGTTCGATCGACTTGAGGTGGGGCACGCCTTCGATCCACTCACGCTTCGATTTTTTCCCGGCGGAGACTGCCGTCTCTGCCTCGCCGCTGTCGTCGTCGCCCCCGGACTCCATCCGATTGAGTTTGAAGGCCCCCTTCGCCACATAATAGATTTCGCCCTTCAGCTTCACCGCCAGGTACGTTAACTCCGGATTCACTGCTGCCCCGACATTGCTGGTGAGGGTCCACGGCGTGGTCGTCCAGACGAGCAGGTTCTCGCCCGGCTTGTCCCGTAACGGGAACTTCACGAAACAGGCCCGATGCTCGATCGTCTTGTATCCCTCTTTCATTTCCTGTTCGGAAATGCCGACACCGCAACGGCCACACCAGGGCATAACATCATAGCCACGGTAGATGAGCCCCTGCTCGTGGCATTTCTTCAGAAACGACCAGATCGTGTAGTTATTCCGTTCGGACATCGTGAAGTAGGATTTTCGCTCGTCTGGCGACTTGGCCCAGTCGGCGTCGCTGCGGTCCCAGTCCATCCAATAGCCCAGGCGGATGCTTTGCTCGGTCTGGACGCGGGCGAATTTATTGACGCGATCCTTGCACAGTTGCACGAACTTTGCCACGGATGCTTCGCGATCGCCAGGAACTAGGCTCTCGATGTCACGCTTCGACTTCAGTCCGAGCTCCTTCTCGACTTCGACCTCGACCCACAGACCCTGGCAATCGAAACCGTTCTGATAACGGAGATCGTGGCCGGTCATCGCGAAATAGCGATTGAAGGCATCTTTGTAAGTCCTGCCCCAGGCATGGTGGACCCCCATCGGATTGTTGGCCGTGATCGGGCCGTCGAGAAAACTCCACTTCGGCTTGCCCGCAATCTTGGCCCGCAGTTTCGAGAAAATGCCATGCTCGTCCCAGAATCGTAAGATCGATCGCTCAAAGGCGGGAAAATCCACATTCTGAGTTTCGACCTTCTCGAACGGCATCGCCAGCCACCTCATTGGAACTCGGTACGATCTTCCGGCAATCGCATTATCATCATCTTAGTAATTCAAGGCCAGGGACGGCAGCTGGATGCGATGACCACAAGCCACCTTGTCGCTGTTCACTCTCAAGATAAGATTAAATTTTCCAGGGATGGTGATGCTGGCAGGGAGGCCCGGTTTCCTCAAGCGATTCTTGCCCCCTCCAGCGGTTGTGTGATGCCGGACGCGGCTCTGACACCGGAACTGGCAGACCATCTCGCCTTGGCACTCGTTCCGGGGCTCGGACCGAAATTAACCGCGGCTTTGCTTGAGCATTTTGGCGATGCCGCCGCGATTCGCCGGGCAACCGAAGCCGAACTGGAAGCAGTCCCATTGATCGGCGCTAAGTTGGCCCAGCGTTTTGCCAGCAGTTTCACGAAAGTCGATGTTGCTGCCGAGTGGGCGTTGATTCAACGGCACGGTGTCGAGCTGTTGCGGCTCGGAGAGCCAGGCTATCCACCGGAACTGGCAAGTATTTCTGATCCACCGCCGTTGCTCTATTTGCGAGGGAAACTAACGCCCGCAGATCGCCATGCGGTCAGCATTGTCGGCTCACGAACTTGCTCGAGTTACGGCTTACGAATTGCGGAAAGACTGGCCTCCGGCTTGGCTCGTGCAGGGTGGACAGTGATTTCCGGTCTGGCACGGGGAATTGACGGGGCTGCTCATCGGGCGGCTCTGGCAGCCGGAGGCCGGACGATTGCCGTCCTTGCCGGTGGCTTGTCGAGCATTTATCCGCCCGAGCATGCGGATCTCGCGGAACAAGTGGCGGCGTGTGGCGCGCTTATCACCGAGACGCCGATGACGATGGCCCCGCAGGCCGGAATGTTTCCGGCCCGAAATCGGATTATCAGCGGCATGAGTCGAGCGGTCGTCGTCGTGGAAGCGAATGTCCGTAGCGGGGCGTTGATTACGGTCAGCCACGCCGCCGAGCAGGGGCGGGAGGTGTTCGCCGTACCCGGGCCGGTGGATAGCCCCGCCAGCGCCGGTTGCCTCGAATTGATTCGCAAAGGGGCCCGGCTCGTTCGGACTGCGGATGACATTCTCGAAGATTTACGTGGCCTTTCGCCGCTGGCAGAGCCTATCCCGGTGTCAGTGCCGCCACTGCTGCATTCTAAAAAAGCCGCCGCGACCGCCCGGACATCCGAACCGGCTGCCACCCTCTTCGACACGCCGGCTGGACGTTCCGCAACAGCCGGTGATTCCACTGGACCGACCTCTGGCCTCGACTTGGACGGCCCGTTGAAAGCCGTCTGGGATGCCCTCGTTCAACCGCGCCATGCCGATGAACTTGCCCGTGACACTGGCTTGCCGGCGAGCGAGCTTGCCATGATTCTCATGAAACTGGAAATGAAACGGCAAATTCGCCGACTCCCCGGAAACCAATATGAACGGCGGTTTCCCTGAGGATCGCAACGCTTCTTCTCCCGATTCTCGATCTTCGGAAGGATAATCCCGATGACAGCCGAACTTCTCAGAATGAGTCTGCGAATCGTCCTGGTGATGACCGGGCTGATGACGGTTCTGGCGTCAGCCTCGGCTGCGGACCCCGGCTTGGCCCGGCCGAACATCGTCTTCATCATCGGTGACGATCAGGCCTGGAGCGATTACGGCTTCATGGGCCACCCGGTGATTCATACCCCGCATCTCGATCGGTTGGCCAAGGAAAGCCTAGTATTCCCCCGGGGTTATGTGCCCACAAGCCTGTGCCGGGCCAGTCTAGCAACGATGATCACCGGTTTGTATCCGCACCAGCATAAGATCACCTCAAATGATCCGCCATTGCCGCAAGGGAAAACGGGCGCGGCCGCGATGAACGATCCAGAATTCCTCAAACTGCGGGAGGCGATGGTGGCGGAGTTCGAGAAATCGCCGGCGTTGCCGAAGTTGTTGGCCCGAGCCGGCTACCGCAGCCATCAATCCGGCAAGTGGTGGGAAGGGAATGCCTGCCGCTGTGGCGGTTTTTCCGAGGGCATGACCCACGGCGACCCGCGGAAGGGCGGCCGTCACGGTGATGCCGGCCTGGTGATCGGCCGGCAGGGGATCACAGAAGTGACCACCTTCATCACCGCTGCGAAGGCCGATGGAGTGCCGTTCTTTCTCTGGTATGCGCCGATGATGCCACACACCCCGCATAATCCACCGGAACGATTACTGGCGAAATATCGAGAAAAAACTCCTTCTATTCATGTCGCCCGCTACTGGGCGATGTGCGAATGGTTCGATGAAACGGTCGGTGAATTGCTAGCTCATCTTGACAAAGAAGGGTTTCGTCAGAATACACTGGTCATCTACTTGCACGACAATGGCTGGATTCAGGACCCGGATAAGCCGCGGTATGCCCCGAAATCGAAGCGATCGCCATATGATGGTGGAATTCGCACACCGATTCTGCTTCGCTGGCCGGGCCGGGTCAAGCCGGGGCAATCGAATGCCCTCGTAAGTTCGATCGATCTGGCACCGACCGTGTTGACGGCGGCGGGTCTGTCCCCCACGCCGGCAATGCCCGGGATTAACCTGCTCGACGCCGACGCGGTGGCCCGCCGAGACAGTACCTTCGGGGCGATTTTTGAACATAACGCAGTCGATATCTCCAACCCTGCCGCCAATCTGCTGTACCGCTGGGGAATCGTCGACCAGTGGAAGTTAATCGTCCCGCAGGCACCGAACGTGAAGGATGGCGGAGTCGAATTGTACGATGTCGTCGCCGATCCCTGGGAAACGAAGAACCTGGCTGCCAGCCAGCCGGAGAAAGTCGCCGAGCTTCGCCGCCGCCTGGATGCCTGGTGGACGCCGAAACCGTAAAAACCTTGGCACTTCCAACTTCCAAGCGAAACTGCCAGAACATGATCGCAATCGCAGTCATGCCATGGTAAGATAAATAGCGGTATTTTTCGGATAGGGATAAGCTGATCCCTCGGAGCCGGTTTTCAGCGATGTTCGCTTGGCAACTCAGTCCCGGATCGCCGGGTCAACCTCCGACGCGGCGAGAATGGTTACGGCTGGGGATTCCCCTGGCCGGTATCTCCAAGCTGTTTTCATCCCCGCATGCGTCGGCGACACCAGGCAGGTCCTCGGCTGTGCCGAGGGCACGGGCGAAATCGGTCGTGGTGATATTCACCGGCGGGGGCATGAGTCAGCTTGACACCTGGGATCCGAAGCCGATGGCCCCGGAAGAAGTTCGGGGGGAATTTGCCTCGATCGCCACGCGGATACCCGGACTGCGTTATTGTGAGCACCTCCCCCGGCTTGCCTCCTTGGCTCATCGGACCACGCTCATTCGTTCACTCAGCCACGATGATCTGGATCATGGTTCGGCCTGCTATCTGGCCTTAACGGGACAATTTCATCCTCGGAAGTCGTCGAATCCGCCACCGCGACCGAGCGACTTCCCAGCCCTGGGTGCGGTGCTGCAGCGGGTCCGTCCCAACGATGGCTTCCCGCACTCGGCATTTCATGTCAACGGGCCGCTGGTGATTCCGCGAGAACCGAGCCCCGGCCAGTTTGGCGGTTTTCTTGGCCGCGGCTACGATCCGATTGAACTGGGGGATGTCAATCGGGGGGCAGTTTTCCTCGAGGGTTTACGATATCCCCAAGATGTCAATCAAGCGCGATTCCGAAACCGGCGTCTCCTGGCCGAACAACTGGATCAGTTTGGAGCCAAGCTGGCAAGTGGGAGAGCGGACACGGGGGAACAACGGCTGCGGTTCGAGCAAGCGTATGAGTTGATCGAGCAAGAGCGGCTACGTGAAGCATTGGAGTTGCATCGGGAACCGGCCGTGATTCGAGATCGTTACGGCCGTTATCGCGGTGGGCAGGCCTGTTTACTGGCACGGCGTCTGGTGGAGATAGGCGTGCCCTGGATCACCGTCTTTTTCAACCACAATATCCGGGGTCAGGATGTTGCCGGTGCCGATCTCGAAGAATTTGGCTGGGATACACACAATGATATTTTTGACGATCTGCGTGAACGATTGCTGCCTCGGTTTGATCAGAGTGTCTTGGCGTTGATTGAGGATCTCGATCTTCGCGGGCTACTCCAGCAAACGCTGGTGATCTGCCTGGGGGAATTCGGCCGGGCACCTCGGGTCGCCATCGAACGGAATTTTTCCAGCCGCGGGGCACCGGGGCGGAAACACTGGGCCGCTTGTTATTCAGCCTTGGCGGCGGGTGCCGGGGTGCCTGGCGGTGGTGTTTACGGCAGCTCCGACCGGTTCGGTGCATATCCACAGGATCGCCCAGTATCGCCGGGTGACCTCGCAGCGACGCTGTTTGCCGCGCTAGGGTTATCCGCCGAGACACATTATTCCGACCTGAATCAGCGGCCGTTGCGGCTGACCACGGGGACGCCGATCAACGAACTGCTCGGCTGAGTCGACGGGGCCGTTCTGAGTCGGATCAAAAGGCCAAAATCCTCGTTTTTTGTCGTGATTTAACTAGAATTTGCCAGGAACGGGACTGTTCCGGGAATGGTTCCGGCAACCCCGTTGCTCTTCCCCGTTTGCGAAAGGAAAGGATCGATCATGTCGAGCCGAGTTCGCTTGGGATGGTGTTTGAGCGTGTTGGCTTTGTTGCTCGGTAGCGTTGGACACGCGGCTGGTGCCGATGAGAAGGACGGGTTTACGCCGCTGTTCAACGGTAAGGATTTGAGCGGATGGACGCCCTATTTACGGGAGCCGTCGGCAGATCCGAACAACACCTGGTCGGTTGTCGACGGGGTGCTCATTTGCAAAGGCAAACCGAACGGTTACATTGCCACCAAAAAGCAGTACGGAAATTATGTGCTGCGATTGAAATGGCGATTCCCCGCAGACAGCAAGGGAGGCAACAGCGGTGTCCTGCTGCATGTGCAAGAAAAAGACAAGATTTGGCCGAATTCCGTCGAAGCTCAACTCTTTGCGGGCAGTGCCGGCGATTTTTGGCTGATTGCTGATGATTCGGGGAAATTACCCGAGTTGATCATCGATCCGGAACGGAAGGATCCGAAAAATAAAGAGGGTCGACACTATTTTCGCATCGGGAAGGACGAGAAAATTGAAAAGCCGTTTGGAGAGTGGAACGAATATGAGATTCACTGTCAGGATGGCAACATCAAGTTGATTGTCAACGGGAAAGTGGTCAATGAGGGGAAAGCCACCGCTGCAAGCCTGAAGCAAGGTCGGATCGCCTTGCAATCGGAAGGCGCAGAAATTCATTTCAAGGATATTGAAATCAAGCCGATGAATTGAGAAAAAACGTCAGGACACCGGGGCGATACCAGGCAAGGGCCTCGGTGTTTCGCGAAAAGTCGGCCGAAGATTTTTCAGCATAAGGCAATCGTATGCTGGCTGAGTCGTTCGTACCCGGTGTCGGTGATCAGGTAGTTATGCTCGATGCGAATGCCCCCGACACCGTCTTGGTAGAGCCCCGGTTCCAGGGTAATCACATCGCCAGTTTGGAGATACTCATCCGCAAAAGCCACGATATACGGTGATTCCGGGTGAGAAAGTCCGAGACCGTGGCCAGCGTGATGGGGGAACAGTTCAGCAACTCCGGCCCCGGCAAAGACATTTCGGATTGCGGAATACACCGCTTGACAGGCGGCTCCGGCACAGAGTTCAGCCTCCCCTGCGGCCATCGCTTGCACACAGAGGTTCATCAACCGAAGTTGAGCCTCGGTCGGCTTTCCACCTACCAGCAGCGTGTTCGTGAAGTCGCAGCGATATCCGTCGATCACCACGGAAAAATCGAGGATAAACGTGTCTCCGGCATGGAGCCGCCGACGAGTGGGGAGACCGACCCGGCGTTTGGGGCCGGGGCTGACGATGAAATCGCCGTAAACAATGACGGGGCGGCCGACATGCTGCTGGCAGTTCGTGGCGACACCGCAATAGACATCGAGTTCTGTCATGTCCGGAGTAATGGCTTGGCGGGCCCAGGCGTGTCCGGCTTCGGCAGCACGCATGCAGGCTCGGAGTGTTTCCACTTCATCGGCATCCTTCGTGCGGCGAAGTTCGCTCAGAATCGTCTGAAGCCGGGGGGCCAGCGGATCGGTCAGGAGATCATGAATCCGACCGTCTGTGCCGGCTTGTTCGAGGATCGGCAAGAATTGCAGTCGGCGTGGGCCGCGGCCCGGCGACTGACCGTCGTACCAGGGAAGGACAACCCGCTCATCGACATAACTTTGCTCGATCGAACTTGGAAGACGATTGTCGTGATACAGCGTCGTCCGGCCATCCGGGTCGATGCGAAGCAAGCCGCCAAACTCAGCGCCGAGGCTGAACGGGTCAATGTTCGCATGAGCCAGGTATCGTAAATTCAGCGGATCCGCCAGTAGGAGCGGCCCGGACGGACGCAGTCGCTCCAGGAACCGTTGCCGCCGTTGCTGACAACCTTCGGGCGTGATCATGGGAAACTCCTTGAGACCCGGGTAACCCAGGAACTGAAATGATTTTCAAGTCCACGGCGATTGTCGTAGCCAGAAGCAGCATACGCAGGAAAGGCTGATCGACCGTCGGATCGGCAAAACAGAGCGTAGAGACCGGCTGGGATTTCAGATGCCGCGGTTCCCCAGGTTCGAGCTGAATCTGAGCGAAGAGCAGGCGTGGCTTCTCGGCGGCGACCTGGAAACCCGTGTCTGTGGGTTCGACTTGGAGGAAAGGCAATGATGCCAGAGCCGGACCTGTAATCCGTGCGACCGAACCACCGCTATCCTGGCAGACTTCGACCCGGCCGACCAGAGTTCCGAGGGCATCCCAGACGAGAAGGGTGCGACCGGACCAGGGTTCCAGTGGACTGAGCGTCATCAGCAAGGAATAATCGATCGACTCGTGGATGCTGAGGGGTCCGAGAAAGCACGGCCAGCCGAGAAGCCAGCGAGCCAGCCCGACCAGAGTTGATCCGGGAGTCTCACGGACTGTTCCGGCGTTTGCGAAGCTTGGCAGAGCCGTGACTTCGTAGCTCAGCCACGGGGCGGTTGCCGGCGTCTGGATGAATCGTAGTCCTTGGAATTCTAGCACCTTGGACGCTCCCGCGGTATTCCTCAGTCAAGCACTGGAGCTCGTCGATCGTTCCGCAGCACCGTTGAGATTATTGCCAGCATCTTGCACGCAATTTACTTTACTGGCGGGATTGTTACGGACATCGAAGAAACGCGGTGAGAATCTAAGTTAATGAACCACAACAGTATTCCGGAAATAACAATGGCGTCGCCACTGCTCGACAAACGGGAAGAACGGATCCAGCAAATGTTCGCAAAAATCGCCCCCTGGTATGATTGGCTGAATCATCTTCTCAGTTTGAATATAGACCGTTACTGGCGAATTCGGACAACCCGGCTGGCGGCTCCTGGTCCGGTAGTGAACGGTCCGATCCTCGATGTCTGCACGGGAACTGGCGACTTGGCGTTGGCCTACGACCGAGCGACCGGGGGTAGGATTCCGATCATGGCGGTCGATTTTTGTGAGCCGATGTTACGGCGTGCGGCGGAGAAATCCCGTCGCCGAGGCAGTCTGGGGCGAATCCAGTATGTTGAAGCGGATGCTCAGGCATTGCCGTTTCCCGATCAACATTTTCAACTGGTTACGGTCGCCTTCGGGTTGCGAAATATTACCGATCCAGACCGCGGACTTGCGGAAATGATCCGGGTGACAAAACCGGGCGGGCGGGTGGCGATTCTTGAGTTTTCTCGTCCTCGGGGAATGATCGTCGGGCGGCTGTATCGCTGGTATTTTCGCAGGGTACTCCCGGCCGTCGGTCAGTTGCTGTCTCGCAGTCCTGACAACGCGTATCACTACCTTCCTGAGAGTGTGCTGGCTTTCCCCGATGGCGAAGACCTGGCCGAGCGGCTGCGGTCGCACGGCTTGGTAAATGTCAAGTATTTTCCGTTGACGTGTGGTATTGCTACACTCTACGTTGGCGAGAAGATGGATTCTTCTCGCCCTGCTGATCCCGCGACAGGGGCGAAAGTTACTAATCAAGCATCAGGTCATTATGGCGCAGTGTGCAACAGCTTCGCGTGAACATCTGCTCGTCCGGGCTGCACGAGGCGAAGCGGTTGAGCGTCCGCCAGTCTGGGCGATGCGCCAAGCAGGCCGCTGGGATCCGGAATTTAATAAAATTCGCGCGGGTGTGTCTTTCTACGAATTTTCCGAAAATGTTGACTTGGCTGCACGCGGAACGTTGTGCCCGAAGCGGTTCGGCGTCGATGCCATCATCTTATTTTATGATATCACCACCCTTCCGGTGGCCATGGGTTTGCCATTCCAGTTGAAGTCAGAACGGGGTCCGGTGCCGGATCGACCGGTGCGAACAATGGCGGATGTGGAACGGCTGAACCCCGAACCCGCCCCGCAGCGGTATCATCATATTCGAGAGTTGCTGGGTCGAGTTCGGGCGGAACTGAGGGGTGAACTTCCCGTGATCGTTTTTGCCGGGGCGGCGTTTACGGTGGCGACGTACTGTATCGGCACTGGGAAAGACCTGGCGGCGACCCGGCGATTTGCTGCCGAGCACGCCACGGTCTGGCAGGCTCTGCTGGAACGACTGACGGTGGCAACGCAAGGTTTTTTGCAAACACTTGTCGCGGACGGAGCCGATGTGTACCAGCTTTTTGATTCCTGGGCCGGGCTTCTCAGTCGGGAAGAGTATCTGAACTGGGCTCAGCCACATCATGCCGCGATTTTTCGAACCGTAACAGGGGTGCCTCGGATCCTGTTCGTCAAAGAGTGTCCGTATCTGGAGGTGATGGTCGAATCCGGAGCGGATGTGATCAGCCTGGGTGTTCGCCACGATCTGGCTGCTGCTCGCGAACGTTATCCGCATCTGGTATTTCAAGGGAATGTGAACGAGGGTGTGCTTCGGACCGGTAGCCCCGAAGAGGTGGCTGAGGTAACCCGCCGTTGCTTACAAGCAGGTGGCGGGCATCGGCATATTGTGAATTTGAACCACGGTGTCGGCAAGGAAACTCCGGTGGCGAATTTTGAAGCTTATGTTCGTGCCGCGAAAGGCGGCTGATTACCCTGACACTGACAGCATTTGTGCAGTGATGCTCTTCCCTCAAATTTCTGGTAAAGCTGCATGTCACCGAGGATAAAATTCGTTCATCGCATGGGCGAAATCTTCGATCGGACCCTCCCCCTGTCATTCGAATTCGCAGGCGTTTCACGATGGGTTATCGACTGTTGTTGATTGTTGGATGTGTCCTGCTCCCGCGATTGGCACCGGCGGCTGGGCCGGCTCCCCCGGTCGTGCGCGAACTGGAACAACAGTTGCGATCGGTGATCGAATCCACGGAATCGTCGATCGTCGCCATCGTGGTTTCTCAGAGCGAGGATTATGAAAAAATCGACGCGGAGGCTCGCTCGCGAGGGCGGCTAGACGGGTATCAGCCTCCGCAGCAATTTCCTCCGGGAATGGTACCGCCCGCAGCGGGTCAAGAGCGATGGAAAAAGCTCGATCTCCGAGATCCGGAGAATCTTACGGATCATTTGTTCGGCAGTGGTGTCGTTCTCGATGCTGCCGAGGGTTTAATTCTGACAATGCAGCATTTGATTGCCGGCGCCACCAAGATCTATGTTCGCTCAGCAAGCGGGGGAGGTTCATATGCAAACATCCAAGCGGCGGATGCTCGGGCGGACCTGGCGGTGCTGAAATTGATCGATCCGGTGCCGGGATTGAAATCGATTCGTTTTGCCGATGTCCGCACCGAGCCCGGGCTGGAAGGTCACAAGCCGACGGTGTTCCGGGGCATGTGGGTGATCAGCATGGGACATCCGCTCGCGGCCGGGTTCGGGGATGGCAAGCCGAGCGCAAGTTGGGGAATCTTAAGCAATGTTCGCCGCAAGGCTGCCGGTCCAGTTCGAGAAGAACAACGAACGCTGCCCCTTCATCAATACGGCACGCTATTACAAACGGACGCCCGGGTGACGCTCGGTTGCAGTGGTGGAGTTTTGTTAAATCTGGATGGTGAAGCGATCGGCATGACCACGCCTCTTGCGGCAGTGATGGGGTCGGACACCGCGGGCGGCTTTGCCATTCCGTTCGACCGCAATTACCGCCGGATTATTGACGTGCTTCGCCAGGGCCGCGAGGTGGAGTATGGCTTTCTCGGGATTTCGATAGACCCGACCCATCCAGCACCTGCTCAGCGGGGCATCGGTCTGAGAATCGGCCAGGTTACTCCGGGGACACCGGCAGCGGAAGCCGGGTTGATCGGTCATGGAGATGGCCGCTTCGGCAGCGACGGCGATGTGATCCTCGCGATTGATGGTCAGCCAATTCGTGAGCAGGACGACCTATTTTTGGCGCTGGGTGCGGCCTTGGCTGGGAATACCGTGCGGTTGAAGGTCTCGCGTGAAGGGAAAATTCGGGAGGTGGAAGTCCGATTAGCAAAATATTTTCACACGTTGCCCCGGATCGTTTCCCAACCGGTGCCGGCTGTCCACGGTCTACGGCCGGAATACAGTAGTGTCTTGTATTTACAACTGCAGCAAGCCGGCGATCATCAGGTTCTTCGGGTCGGCTTACCGTTGGGTGTCCTCGTCGGGGAGCTGATTCCGGGCAGTGCCGCGGAGGCACAATTCAAACGGCTCGGTCAGGCGACCAGCCGCTGGATGATCACCCGAGTGAACGAGACCCCGGTTTCGACTCCCGCAGAATTTTTTCAGGCGGCCAAATCCGGCCGGGTTCGTCTGACGGTCATTGATCCGACAGACCCCGAGACAGTGCATACGATTGATTTACCAGGAGCCACAACCCCCCCGTAACCACCGGAGCGATCCGTCCATGAACTACGCCATCTGCAACGAAACGTTTCAGGGCTGGGAGCATTCCCGGATCTGTGAGCGGATCGCGGAACTCGGCTACACGGGATTGGAAGTTGCGCCATTTACGTTAGCCCCGCGCATCACGGATGTCGGTGCGGAACAACGGGCAGAGCTGCGGCGGCAAGCCGAGGCAGCGGGAGTACAGATTCTCGGACTGCACTGGCTGCTGGCCAAGACGGAAGGTCTGCACCTGACCTCGGCTGATCCGGAAATTCAGAAACGTACCGGAGAGTATTTTGTCGAGCTGGCTCGAGCCGCGGCAGAACTGGGTGGTAACATCCTGGTCCTCGGTTCCCCCCTGCAACGGAATGTTCCGGAAGGATTCAGCCGCGCTCAGGCGGAAGATTTCGCCACGGCGACGCTTGAACATTGCCTGCCCGCGTTAGAGCAGTATCAGGTGTTTCTCTGCCTGGAACCGCTGACTCCTGCGGAAACGAATTTTATGAACACGGCCGCCGAGGCTGTGCGCTTGATCAATCGGCTGCAACATCCGTGGCTAAAACTCCATCTGGACGTGAAAGCGATGGCAGCGGAGCCACGGCCACGGACCGAGGTGATTCGTGAATATGCCGCTTACACGAAGCACTTTCACGCCAATGATACGAATTTGCGAGGCCCGGGTTTCGGGGAGACCGATTTCAAGCCGCTGTTTGCAGCCTTAAAGGAGACGGGCTACGACGGCTGGGTTTCCGTTGAAGTTTTTGATTATTCCCCGGATCCGGAAACGATTGCTCGGGAAAGCATCCGCTACATGAAAGAATGTGAGTAATTTGATGCGATTGCTTCAGCATAGTTTCACCATCGGGCAGAGGTCACGGAAGTGTGGGGCTTTGGCGATCGCGGCGGTCGGGATCACTCTATCGTTCGGGGCGATGGCTGCTCGAGCCGCGGATGCCCGATTGACCGTGGGGTTTGCCGAGGCCGACATCACCCCGAAACTGAGCGAGGGGCCGGTGTTTCTCGCCGGGTTCGGGCAAAATCGCCAAGCTACCCGCATTCAAGATCCGATCATGGCCCGGGCGGTCGTGCTCGGGGATGGCAAAACCCGGCTGGCGCTGGTGTCAGTCGATCTGATCGGATTGTTTTATCCAGTCGTCGAGCGAATTCGCCAGAAGCTTCCTGAGTATCAGAGGATTGTCATCTCAGCAACACACAATCATGAAGGACCCGATACCCTCGGTTTGTGGGGCAAAAGCCCGATTCATTCAGGAGTGGAGCCGCGGTATCTGGCTCAGGTCGAGGCAGGGATCGTCTTTGCGATTCGTCAGGCGGAGCGGAATCGGCTGCCGGCTCAAGCCGAGATCGGTACAGCCACCGCACCGGAACTGCTGACCGATAATCGCTTGCCGCTGCTCAAACACGATGAACTCGTCGCGATTCGCTTTCGCGATCCAGAGACCGGAAGAATCACGGGGCTCGTGGTCCAGTGGAACTGTCACCCGGAAACTCTTGGCAGCAAGAATACCGCGGTCAGTGCCGATTTTGTTTCAGCCACTGTGAACTATTTGCACCAGCGATATCGTTGTCCGGTCGTGTATTTCACAGGCACCGTGGGTGGCTTACTGACCTCTCTAGAGGTGGAAATCCGGGACGACGCCGGGAAGTTACTCGGCGATGGCACGGTCGAGAAAACGGAACGCTACGGTGTCGAGGTCGGCCGGCTGGCCGAGCGTGCGTTACGAACCGCGAAAGCGATCCGGCTGACTCCGTTTGTGGCGCGTAGCGAGACGGTGCTGGTTCCGGTCGACAATGGATTGTATCGACTGGCCTGGCAAGCAGGTATCTTGAAGCGGCCGATTTATCGCTGGTCGGGTGATCCGCGGCCGGCAGCAGTGCAGGAAACGGCGGATATCCGCCAGCCGGTGGCCATCCTCACCGAGGTCGGGTATTTGCGTCTGGGAGAGCTAGAGGTTGCGTTGATCCCCGGGGAAATTTATCCAGAACTGGTGCTTGGCCGAGTGCAGACACCAGCCGATCCAGGGGCGGACTTTCCGGATGCGGCGGCGGAACCCGGCATTTATCCGCAACTTCGTGGCCAGCAGCGGATGGTGATCGGCCTCGCCAACGATGAGATCGGTTATCTGATTCCGAAGCGGCAGTGGGATGAAAAACCGCCGTATTGTTACGGACGAAAACGACCGCAATACGGGGAAATCAACAGTGTCGGGCCGGAGGCCGCCGGAATCATCGCGGCGAGTTTTTGCCGACTCGTCGCGGGGGAAGCGGTTGGCCGCTAATTCTTGGGCTGTTGATGACACCATTCGGCTGCACTCCGACAGATTAAGCGTTGTTAAGCGGTTCGACGGCAGTCAACCGCTTCACCACCATGGTTGCATAGGAGCCACGTGGCAGATCAAATTCGAGGCGAAGTTTATACCGTCTTGGGTGTTTCTCATCGTCGGCGGATTGCCAGGAAAATCCGGTCGGTACAACACAGCCAGTTCGTTCACCTCGTGAAAAAAAAGGGCGATCCATCCCGGGAATTCGCAGTTGCGGCAAGGTTAAGCCTTGATCCGCCAGCACGGTTGTGACGAGTGATTCATGGCGGCTCATTGCTGGGCCATGATTTCGAGCCGCTGGGAGTGGTAATTCCAGCGACCGCCAAGTTTCTTGCAAATGTGCTGGCACCACCACGGGGACCGGCACCGGGCCGAGTTGTAAGCGGACTTGTGCGAGTGCTTCCTGGGGGAAATGCATTTGTAACCAGCGTGCAAGCATCAGATTCCAGAGATAGCTTTGAAACGCCGCGAGATACATGCCGTTCAGTTCCGGGCGCAACCGGGCAATCGCTCCTTTGAAATTCGTCGGGTGGCTGACGAGATAATCGACCAGGCTGCGGGCGTGACCACGGGGCAATTGTTCTTTCAACTGCGCCCATTGACCCCAGAGTTGCGCGATCTGGATTTTTTGCCGTTTCTGTGCGGCTCGATCATGTTCGTACGGTCCGGTAAGGGCGAGTTTCAGAGCCTGTTCAAAGTCACCGAGTACCAACCAGCGAGCGACAAATTCGCCGCCGGGAGTGACTGATCCGAAGCGTTGGTCGTCGAAATAATTCGGGACACCGATCTGGGTCAAAGTCTCGGCTCGGCCCTCAGCGCTTCGGAGTTCCGAGCGGTTCATTGCTCGAAGGATGAGAGTAAAGCGATTGGCGTGGATCTGCTGGGCGGTAAATGGTTCTTCGACCTGGCCAAGATAGGTCAGGCGTATCCGCGGATGTTCCAGGTTTCTTGGGGGGCCGCGCTCGATGGTCAGATGTTGCCAGGTTTTGGCATGACGATCTTTCAAGCCACCGTAACTCAGTCGGCGCGGATCGATCTTCCAGCGGCGGCGTATAACGGCGAGGGCGTCGGGTGTTGTCCAGCCTGATTTTTCTAGCAAATAGAAGGCAAATCGCCCTTGTCTGGCAGGTCTTACCGTGGTGAGTTCCTGAACCTGAAAATCTTCCGGCGACTGCTTAAGTTTCATCAACGTATTGAAGCAGATTAGAAAATTCCATGAAGGCAAAAACTTACTTACCGTGGAGAGATTCTTTTGTATTGTGGCAAAAACATCGGCGAAAGTGGATTGGAATCTCGAAGCAGCCGGCTGGAATCTAAGAATACAAATTTCGGCAACTGAGTGTAAGCGAACGGATGGAATTCGCGAATAATGCATGGAAGCCGCCTGCGGAAATTTCTTCGGTAGGTAGGCCATGAGGGAGGGCGGTTGTGATGTTTTCATCCCTGCGGCTGGGAAGCGTGTTCGGGGTGGATTTGTATATCCACGGGACATTTTGGCTGTTGCCGGCCATGATCATTTTTAGTGGATTTTTATCCGGGGATACCGCTGGCTTGGCTTTGGATCTTGCGGTGATTTTTGCGGTGTTTGGCTGCGTGGCCTTGCATGAACTCGGGCATGCGTTGGCGGCTCGGACGTTTGGCGTTCACACCAAGCATATTACCCTGTATCCGATTGGCGGCGTCGCCCAGCTCGAGCGAATGCCGGATAAACCTGGCCCGGAAATTGTTATCGCGCTGGCGGGGCCAGCCGTGAATGTGGCGATCGCCGGGATACTGCTTTTGCTGCTGATTCTACTCGCTCCGTGGTTCCCGCCGGATCAACTGCTCACCGTTGGTGCGGGCGAATTTTTCCAGCGGTTGCTGGTGATTAATGTGGTGCTGGTTTTGTTTAACTTGATCCCGGCTTTTCCGATGGATGGCGGCCGTGTGTTTCGAGCGTTTTTGCAATTATTTACAGACCGTGTCAATGCCACCAGTATCGCCGTCACCGTAGGCAGCATCATTGCCACGCTGTTTTTCTTGTACGGTTTCTTTGTGGGAAATTTGACTCTGATATTTATCGGCGGGGTGGTCTTTTTACTCGGGCAGGCGGAATTAGCCGGAGTTCGGATGCAAGAAGAGCAGAAACGTCGTGCCGCTGCCCGACCACCGATTATTCCGGTAAGCTTGTTCTGGCCAGATTCGGATGGGGATGGGGTGCGTCCCACGATCAAGATCGTGTCGCGGCCGGATGGCTGGGAATGGGATCCGAAGCAACGGATCTGGACAGAATGGCGGGGTGGAATCCCGGTTCGCCGCGTCTCGGGGGAGTGAGGATGCTGGTGCTTGCCGACCACGAGAACAGGCCGCATACGCCCAGACCTGCAAGGCATCTTGCGGAGATTCCGAGTCATAAGCTTTTGCTCAAGGAAACGGAGCCAGCCCGGCCTCACCGGTGGCGTGGAGAAACTCGGTCGGCAACTCGTTGAGCTTCATCCGGGAGGAAGCCGATGGCGATCGCAAATGCTGCAGGCTCCGAGGAGACTTGTCAATTCCCGCCGACTGGGTCGGAATCTCGGACGCGGGCCTTTCTCCCCCAGCCGAGGGCGATTCGATCACGCTGGTTCTCGACCGTGGTGACTGACCCTCTTCATGCACTCGGCGACTTCAGCTTATTCAGTTTTATCGCGATAACCGGCATTTTTTCAGGGCACCTTAAAGGCCGAGAATTCTTGCGTGTGAGTGTTGAGGTGGGCGTCAGCAGTGTCGGGGTCGTGGCAATCACCGGGTTGTTCATCGGCATGGTTCTCGCCGTCCAGGCGTACAGTCAATTTCATGCGATCGGCTTGGATACCTCACTCGGGGGGGTGATCCACATGTCGGTAGTGAGAGAACTTGGCCCGGTGCTCGCGGCGGTGATGCTGGCGGGACGTGTCGGCACCGCCATGGCCGCACAGCTTGGGACAATGCGGGTCACCGAGCAAATCGACGCCTTAGCCTGCCTCGGCGTCGATCCGATCAAATATCTGGTTGCCCCTCGATTTCTTGCCTGCGTTCTGATGATCCCGCTTTTGGCCATCCTCGCCGACGTCATGGGAATTCTCGGCAGTACGGTGATCTGCTTGGAGGTGTTTCACATCGATGGCTACCACTACTGGCGGCATGCCTCGGGGTTTGTTAAACCGTTCGACATCATGGTTGGATTGTTGAAAGCCACGGTGTTTGGTGGAATGCTGGCCTTGATCTGCTGTCATCGTGGGTTTCGCAGCCGGGCGGGTGCCGAGGGGGTTGGTCGTGCCGCAACCGAGGGGTTTGTCCTCTCGTTTGTGGCAATTCTGATTGTTGATTTTTTCATGGCACTGTTTTTCAACACCTTACACGACCTGTTGTATCCGGCCGTCGGTGTTCGAATGGCATGATAGCGATCTCGGCTTCTCAGGCATTTCGATCGGAAGGATCGACCGATCCTCCCGGGACGGATGAGGTGGAGATGGAAGAACTGGCACCATTAACGGCCGTTGAGCCACTGATTCGGCTGGTAAATGTCTCCGTCTGCTTCGGTCAACAACAAGTCCTGTGCGGGGTAAATCTCGAGATCCATCCGCAGCAAACGGTCGTGATCATCGGCGAAAGCGGCTGCGGGAAGTCGGTGACGCTGAAATTGATTGTCGGCTTGCTTTCTCCGACGAGTGGCGAGGTCTATTTTGAAGGACATCCTGTACACATGATGACGGAGCGGCAATTGACGGCGATGCGGCTTCGTGTCGGATTTCTCTTCCAGCAGTCGGCACTGTTCGACAGCCTGAACGTGTTTGACAATGTTGCTTTCGGGCTGCGAGCGAAAGGAGGGGTTTCAGAAGAAGTCGTTCGTCATCGAGTTCAGGAGCGTTTGCAAGAAGTCGGTTTGCCGATGAGTGTCGTGACGAAGATGCCCGCGGAACTGTCGGGCGGCATGCGAAAACGGGTGGCACTGGCCCGATCCCTCGCGATTGACCCCGATGTCATGTTGTACGATGAACCGACCACGGGGCTGGATCCGATCATGACCGATGTCATCAATGAATTGATCGTGCAAACCCGTCGGCGGCGGCCGGTGACCAGCATCGTGGTGACGCATGAACTTCGGACCGTGCAAAAGGTGGCCGATCGGGTCGTGATGTTTTATCCCTATTCTCGATTGAAGCCGGGAGAATCGCAGATTTTGTATGACGGGATCCCAGATGGCTTGTTGCAGCACCCGGATCACCGGGTACGCCAGTTCGTTGCCGGGGATGCCCGGGATCGCATACAGGAACTGCTTGTCAATCCGTCGCAGTCGCGGAGTTAATCGCTGGTGACATCCAGGGCAGGTCGTGCGTTACAAAACACAGGACAATCATCATGGATGAAGTTCATCTCGTCACGGGCGGTGCTGGTTTTATCGGTTCTCATCTGGTCGAAGCCCTCCTCCGTGACGGCCACCGCGTCCGGGTGTTCGATGATTTTAGCACCGGGCTGAGACAGAACCTGGATGGCTTACCGATTCAGCCGGAAATCGTGGAGGGCAGTTTGATCGATCCGGACGCGGTCACAGAGGCAGTCCGCGGCGTGGGAACGATTTATCACCTCGGGGCGCTCGCCTCAGTCGCGCGGAGCGTCGAGTCACCGCTGGTCAGCCATGCGGCATGCGCTACTGGCACATTACACGTGCTCGACGCGGCTCGTCGGCTGGGGGTAAAGCGAGTGGTTTACGCGGCGAGTTCCAGTGCCTACGGTGGCGTAAGCAGTACGGACGGGCAGACGGAAGATCTGCTCCCGGCGGCGTTATCGCCTTATGCCGCCGCGAAATTGGCGGGAGAGTACTACCTGCAAGCCTTCGCCGCCACATATGGCCTGGAAACGGTCCGGTTGCGATTCTTCAACATTTTTGGCCCTCGTCAGCGAGCCGACAGTCCCTACAGTGGGGTGATCGCCATTTTCACCGCACTTGTGAGTGCTGGCAAAGCACCGACCGTGCATGGCGACGGGTTGCAATCGCGGGATTTTACATATGTGGCCAATGCGGTGCAGGCGTTGCGGAAAGCGGCCGCCGCCCCCGCCGAGCGCGTCTCAGGGCGGGTGTACAACGTCGGCACCGGCCGCAGCGTGACCATTTTGGAACTTGTGCAGGCATTAAACCGGCTTCTCGGACAGCAGTTGACGCCGATTCATGGACCGCCACGACCCGGGGATGTTCGTTATTCCCGTGCGGATATTCGCCGCAGCCGTGCCGATCTGGGCTACGAACCCGACGTTTCCTTTGAACAAGGCCTGAAAGAAACGGTTCGATGGTATCTTGAAGAAAATCGGCGGGGGTGAAATTTCCGGATCTCCCCCGCCAGAAACGTCTAATCCCGATCCAACATGATTAATGATTGATCTGCCGCTTTTGACCTCGGATTCACTAAGTGCTACGATACCGTTCAAAAGTTTCGAGGAAGCAAAGCAATTCATCCGCATGACTTGTGGTGAAATCTGCTCATGTCGTTGCCGATGCGTTACTTCAAAAGGTTCCGGATGGAAGTGGTGCTGGAATCAATAACGGATGACATTCCAGGAGTCGATGCTGAGATTCGCTTTCAGCCGTGGGATGAGTCGCTCCTTGGAGCTCATGCCGAAGCAAATTATTTCAGCTTTCGGGAGGAGCTGGATGCGCAACTTTTTTCCAGCTTCACCACACTGGGTGGCTGCCGCGATTTGATGGAAAGCATTTGCTTCCGCAGCAATTTTTGTCCGGCGGCCACCTGGTTAGCCATGGCAGAGCGATCACCCGTGGGAACGATTCAAGGGGTGATGGACCCGAAATGGCCGAGGCTCGGTGCCATTCAGAATCTCGGCGTGGTGCCGGCTTATCGTGGTCGCGGAATCGGTCAGACCTTGCTAGCACTGGCGCTATCAGGATTTCGACGATCCCTGGCGAAGCGAGTGTATCTGGAAGTCACGGCCCAGAATGCTCCCGCGATTCGCCTCTATCGCCGCTTCGGTTTTCGCTGCTACAAAACACTTTACAAACCTGTGTGTCTGCCGGCCGTCACGGATACCCTGGCTCTCGGGCTGTGATGCTTGGATTGGCCGCTTTTGTTAGGAAGGATCTCCACAGCCGTGCCGGAACAACCACTCCTTATGCAGACTTGGCCGAACGGTTTGACGCTTTTGGCGGAACCGATGGAGCATGTTCGCTCGGCGACCATGCACTTTTTGATTCCCAGCGGCTTCTGTTACGACCCGGAAGAGATGCAAGGAATCTCGACCGTGTTGTGCGAAATGCTGCTGCGGGGTGCCGGCAGTCGCAACAGCCAGGAACTTGCCTTGACGTTGGATAATCTTGGGGCCGATCGCAATGAGGGAGTGGGTCCGTTCAATATAATTCTGTCCGCGGGGTCGCTGGGCCGGAATTTATTGGCAATTCTCGAAGTGTATGCCGACATCATCCGCCGCCCCCATTTACCGGCCGAGGAGTTGCACGCGTGTCAGGAACTGGCCTTGCAAGATCTCCTCGGTCTGGAAGATTCTCCTCAGGAAAAAGCCATTCTCGCCCTGAAACGGCGTTATTATCCTCCGCCACTGAATCGGAATAGTTACGGGCAAGAAACCGGGATTCTCGCCGTCACCGCGGAAAAACTCCGGGCACATTACGAGCGGTTTTTCCAGCCTCAAGGTGCCATTCTTGCCGTGGCCGGCAATATTGACTGGCACGGCCTGGTGCAGCATGTCGAGCGGCTGTTCGGCGACTGGCGCGGGGAAGCTCCGCAGTTGACAATCGCCAGCAACCACTATCCGGAATCAACTCACCTGATGAAGCAAACCCAGCAGACCCAGATTGCACTGGCGTTCCCGAGTGCTCCGTTTGTTGATCCGGATTATTACGCCGCACAAGGCACGGTTCGGGTTTTGTCCGGGGGGATGAGTGCCCGACTATTTACGGAAGTGCGAGAGAAACGTGGACTATGCTACTCAATTTACGCAACTTATGACAGTGTCAAGGATCGCGCGGCCATTCTCTGTTACGCCGGAACTCGTGCGGAGAAAGCCCAGGAAACCCTGAATGTTACCGTCGCCGAGCTTCGGCGACTGCGTGCTGGAGTCAGCGATGACGAAATCGAGCGGGTGAAAGTCGGTCTGAAGTCGGCATTGATCATGAATCAAGAATCCACGGCCGCACGCGCGAGTTCAATCGCCAGTGACTGGTTCTATCTCGGGCGGGTTCGAAGTTTTGACGAGATCTCCGCCGCGATTCATCGGCTTAGCCCTCGGATGATTCAAGATTACCTGGAGCGTTTCCCCGTTGAACCGATGACGCTGGTGACGCTCGGTCCAGAGCCTTTGACGATGCCTGGATGAGCTCGATCCGGCTGGGTGGGTATGCCGGGCCGCCGTCATCGCTGTCGAAAACAGGAGATCGGGCGTAACTAGTCAGACCTTCACAGAAACGATCACGACACGGATTCGCTATGCCATTTCATCAGCACACCTTCAGCAACGGCTTAGAAGTTATCGGCGAGACCATCCCCGCAGCACGTTCGGTGGCGTTCGGCTTCTTTGTGAAAACCGGATCCCGTGATGAACGGCCCGAGGAAGCTGGGGTGTCGCATTTTCTTGAACACATGATGTTCAAGGGCACGCCGCGGCGAACCGCCATGGATGTGAACCTGGATTTTGATCGGATCGGCGCCCAGTACAATGCTTATACAAGTGAAGAGCACACCGTTTACTACGCGTCGGTCTTGCCCGAATATCTTCCGCACGTCATCGACATTCTCGGTGATATTTTACGGCCAAGTTTACGACAGGAGGATTTTGACACAGAAAAGCAGGTGATCCTCGAAGAAATCAAGATGTATGAGGATTCACCGGCTTCCACGGCCTGGGATCGTGCCCGAAGGATTTATTTTGCGGATCATCCGCTAGGCAATACGATTCTTGGCACGACGGAAAGCATCCGAGCGCTGACCCGAGAGCAGATGCAGCACTATTATGATCGTCGCTACGGGGCAGGCAATATTGTTGCCGTCGCAGCGGGTCAGTTTGAGTGGCCACGCCTGCTTGATCTGCTTGCCGAGGTTGGTCGAACCTGGCCGAATCACTCGGCGAGTCGCAGGCATCTCGGAGAAGCTCGCGGGGCGGTTGGAATACACATTCTGACAAAAGGCGATGTTTCGCAAGAGAATGTGTTGCTGCTGGGAGCCGGGGCACCGGCGGAATCTCCCCTCAGGTATGCCGCAGCCACGATGGCCCTAGCCATCGGGGATGACACGGGGAGCCGGCTTTACTGGGAACTGGTGCACCCGGGCCGAGTCGAGTCGGCATCGTGCGGCAGCGAACAAGATCAGGGCTGCGGGCTCATGGTCACTTCGTTCACCTGTGATCCCGCCGATGCCGCCGAAAATTTGGCAATTACTCAGCGGATTCTTGAGCAAATTCAACGCGAAGGTTTGACCGCGCAGGAACTCGAACAGGCCAAGAATAAAATTACCTCACGGCTCGTCCGATCCAGTGAGCGGCCGATGGGGCGAATGCGGTCCATTGCTGGATCGTGGCTGTACCTCCGAGAATTGACCGATCTGGATACAGAGCTGTCCCGCTTTGATGCGGTCGATTTATCCGCCATCCGTGAGTATCTCGATCGTTACCCGATCAATCAGACCACGGTGATCGGTTACGGTCCCCTGGAAACGTTAACTTCGGTTCCAGCGTGAACGATCAATTGCACATCTGGTGCGACAACGTCAGTCTTGTTTTTCTCATGCCGTGCGAGAATTATGAGCGGCCGAGTTTGTGGGCGTAGCCACGGTTCTGCTGCCAGCACGATCTCACGCTCGGTTTGATTTGGTGTCACAAGGATGCCATTCAAGCCGACGTTTAAAACTCGAACACCGTGAGGCAGCCCCCGCACCTCGAGCGGTACGCGCCCGGTAAAGCCGTTTCGGCGATGGATTCGGACCTTGAGCCTGGCTTCATGACCCGGGCGAATGGTGAGCGTCGGCGAATCGACAGTGATCGTCAGGTCTCCTTCCGCAACGATTGTCGGCACCGCCCCACGGGCTTCCCGAGTCACGATCCGGCCATCAATCTCGGCCCGGCCAAACAGCCGCAGGGGAGAAATGAGCGAAGTGGGGGCGGCTCCCGTGATAGCAGCCGTTCCTGCATCAGATGTCGCCACAAGCGGCAACTCCGCCGTGCTTTGACCGGCCTCCACGACGGTCGGTCGTGCGGCGAAGCTGGGGGGAAGATCGGCGAATTCGACCGTAATCGGGCCGTCAAAGCCATCGATCCGGGTCGCGGTCACGCTGATCGCGGCAGCGCCGTTTGCGGGTATGCGTGGAGCGGTCGGGCTGAATTGAATCTGGAAATCGGGCCGGGGGGGACGGACCGTGAGGCGGTAAGCATGGTCAGAACCGCTGGCACCGGTCGCGTCCTGAATACGCACCGTGTAGAAGCCATCCGCGGGCGGATCGAAGGTGATCAGAGAGTCTTTTCCGTAGCCGGGGCCGCCATCGTCGTTGCGGTAGGCCAGTGGAATCAGCGGCATACCGTTTGGCGGAAACTCTTGGCCCGGCGGGTGAATTTCCACTTTGTACATGGCCGAGCCAATCGCGTGGTGGCTCGGCGTGGTGCCGAGGAAGGCGAGGCGGCGGCCGTTCACCTGGTAGAATTGGCAGTCGTCATCCGGGTTCCGGGGCAGTGCCTTGATCCGCATTAAATCACCGTTGTGGAACAGATAATCATCGACGGCGAGTTCGTTCCAGGATTCCAGGCGAATGCCCGGTTTACTGGCATCGTGATCGCGGAAGGAGACGTAAACTCTGGCGGTGCAGCGGAGCACCGCTTGCGGAACCGGCACCCCGGCGGCGTCGACGATCTCGATGCTGGGGTCAACGAGTGAGCCGAGATTTGCCGCGTGGCACTCGATCAGCAGCCGTTGCCCTTTTTTGGCGTGGAACTTGACGCGATGTTGCGGGGCATTTGAAGTCAGTATGCCATCGGCCGAGCCGGGAATGGTTTTGAGTTCTGCGGCAATGGAGCCATCCACGGCGATGCTCGGAAATTCGGCCACGGCGATGGAAGTCATCCCCACGACTGGCTCGGGAAAATTCAGAAGTGGCAACGGCACCCGGCTCCCGACGATGTCGGTTGCCGGAACCGACACGGTCTGCGTGGTGGTTTTGCCAAGATTGACTCCCTGAAGCCGAACCGCCGTGGATGTTCCCCGGCTAACGGCCAGGGGGAAAATGCTCGAAATCACCGGGAACGGACCGACATCCAGGCGATACTGATAATTTGTCCCACCGCGATATTCCTGATCCCAGATTACCAGGGTATATGGTCCAGGGTGAACAGCGGTGAAGGCAACAATTCCCGAACGACCGGCAGCAACCCGTTGGCCGCGGGCGTCGGTGACTTGCAGCATCGGCTCGAAGGGCGTCCTGGGATCAACCGGGTGCGCCTGAATGCCGATTTCCTGACCGGGCATGGCCAGGATCGTGAACTTGTCAATCTCACCGGGTCGGTGCAATCGTCCGAGAATCGTGCTGGGAATTTGAAGTTGCCGGGACGTTGGCGATGAGGTCTCGACTGGTTCCTCGATGGTGGGGTAGCGATTGACCCAGATCGTGGCTTTTGCCTGCCCGGCACGGTTTCGTAACGTGAATTCGAGCGGCCCGGGTGCAAGCGACTCGGGCAGAGTGAATTCCACAATCAGCGATGTTGGTTGTCGTGAGGACGGCAGCAGCCGAGCTTGAACCGCTGCTGAGGAAACACTGATCGTATCAACATTCTGCAAATGGTTGCCAATGATCGTGATCTGCTGTGTCTTGCCGCGAATCAGTTCCTTCGGGGAAGTCTGCTGAATTTCCGGCGGTTTTGCCGGCTCCGGCAACGGCGTGGCGACCACTTGCAGCTTGGCGAGATCGACAAGTACGGTCGAGCCATCGTAAGATCCGAGGGCAAGTTGTTTGCCGTCGGACCGCAGTGCCGTGGCCAGGAGGACATCCGGTCGCGGCGGTAGCACAGACTGTTCCGTCATCCGTCCTGTGTTCCACGATTTGACCCGGCGATCCTCACCGATCGAGTAGAGGGTGCGACCGTCGGCGGTGTAATGCAAGGCGGTTACCGCGCCATCATGAGCGAAGACGGAGTGGATCAGCCGCCCTCCGTGAGCATCGACCTGCCAGACTCGGATGCTGCGATCGACACCGCCAGCGGCAAGATGTTTGCCATCGGGGTGCCAGGCGAGGCTGTACAGCCAGTCGGTAGCTTCGCTGAGGGTATAAAGCCTGGTTCCGCTACGAGGATCCCAGATTTTCACCGCGCGATCCGCAGCGGCGGAAGCAAGCCAGGTGCCTTTTGGATGGAAAGCGAGAGCATAAACGGCATCGCTGTGATCGGTCAGTGTATGGCGGAGGGTGGGTAAGGCCTTGCCGTCCCAGTTCCAGAGTTTGATCTGCCGATCGTAACCGGCGGTGGCCAGGAGTTTGCCATCCGGGCTGAAGCGGAGGGCGTAAATCGCGTCGTCGTGGGCTTTCCATTCATGCACAAGCCGGGGCTGATCGGAACCGGAGGTTTGATAAAGTCGGACGATGCCGGAGATTCCCGGAGAGCCGGCGGCCACTGCCAGCACGGTTGCCGCGTCGAAAGAGGTTGCGGTAATGCGGCCTGGCAAGCCAGACAAGCGAGCCAAGATTTCCCCTTGGCTCGGTTCTATCAAAGCAAGTTCATCACGGACTCCGGCCACAAGCAGCCGATTGTCCGCTCGGTAAGCGAGTGCGGTTACGGGGGTTGGCGAGACTGTTGTGGCCGAGGCTGTCGCAGGAGATGCGGCTTCGGCCGCGATGGCGTGTGTGGCGCTGCCGAGCGGAATGATTGCCGCGAGGACCGTGAACACAACGCTGAGGAAGTGAATGCGAGCCATGGCGATGATCACTCGGTGGGTGCCGAATCCGTCAGTGGTTGAAAAGGAACTCTTTTCCGGTCAGGATGGCCCAGAAGGCATCTTCCCAAGCTTCTCGGCGGCCGATGTCGCCGGCTTGCTGGGTTGCTTGGGCAATGCTTGCCAGGAACCGGTCTCGCTCGGATATAGTGGGGGCCCGACCGAGAGCCCGCAGGAATAATTCATTGAGCATTTCGGAATCCGAGCGTTTCTCAGCCAGCCAGCGGGACAGGCGTGACTTCGGATCCCGCAGCTTCATATTCAGAGTTTCCCCGTTGCTGAGGTGCAGAGTCTGGGCAACTGTGGCTTCAGAACTGCGTTCACACGAGCAGGTTTGAACGCGCTCGGCCCGCCCGAAGGCATCCAGGAATCGGGAGATGAGTTGAGAATCGGGCAGTTGCTGGGCGCGGACACCGAGGGGGTAAGAGGTTTCATTGCGGGTACCGGCGCTAGCTCCAAGGGCGATTGTGTCAAACGGGGTCGGGACAGCAGTGACCTCGGAGTAGGCATCGAGAAGCACTTCGGCGTTGAGTCGCCGAAGCAGGTAACGGGAGTAGAAGCGGTCATCTGCCTGGTTGGCGGGCAACGGCCGGGACGATCGCTGATACGTCGCTGAGTTGAGGATTTGCCGAATCAGATGCTTCATGTCGTAGCGGTGGGCGATGAAATCCTCGGCGAGTTTTGCCAGTAATTCAGGATGTGTTGGTGGATTTGTATCGCGTAGATCATCCTCAGCTTCGACAAGACCGCGACCGAGGAAGTTCCGCCAGACCCGGTTGATGATCGCGCGAGCAAAATACGGATTCGCCGGAGAGGTCAGCCAGGCTGCCAGGTGTTGCCGACGATCGGTTGAACTGTTGAGTGGCAGCGGGGTGCCATCGAGTGGAGCGGGGGGCATCGGGATGCCGCGACGCAGGTGCAAGGCATCTCCGGACGGTAGGGACCGGACGACGACTTCACCGGCTCGCCCGGTGTCTTTCAGAGTGACACGGGAAAACAGATTCGCGAATGCCCAGTACTGATCTTGCGTCCACTTTTCAAGGGGGTGATTGTGGCAGCGGGCGCAGTTGATGGACAGTCCGAGAAACGTCACGGCCGTCGATTCGGTCAGATCGGTCAGATCCTTGTGCAAGACAAAATAATTCGCGGCACCATTCTGTAAATTACTTCCGGAGGCGGTGAGGATGTTCCGAGCAAACTCATCCCAGGGTTGATTGTCAGCGACCGCTTGGCGAATCGCCTGATAATACGCCCACATCGCGGGAACGGGTAATTTTCGCGACGAGACCAGAAACAGGTCCGACCACTTATGCGACCAGTAATCGACATATTCTGGTCTCTCGAGGAGTTGATCGATGAGCTTGGCTCGTTTTTCGGGCGAGCGATCTTCCACGAACGCTGTCACCTCGGCGGGAGTCGGCAAAATGCCGCAGGTATCCAGGAAGGCCCGGCGGATGAACTCGGCATCGCTGCAAGGCGGTGACGGTGGCAGATTCAGCATCCGGAGTTTTTCCAGGACAAAATCATCAATGAAGTTATTCCGAGGCGACTTCTCGAAGTCGGCGGCTGCCACTTGATTCGGGAACGGCGAGGTCACGATGGCGCGGGCGATCTGGGTGCCGAAGAGGGCGGCGATCCCCGCTTCCCCGAAGCCAGCCACGGTCACACGGCCATCCTCATCAACTTTCGCCACCTGCTCGTCACTTGACGTAAACTTGGCCCAGCGGGTGACATCTTCTTGAATACCGTTGGAGTAAGTCGCCCGGACGATTAAAGAGAGCGTCTGTTTCGGGGCAAGCCGAGCGGTGGCGGGGAAGATGTCAATTCGCTCCAGCATCGGGTCAGAGTCGCTGGGGCCGTGAGCTCCACTGGCAATCCAGTCGTGGAGGAGCCGATAATGATCAGAATCTTCGTCGAAGCGGGTGCCGCCTGCGTGACGGATTGTGCGGGTGGCTTTTTGTAAAAGCAAGCTGTTTTCTGGCGACGCCCGATCAATACGCCGAGCGAGTGCCTGTCGGGTCAGGGCAAAGTGATCCGACTCGGGATCATAGCCTCGCAACGAGAGCTTGAAGCCGCCTTTGCCGGCCAACGCTCCGTGACAGGCACCGGAATTGCAGCCGGTTCGGGTCAAGGTGGGCAGCACCTGATGCCGGAAACTCGGCGGCGTGGCCGTCGTGGTTTGTTGCACTCGGACTGTCATTCGGGCGGTTTGCTCGCCGTGGCTGGCGGTGATCGTGGCCTGGCCATCCGAAACAGCACGAATCTCCGCCTCGGCTGAGATCGTGACGATCCCCGGTGGATGAACCTGGAACTTTGCTTCCGCGGTGAGGTCGGCTGTGGCTCGTCCGTCCACGACCTGGAAGAGGCGAAGTTGTTGCCGCGACTGAGGTCCTGTCAGTGTCACGGCGGGCGGATCGATGCGCAGGGCCGGGTCAGCCAGGGCTGTTGTTCCACCGAGCATCGCCAGCATCATTATGGAGAGCATGCGGATCATGATCGGCAATCAGGGTCCAGGGAAGGAAAGTCGTCCGGGTATCAGAAAAGTTCCACCACCGGTTTTGCGGAAAAATCCGCCAAGGGAATCGGCCGATTCTGCGGGCCGGGCAACTCGTGGTGCGGGTTGAAGCCGAGGGCACGGTAAATCGTCGCGGCAAAGTCTTGAGGACTTACCGGACGTGTCTTCGGGGCATATCCGAGTTCGTCCGACTCGCCGATGATCCTGCCCCCTTGAATCGGGCCGCCACCGATCAGGAGCGACCAGACGCCGGGGTGATGATCGCGACCCCCGGCTGGATTAATTTTCGGCGTCCGGCCGAATTCCCCGGTTGCCACCACCAAGGTGTTCGACAACAGGCCGCGTTCCGCCAGATCATCAAGCAGAGCGGCATAAGCCTGATCGAAACTGGGCACGACTTTCTCCGCCATTTCTTCGATGTCGGTGAACGGCCGGGAACCGTGAATATCCCAGGTAATCTCATCAAAGACGGTTTCAAACATGTTCACCGTCACATACCGAACACCGGCTTCGATCAAGCGTCGGGCCAGCAGGCAACTCTGACCGAAGCGTGTCCGGCCGTAGCGGTCTCGAATCTGGGGTGGTTCGGCCGTCAGGTCGAAGGCGGCTCGTGCCTGGGCGGAGGCCATCAAGCGGAAAGCCCGTTCGAAGTTCTCGTCGAGTTGTCGCGCTTCGGCACTTTTCTCAAAGCTGGCGATCGCACCATCGACAGCATCGCGGAGACGTAGCCGGCGTTCCGCACGAATGCCGCTGATGTAACCGGGAGGAAGCAAGTCGGGCACCTGGAAATTCGCAGCCGAGGGGTCAGCATTCAGGATGAACGGATCGTGGGCTTTGCCGAGATATCCGGCCGCGTGGCCATGCGGGAGATTGCCGCCGGTCCGGCCGATCGGGCGGGGGAGGAGCACATGCGGGGGAACATCACCCCGGCTGCCTTTCAGATACGCGGTGACACAACCGAAGGAGGGGTGTTCGATCCCGCCTGTGAATTGCCGACCGGTTTGCATCATCTGATGTCCGCTGTCATGCACTGCCGGGGCGGTGTGATACGCCGAGCGGATGATCGACACCCGATGTAGTTGTTTTGCTGTTTTCGGGAAAATTTCGCTAATTTGCATGCCAGGGACCGTGGACGGCGCGGGACGGAACGGTCCACGCACTTCTGCCGGAGCGTTCGGTTTCGGGTCAAAGGTATCGAGTTGACTCGGTGCTCCGACAAGAAACAGGAAGATGCAGTTGACATCCGAATCCCGGGGGACTGCCGCTGCCGAGCCATTTTTCGCTTTGACTTGAAGGGCGTCGGCCAAAGTGATTCCCAGCGGAGCAAGACTGCCAGCGTGAAGGAAATCACGACGTGTGGGCCCCTGGCAGACCCGGGCGGATTGTGCAGCATCGAGGCGGATCATCAGTAAGTCTCCTTCATCGGCTTGGTGTTAATTTATCAGAACACGGTAGGCTGATGGCAGGTAATTTCCCCTTTTTCCCTCCCGAACTCGGCCGCGGTCGTTCAAAAGCAAACTGAGGAACAGGAAATCTCTGTCATGGCCGCGAGCTCCACAGCTCGATTCCTTCATGCTGCCGGAGTGGGCTGGCCGCACTCGCCGTGAAATTCGACGTCATCGACCCTGGCGATTTTCGCGATCCCGAGGCCATCGCTGCAAGGGGGAGCAGCGAATTGCTGCCGCTGGATTATCTCACCGAGCAGCGTGAATTGCCGGGATTTGAACAATTCGTTCGGGCTAGACGCATGATCGCAACCCAGGTAGAAGCGGGTATTCCCCTTCCAGTGGTTGTGGAAGGGCTAGCGAGGGGTAATAGCGGTGAACCTGCTGCGTCTGATTCAGCTTGATCAAACGCCCGTCGACAGGCTTGTGGATCAGTCTCGAGCAGCGTCTCTGGTGCCGGTACTGAGCGGACTGTTGCTGTTTGCTGGATATCTTGCCCTGGCTACGATGCTTCCACCCGCCGATGACGAGCTCTATTATTGGTGCTGGTCGCGGACCTTGCAGTGGAGCTACTTCGATCACCCGGGAATGACAGCATACTTGATCCGCTTGGCCACGACTGTTTTTGGCCACGGGATCACGGCGATACGGCTTCCGGCCTGTGTGACCACAATCGTGATTCTGGCCGTCATTGCTTGGCTGAGCCGGCCGCGAACTCTGCTCCCGGCGATTTTGCTGACCCCGGTTTTCACCTTCGGGGCGATCTTGATCACGCCGGACACGCCGTTGCTGCTGTTCTGGTCGCTGTATCTGAGCTGGCTGGTGATCGTGCAGGAACGGCTGACACCGCCTTCGCATGGGAAAGCCGGGTCCATTCCATCCTGGTTGTGGCTGCTCGGAGGACTCCTGCTCGGCGGCGGGTTGCTGGGGAAATACACGATGGCGTTGGCCGTACCCGCCGGCTTTGTCAGCTTCCTGATCGCCCCGGGAACACCCTGGAAGCGTTGGCTGCCTGGGTACTTCGCGCATGGCGTGGTGGCCGCCATCCTGGCCTCACCGATCGTCTATTTCAACTGGCAATACGATTTTGCCCCGTTGCGGTTTCAGTGGGCTCACGCCATGCAGTCGGCGGCTCCGGGCCGAGGCTGGCTGAGTTTTCTGGAATTTATCGGTTCACAAATTCTGGCCTTCGGAATCCTGCCGATTGGACTGCTGCCCTGGGCCTGGGTGAATCTGCGCAGTCTATCACAAACACCCCGATTGCGGGTGTGTCTGATAATGTACGCAGTGCCGATGTCTTTTTTCTTGTTTAAGGCTTGCCGGGGACCGTTGGAAGCGAACTGGGCGCTGGTCAGTTATCTCGGCTTCTGGCCACTCGCCGCGGCCTGGTGGGCGAGTCGACAACAATCCTGGACACGCTGGCTGGCGTTGAGCAGCTTTCTCGTACCTTGCGGCTGTGTGGTGTTGCTGGCAATCCACCTCATCCTGCCGCTGGCGCTGATCCAACCCCATCAGGATCGTTTGACCCGGCAAGTCGAGCGAATGATTCTGATGAAGAAAATCGCTAAGTCGATCCGGGATCACGGCGAACCGTACCCGGTATTTTCCCCGTCTTATCAAAATGTCGCCTGCCTACGCTACCAGGGTCTGGATGCACGGCAAATTCCGTTTTTCAGCCGAGCCAGTCAATTCACGCTGACGCCCGATGATTTGAACAATTCCTCAGGAATTTACGTTGTGCATGAGGGATTGTTGCCATACCACTTGACTGGAGAATTCTCGACTCCTGAAATTATCGGCAATTTCCCGTTGCTGGTTCGGGGCGAGTTAGCAACCTGTTATCAGGTCTTGTTGTACCGGAAGAAAGATCGCAATCCGTGATTCAGACACGAATGATCACCTCAGTTCGATGCTCAGGCTTACGCTCGCCGTCGGTAACAACCACGGCAATCTTGGCATAGTCGTTGGCATCCTTCCACCCCGCATCGCCCGCCTACTCCAGGGTCGCTAGCAAGCCCTGCATTTCACCGAGTGCGTGGTCATTGCCGACCCGGCGTGCTGCCTGAATCCCCTCACGGAGGATGGCGGCCGCTTCCCGATCACGGCCGAGTCGCATCAACGCTTGCCCTGCTTGCAAATATGCAGGGACGTAAGGCTGTTCCGGAAACTGTCTGATCAAATCTTGAAGCATAACGACTGCGGCCTCGTCCTCACCCTGGCTGACATGTTCCATCGCCAGCCCGTAGCGTAAGAACGGATCGTTCGGATCCTCCGCAAGCATCGCTTCTAGTTGTTCCATCCGCGTGGTTTTCGCCACAATCAGTTCTCTCCGCTGAAAAGTACCGATTCAGGTTCCCGAGCAGTTTCAGCGTAGTCAGGAAATCACCAGCGGGCAAGCATGCCGTAACTGACAGATTCGGTAGAACTGCTGCCGGCGGTTTGCTCCGTAGAGCAGTTTGCTTCTTATTTTTTGGCATGATCTGCCGTGCAGAGCCGGGAATTCCCATCTTCTGTGTCAGACTGAGCGATCTGAATCCCAGGCTGGTTCCGAAAAGGATTGAGCATCCCCCGTGGAAAGCAGTCCTTGGCCGGTGGATGCCCCGGCACCTGGTGGGTTCACCATGAAGCAGCAGACAATAGCCGGCAAGACAATCCTTCTTGAGATCGTGACCACGGTGGTGTTTTCCGCTGGATTGCAGCCGTGTCAGATCATGGCCGCGGAGCCGACAGCGATCGTCACCGCGAGCCGTTCCTCGGAACCAACCTCCGCCAGTTCCCGACGGGATGATCTGGTAAGCGTGGTCGAACGTGTCAAAGAGGCCGTCGTCAACATTCATAGCGAGCGGACCTTGAACCCGGGGGCAAACGATCCTTTCCGAACCACGCCGATGCAACCTCAGCGGGTCAACGGCATGGGCACGGGCATCGTTCTCGACCCTCGTGGCTACATCGTCACGAACTTCCACGTTGTTGACGACGTGCATTCGCTGCGAGTCCGGTTACTCGATGGCAACACGTGCCCGGCACGGGTACTCGCGTCGGACAAGATGGCTGACTTGGCAGTCATTAAGGTGGAGCCGCCAAGCCCTCTTGCCCTTGCCCCGCTCGGCACCGCTCAGGATCTCTACCTGGCAGAGCGAGTCATCGCCATCGGCAATGCCTTCGGTTACGAGCATACGGTCACGATCGGCCACGTCTCGGCCATGAAACGTGATGTCACTTTGAACAAGGAGATTTCTTACAAGTCGTTGATTCAGACGCAGACACCAATCAACCCCGGTAACAGCGGTGGGCCGTTGTTTAATAAACTCGGTGAGGTTGTCGGAGTGAATGTGGCCATCCGTGCCGGAGCGCAAAACATCGCTTTTGCCATCCCGGTGGACACGATGATTACCCGCGCCGCCGACATGCTGAGTGTCCGACAGCGGCAGGGTCTCGATCATGGCCTGACCGTGGAAGATCGCTTTCATCGCCCGTCGGATGATGCCCCGGTCCGACGCTGGGTCCGAGTCGCGGCGGTGACGGCTAGTTCGCCGGCGGCCGCTGCTGGGATTCAACCGGGGGATTTAATTGACCGAATCGGAAATCTGCCGATCGCGACTTCCATTGATGTCGAACGGGCCTTTTTGGATCAGCCGGCTGGGCGGGTCATTTCCGTGCAAATCCGCCGTGGAGCCACGATGCCAGGGACGGGTACAGCAATGACATTCACGGTGACGCTTCAGCCCGTCGCTGCTCAGAATCCTGCGGAACTGATCTGGCAACGCCTGGGACTGCGGGCGACGCCCGTCGGGCCGGAGATCGTTGCACAAGCGGATCGGCAACTCCGCGGGGGATTGCTGATCCAGGAGATCGCGGCGGGAAGCCCCGCAGCCCGAGCCGGTTTGGAAAAAGGCGACGTGCTCATCGGCTTGCATCTCTGGGAATCCATTCACCTGGAGAACATTCTCTTTGTCTTAAATCATAAGGACTTGTCGACCTTTCTGCCGCTTAAGGCATTCTTCCTCCGGCATGGCAAGCTTCGCGAAACCGTACTCTCCAATCTCGAATGAAGAAGAGGCAGGTTCGCAGCCGCTACGAGCGGATTGAACCTCTGAGAATCTGACCAGCAGACTCTCTCAGCCCTACAATGGTGGAAGCATTCCCCGTGGGGCTGGCGATCGATGATCAGTGTCTGCCCGAGTTGCCGGAATGAACTGGAAATCCCCGAGGAACTCGCGGATTCCCCGGTACGTTGCGGGCTCTGTGGCCATGTCTTCACACCCCGACCTTCCGATCGTGCATCGGAACCGGCAGAACCCCGGTTCGATAGCAAAGTCCGAGCACAACACCGCCAGAGCGGACCAGCATCGGCCAGCAATTCAGCAGTCTGGTTTCTGGCTTTTGTCACTGCAATCATTTTCGGGGCAATTTCGAGCTTTTGTGTCTGGGGCGTTCTTCTGGTGGCTTATCCCAGATTTGAAGCCATCACCGATGCTGCGGGTGGTTTCCGTGCCGTCTTTCCGGGTGAGCCAACCGCCGTCTGCCGAACTTGGGCCGACGATCAACTGGTGTTCGGCCAGGAGTTCACCCGGGAAATTCCCGATGAGCGCTATTTTGTTTATTACACGGACTGGCCAGCCAACTTGCAGCACCTGCCGACGGAGGATCGCTTTGACATCGTAATCGAATGGCTACTGGATCAATATCCCGGTATTGAAGAACGCGAACAGGACCGCATGACTCACGATGGCTACCCGGCCCGCGATCTCCTGGCGGATGGTGTCGAATTTCAAACACTCGTCGTCCGAATGATCCAGGTCAACGACCGAGTGTATGTAAT
>Ga0209017_10000310_pt1 | contig 49584 bp, 44 predicted proteins | sample YNPBryunderm2012_FD_185812 | JGI IMG/M metagenome (GOLD analysis project Ga0209017, IMG submission 185812) | Anoxygenic and chlorotrophic microbial mat microbial communities from Yellowstone National Park, USA - YNP Bryant MS undermat 2012... ... | reverse complement strand
TATTTGTCCGCTTTGTTCCCGCGGTGTCGTTTTCTTTACAAGGGGGACCACCTAGGATCATATGGTTTACACGTGGGATCGTATGATTTACACCTGTGTTCCCCCAGTAACATTGATGGTTCCTATGATTCACCCAGGCGGGGTGGGGGAATACTCCGATGCGGATCAACAGCACAGTTGGAATCTTTAGGGCCAACCCTCGAAATCTCAGGTCAAACCTCGACCCAAGGTGCGGAAAATGGAGCTGCCACGCTTGCAGGCTTGCTTCTGATCGTTTATTGTTGAGATATCCATTTTATCCCATGGCTCTGAATGAGGCGTGGTGCGTTATGGTATCTCCCCTGTGTTCTGTATGCTCTCGTCCTTTGCCCATCGAGAGCCAATCCGAGGGGGTATGCCCCACGTGTGGAGCACGTCAGGGTCCTACGAGTGTGAGTCTGGAATCCCTCGCTGTGGTGGGCGCAAGCAGCGATCCTTCGCGGACCGTAGCTTCGGTCGCTTTAGTCTGTCCCGAAGATGCGACCCGTACGTGGGATGCACCCCCTGCCGAAAAGCAAACGCGAGCAGCACCGACCGATCATCTCGAGGGTTACGATACACCACTTCCCGAAATATCCCGACAACTTCCTGCGGCACCCCCCGGTTACGAGCTGCTCCAGCGGTTGGGCAGCGGTGGCATGGGCGATGTTTTCCTGGCCCGGGAATATCCGACCGAACGCTTAGTGGCCATGAAGATGCTGCGGGCCCCGGGTAACACCATCGCCGTCGAGCGGTTCGTCTCCGAAGTACGAGCCCTAGCCCGTTTGGACCATCCCAACATCGTCAAAGTGTTGGCGACCGATTTTCTGCGGCAACAGCCTTTTTTCACGATGGAGTATGTGAAAGGTGAGACCTTGGCCGCACGCTTGCGTCGGGGGGCCTTGGAGCCGCGGGAAGCAGCACGGTTGATGGCAATCGTGGCTCGGGCCGTCCATGCGGCCCACCTGGCCCAGGTCCTCCATCGGGACATCAAACCCAGCAACATCTTACTCGATGAGCAAGGCCAGCCGCATGTTTCGGACTTCGGACTAGCCAAATTGCTGGATCGGGACGATGGCCTCACGACCATGAGCGGGCCGCTGGGTACTCCCAGCTACATGCCCCCGGAACAATGCTCCCGACGTTTTGGACCGATCGGACCAGCCGCCGATGTGTACAGCTTGGGAGCAACCCTCTACCAGATGGTGACCGGTCACCTGCCCCATAGTGGGAGTTCTCCGGCGGAAATCCTGCGTCGGATTGAAAATGAGATGCCGGTCCGTCCCAAAGCCCTCCGCCCGGACTTGCCCCTGGCCTTGGAGGCCATCATCCTGAAGTGTTTGCAGAAACGGCCTCAAGATCGCTACCCCACCGCAGAGGCACTGGCGGAAGACCTGGAACGATTCCTCCAGGACACTGCACCGTCTGCTCCCTTGCACACTCCCTGGCGACGCCTGCTCGTGTGGGCCAGCCATCACCGTCCCCGTCTGATGATCGCAACGGCCATGCTTCTGCTGCTGGTGGTAGGTGCCATTCTGGGAGCGGTGCTTCCCCGGCGAGATTCTCCCTCTCCTGAAGGTGCTCTCAAGGCAATGCTCCAGCAACTCCGCCGTGGCCAGCCCGTTACCGTGATCGGCCCCACCGGACTGCCCGCCTGGTACCAAGTGCTCCATGGTAATGTCGCCATCTCTTCGGATGAGACCAGCGAACGTGCCTGTGTTTACAGCAGCCTAGGACATGGCTTGATGCTGTTGTTACCGGAAGTTCCGACAGATGATTACACCGTGCAAGCCGAAATCCGTCTGGTTGATCTGATCACCCCACGCCGCGAAGGTTTGCAAACAGGGGGGCTGTTTTTCAATTATCAACGCGATGAGTCTGCCATGCCGGGGTGTGTCTTCCACGCTGCCAAACATATCAGCTTCCTGGATCATCACTACACCCCGGAAAATCCCCAGAACTATCCCTATCCGGAATATGTATCTTTGGGAGATGTGATCCTGCTGGAGCGACCCGGCGATTTTCCCATGTTATCTTTCGGTAACGGGAAGTATCGTTACCCGTTCAGCCCATCCCTCCTCTGTCCTGCCCCGTGGCGGAAGATTGAAATCCGGGTTCACCCCCAGTCGGTGGAAGCCTACTGGCGGAACGACCAAGGCGAGATGGTTCGCTTTGCCCATGTCAGGTTAGGAGACCTGTTGCATGGAGCAGACAACGCCGCGGATGCTTTACGCAAAAGTTTTCCCCAACTCGACTATCCCACTCCAGACTGGAACCCCCGCCACGGCCTGGGGCTCTGGTGTCATCGCGCGGTCTATGCTATCCGCAACCTTACCATCACACCCCGCAACGCCCTCCCGTAATGCTGGAAGCCCGTATCATCAAGGGTAAGCTTTACCCGTCTTCGCGCCACCCTCTGCTTCCATGGGGACAATATCGCCTCCTGACACGGACGGTATTTCACGAGGATATAACGTCCCTTGGCACTGATCCCCTAGGGAGGTTCCCTCTCTGCGCACAGTATCCGTGGATACTCCCTTACTGCTGCACTGCATTGGATCATCCATGGAAAGATATTGCCCCTATTTGTTATTGATTCGTAAAGCGTTGCTGGATAATGAGGAGTGTAATAATTTCACAAGTGAGATGATGCCAGGGCCATCGTGGTGTGATGCCAGACTGCGCCGAAAGCAGACCGTAAACAGATTGGGATACGCTGGGGGAATCATATCTTACCCCCTGTTGCATGTCTTACATTCTGTTATTGGCAGGGAGACGAGCTTCTGTATAATATAGAATAGAATTGAAAGACATCTAAAGAAGCGGAGGTAATATCATGCTGATCTGCTATCCCGAGAGTGAAGGCACGTGTCCGCCGAATTACACAGCATGGGGAACGTATAATGCGAACAATCCCGCGACGAATGGAAGTGCGGTAATGACCAACGTGAACAACAGCAATGATGTTGTCCATGCTACGAATTTCCAGTTTCGCAGTGATGGAGTTTGGACAGCACAGTTTGCCAATTTGACCGAGGGGGCGACCTATAATGTCAACGCGAGCTATAACTCGGGCAGTCAGACCATCCACGCGCAGCAAGTGAATAATGTTACGGTGAATGCGAATGCTCCAGTAGTGGAGCCACCGCCTCCTGCTCCGCCCCCTCCGGAAAGTTCACAACGTCAACCGATACCAGCCCCCAAACCGATAGGTCTTGTCCCCCCGATCATCGGTACGCAATGCTATTACGGGACTTGTTCGCCACACCTTCCCATTCGGCAGTTGCAAGTCGTCACACGGAACAACCGGACTAAGCAAACATTCACCATTGTACCCGGCTTGGTCAGCGGTGGGACGTGGACCGTCCTTATCCCCCTGCCTGCCAACTACCAGAACGAAGCCTATGTCTGTGATCTGCTCTTTCTAGATGATCAAGGCCAGGTCCTCCAGCAGACACGTGTGCGTCTCATCCGATAGGATTGCCTCGTAAGACCCGCGATGAACAAGATTCCCGTTCGGCCCTGCACGCCGCTCGGCCCTGCCGATGATGTGTTGGGTCGGCCCCGTTGGTGATGGACAGTTGGTGATGGACAGCTCGGACAGCATACCACCCTTACCGTCCGCGATCGGATGCGACCTTTGGGATCAGGTGCACCAGCACCGCCGGAAATTCTGCGCCCTCGAGGTTATGGGTGGATCATCTTTCCGAGCACTGGGGCGAACTCCGTAGTCCGCAAGCAAGGTCTTTCTGCATGGCCTGCTTGTTCCGTCCTAATTTCCTCACCCTTGTCTCCTGGCATGTCATCGTTCTGGAATGTGTCGTTGTCCCTGGCATGTCCCCGTCCCCGGAACGCCTCCTACGGACATTCCCACGTGTGATTCTTTTGTTCATAATGGACGTAGTTTCATAAGTCATGGGTTGGATCCGTTCGTTGGGTAAACCTGCCGAGCAGCCCGAACGGTCAGCCCGACCAAGATTTGGAACCATTCCCTGGGGTTTCCTGAAGGTGTAGGAGGGAAAACAGGAGGATGAACGATGAGTGACCGTTTCTCGACTGGAGTCCCTGGTGCAACCGTCGGATCACCTCCCTTGGGTCGGGGAGGGGGACAAGCTCCGCAGGAAGTGATGGAAGGAACAGGTATCCTGCGAAGTTCGTCTCTGGCGGAGTTGGCCCAAGCCTTGGCGAAAGCCCAAGCAGAGCTGAAAAACCCACCGAAAGACCGGGTGAATCCCCATTACAAGTCGAAGTATGCCGATCTGGCAACCATCCGGGATACGGTGCTGCCGGTGCTCAACAAATACGGCCTGAGCGTGGTGCAGCTGCCGTGCGAGTTGCCGGGCAATGAGCAAGTTCCCACCCGGGTGGGGTTATGGACGCTGCTCTTACACGAGTCCGGGGAGTATCTGGGATCATGCATACCTTTACGGCCGGTCAAGGATGATCCGCAAGGGATGGGTTCGGCTCTAACCTACGCCCGGAGATATGCCCTACAGGCGATTGCCGGAGTGGCGGGGGAAGAGGATGACGATGGCGAAAGCGCCAGCGGCAATACCCCACGTGTACGGCGGGGGGTAGATCGCCGAGAGGAGGGCCGCCGACGCATGTTGGATTATTTCCTGAAAACCCATGGAATTTCGGCAGCCCAGGTGTGCCAGGTGGTAGGAGTCCAGCGCCCCGAACAGATCGAGGAGGTCCATCTCCGGCGGTTGCGGGAAATCGCCGTGGCTTTGAAAGGCGGTCAACCTGTCAGCGCCTACTTCCCACCCCCTTCGGAAGCGACTGCGGCTCTTGCTCCGGCACGTCTGCCAGCTGCCTGACTTGTTCCCCGCGAAGATGACGTTACCTTGCAACAGCTAGACGAGGTTTGTCCCTGTTGGTCCTCAGAGTCTCTGGTTGGTCCTCAGAGAAAGCACCTAATGGAGAACTCTTTACCGAAGGGCACACCGAATCTGGATCACCCCTCTGTTTCTTATCCTCGTGGGAAAGCACCTGAAGGGAAGTCGCTTGCCCACAAGTCACAACCCCCGTGGTGCAACCTGAGACAAATGCACCTATCGTGGTGCAACCTGAGACAAATGCACCTATCGTGGTGCAACCTGAAGACAAATGCGCCCGGTGAAGGGATTGGGAGATTCTGCACGATGCCACCGGGATTGATAGGATGAAATCGACAGATAACTGGGATGTGCATGAGGGGCGACGGTGAGTGCCATGGATTCGCCGGGTACAGAACCAGAACGATTGGACGTGATCGCAGTAGCTCCCCATCCGGATGATGTGGAGATTCTCTGTGGCGGAACCTTGGCGAAGCTGGTACAGCTGGGGTACCAGGTGGGCATCCTCGACCTGACCAATGGGGAGCCAACCCCTCGCGGCACTGTCGAGAAACGACTCGCGGAAGCGGAGCAAGCCCGCCGGATCCTCGGAGTGCAACTGCGGAAGAATCTTGACCTGCCTAACCGTGTTCTGATGGATTGCCCGGAGCATCGGTTCCGGCTGGCGACCGAATTCCGGCGCTATCGACCCAGCGTCATCATCGTGGCTTACGGTCGTACACCAGCTGCCTCGCCGGATCACTATCAAGGTCAACTCATTGCCGAAGCCGCCCGCTTCTACTCCCAACTGACCCGTTGGGACGAACGGTTCCACCACACCGCCCCTTATCGCATTCCCCATCTGGTATATGCTCCGTTTCCCTTCGACGCCGAGAATCGCCACTGGCACAGTCAATTTGTCATCGACATTTCCGAAACCATCGAGCAGAAGTTGGCGGCGGTCCGAGTGTATGAATCCCAGTTTGATGCTCACCGTTTCCAACGAGTGGAGCATATGATCCGCTCGGTAAACGGTTATCATGGCGCCCGGTGCGGTTTTCATTACGGGGAACTGTTCGCTCTTCCTACGCCGGTCGGTGCCACGGATCTGGTACAGTTGGTTCATGGCAGCAAAGGCTCCCTGGCACCGGTGCAATTGCCCGGCAGAGACCACCTTCCTACGGGCTAAGCTCCTGTTGAGTCGCTGCGGTCGGACCGAGAGAAACCGCTTTCCCGCTGGCTGAGGTTTCCGCCACTTACCACCTTGCTCAATGGGTGTTTCCTGGTCCAGGGTGGCCGTTTCTCGGAGGCCGGGATGGCCGTTGATGGGAGGTCCAGGGTGGCCGTTTCTGGGAATATGGCAGATTGTGGCAGATGGGACCCCGCAGGGGTATGGGGTATCGGGTCGAGGCGATTGGTGGAAAAGCCACATTCGGTCTTACATTGACATAAGGTGCTGAAGATGGGCGTCGCTGGCCTCTTTTCTCTATAGCAAGGTTTCCAGGAGTAAAGTAAGATAGCCCATAAGAAAGCCGAGGCCGCTGTCCGTGAGCCAATCGCGAGGGAGACTGTCCATGCGCTGCCGATCATTTTGTGCTGTAGCTCTTTGGGGCGTGGGGATACTGGCTATTGTGCCGTTTCGTCCATCGTCCCAGGTGTGGGCTCAGAAAGGAGAACCGCCGACGGAAGAGACATTTTCGACAGCCGACGGCGTTATCCTTCGGGGCTTGTTCTACAAAGCGGTGCAGAATACCGCTTCGGCTCCGGTGGTGGTCTTACTCTATCCGCCTGGCCAACGCGGTGCCGAAACCGACATGACCAAAGGGGACTGGGAAGGGCTGGCTCGTCGCCTTACTTTGGAAGGATACAACGTCTTCCGCTTCGATTGGCGGGGACATGGCAAGCGGGGCCATGAAATCAAGGATCGGGACACTTTCTGGACCAATCCGTACACCGGGCCGTGGAATATCAAGTATGTGTCGGGTTTTGGGAAAAAACCGCTCAAGAACGATATCTACTTCAAGGACATTCGCGATCCTCTGCGCTATCTGCCGGTCTATCTCCTCGATCTAGCTGCGGTACGGGCACACCTGGACAACAAAAATGATCTTGGGGATTGCAACACGAGTTCGATCTATCTGATCGGTGCAGGGACGGCCGCGACCTTAGGCATGGCTTGGATAGTGACGGAGTGGCATCGTCCCGCGGTGGCCCCGGGCCTTGGTGAACTTGTTCCTGCCGGACGTTATGAATTCGTGCCTCAGCGGATCCTCGGCGGAATCAAAGTGGCTGCCGGAGAGGATATCAGTGGCGCTGTCTGGCTTAGCCCCCACCGTCCCAGTATTGTCAGCGAAACGTTGGCCAAAAGCTGGATCAGTAACTATGCCCCGAGAATGCGCGACAACAATCCCATGCTCTTCCTCTATGGGGATGGAGATGCCCAGGCCCAACGAGATGCCCGCTTCTTCTTCCAGGAAGTTCTCGTGGGTGCTGGCAACCGCAGCTTAGGACTTCTTCCCCTCAATCCGAAATATTTGTTCGCCATCAAAGGGGCTAAGAACCTTTCCGGAGTGGGTCTGTTGGGTAACAACGCCACTCTGCAGACCGAAGACACTATTGTCCAATTCATGTCCGCCATTCAGAAAGAACGCGCCAAAGTGACTCGTCGCCAACGGAACTACAGTGCTGCGTGGAGCATCGATCTCAGGTTCTTTGGCTTCACACCGTGATAGACTGCTGGAACTGCACCCCGACTACGGATGTGAGTAAGGGTGCCCTCAGTATCGCTGATCCACTCGACTCCACGTTCCACTGCCTCACTTCGTGCGGTACACCGTGGCGGGGTCCACGACACGTTCCGCTACGATTTGAAGCTGACCATGTTCCACGCGGCGGAAAAAGCAGCTTTTGTACCCTTCATGGCAGGCGACCCCACCCACTTGACGCACCTTCAACAGGACCGTGTCAGCATCGCAGTCCACCCGCACTTCCACCACCTGCTGAATGTGACCGCTCTCCTCTCCCTTGCGCCACAAACGTCCCCGGCTGCGACTGTAATAGACCGCTCGGCCCGTCCGCAACGTCTCGTCCCAAGCCTCGCGATTCATCCAAGCCAGCATGAGCACCTCACCGGTCTCGGCATCCTGAGCAATCGCCGGGACAAGACCTCCGTGTTTCTCAAAGTTGAGCATCGCCCCTCCTCTTCAGTCTTGTGTGGGATCGTTCCTTCCATAATTCTGGTGTCATCAACACCTCCATCAACTGCCGAATCCGTCATCCACCTCTCCACAATCGCCGAGTAAGCCATGCAAGCGACACAGTCCGTGGGGTGCAGTCGGCGGTGGTGCGCAGCGTGGGGAACCCTCCGAACCCGATCGTCGTTATATATCGTATAACACGCCCGTCCACTCGATCCCGGGCAGGGGCATCCGCAGCGCCGCTTCATCGGAAAGGTGGTTCCAGAACTCCTTCGGGTGTTGGCTCCGGAACCCATTCGGGTATTGGTTCCCGAACTCCTCTCGGGTTTTGGTTCCAAAACTCCTTCCGACCCAGAGCTGGGCTGAGATGCTCGATGACTTGGCACTCCAGGACTTACATCCCCGCTGGAGGGTAACCTCCGGACCGCCGCCAGGCGATGACGGTTTTCACCTCCGGCCGGGATAGCACCACCAGAGCCCAGATACCCGCCGGCAATCCTAATAGACAACAACAGCCACTGAAAAATGGGATCATAGCAAGGATGGAGGATGTGACAGGAAGAGCCACGCCGGAGAGGTTCCGCAGTTGAATCCCGCCGACCAGGATTATCACAGCCAGGAGGACGTCGAGGATCTGCAGGGGCAAGTTGATCGGACTTTCGACAGAGTTCTTGAACTCTGTGAAGAACTCCGTCCACATTTCCTTTTCCTCCTGGGTCAGGTTCGGATTTTGCTGAATCTTGGTGATTTGCGCATCGCAGATATCCGGCAGCTTTGGGATCATGACGAGGTTGATGAGACTGGTCAGCAGCGTCAAAACTCCGGTGATGATCAGGAGCAAGGCGGGTGTCTGTACCGCGGCCTGGGCTGTCTGATAAAGATCCGCGGGGGTAGGAGGCAATGGTGGTCCGTACGTGGATCCGTCATCTTCGGGGTAGTAGCTGCTCATGCCAGTTCTCCTTCTCACTCGTTCTGCCGTTGTTATAAGCTATTCGTCGGGAAGCCAGGCTGATCGGAAGGGTGGCGCCACGAAGGCGAAAAACAACCCAGCCTCCCGCCATGTCCGCATGGGAGTCAGAATTGGATCAGGCTGAAGCATTCATAGTCCGCGAGACGTTCCCGTCCGTGGAGGTAAGTCAACTCCAGGAGGAAGGCACAGCCTGCGACTTTTCCACCGGCTTGTTCGACAAGTTTGCATGCTGCGGACATGGTCCCACCTGTGGCCAGAACGTCATCCACGATCAGTACTTGTCCTGCGGAGGGGATGGCATCGATGTGCACTTGCAGCTCCGCCGAGCCGTACTCAAGATCGTACTTGTAACTATGAGTCTGAAAGGGGAGCTTTCCAGGCTTTCGGAGTGGGATGAGGGGTTTACGCAATTCCAGGGCCATCGGGGCGGCAAAGAGGAATCCGCGGGCCTCCGCTGCAGCGATGGCATCCACGGGTCGAGTGGCATAGTGGGCCGCCAGCTTGGCCACAGCGTAGGCATACGCTGACGGATCGGCCAACAAGGGTGTGATGTCCTTGAATAGAATCCCGGGTCTGGGAAAATCCGGTACGTCCCGGATGTAGCTGCGTAAATCCATCGGTTAGCCCTCCCCAGCGCGCGAATTTCCCTTAGCCTAGCAGAAAGGCGGTCTCTTGGGAGCCTTTTCCCATAAGTCTATCGGGCCCAATATCTTTTTCGTGAAAGGAATTCTGCGCGCATGTCTTGGCCTGTGATCATCCGTGCTGCCCAACTGCGTGATCTCCCCTCGCTGGTGGCTTTCAACCTGGCTCTGGCTTGGGAAACAGAACACAAACACCTGGACCCGGTGACGGTGACAGCTGGTGTCGAAGCTCTGCTGCACGATCCCCAGCGAGGTTTTTATACGCTGGCTGAATGGCAGGAGCGAGTGGTTGGCCAGGTGCTGGTGACCTTCGAATGGAGTGATTGGCGTAACGGTTGGTTCTGGTGGCTTCAAAGTGTGTACGTCTCCCCAGAGTTTCGGGGCCGAGGAATATTCCGCGCCTTGGTGCACCACCTCGAAGAACGGGCCCGCCAGGACCGCCAGGTCGTGGGGTTCCGCCTCTATGTCGAACGGGACAATCGAACCGCCCAAGCCGTCTATCAGGCCCTAGGTTGGCAACCGACCACCTATGGCGTATTGGAAAAATGCTGGAAACCTGTCTGACTTCTCTCAGAAAGCTTTTTCCCGCCGAACCCCGAGCCCTCCCCAAATGCCAGATAAGATCCCCACGTAGATTGCATCCCTTCCCCGCCAATGCCAGATGAGATCCCCACGTGGATTGCATCCCTTCCCTGGGATGCGGTACACTCTCGGTATGGACTTCAGCGCAGAGGAATTGTTCGAGGCCATCGACCGGTTGGTGGCCGGTTTGTTGGAACGTGCGGGCGTTGATACTCCGCCGGTGGACGCTTTGCATCTGGCACGGGAACATCTGGGCATTCCGGTGACGATTCAGTCCCACCGGACCGAAGGGGACGGTCCTCGCCACTCTCGCCGGCGAACGATTTCGGCACAAGGGGGCATCATCCTGACAGCCGACATGACACCCACGCAACGGCACAAGGCAGCTGCCGAGGGGATTGCCCAGGCTCTGGCTCCGCAACTTTGTCGGCAGTTGGGGATACCATTCGATCCTCAGCAAAAGCTCTTTCTGGGACAGTTGCGGACCCTGTTCGCCCCACGCCTATTGGTTCCGACGCGGATGTTCCGCTCGGCCCAGCGGGAATGTCAAAAGGACCTGCTCGCTTTGCACGATGTTTTTTCGACGGCCAGTCCGGAGATGATCGCCTTGCGTTGGCTGGACCTGGAGGAACCCTGTGTGGTCAGTATCATCGATGACGGTGTGGTGGCACTACGCCGCAGCAATTGTGGAGTAAGCGGTAAACAACTGTTTCCGGCGGAACAGCAGTGCCACGATCGGATCGCTCAGCTCGGTCAACCCCAACGGCTGCGGCAGATGGGCTGGACCGTTCGAGGCTGGCCCCTTCCCGATCGACTCGGGCAGCGGATTGTACTTCACAGCATCCCGGATGAGGTATAAAATGGAATTGGCAGACTACGGCGGTGCAGATGAAGGCTTCTGACCGCCGTCGTTATTTTGTCTGACGGCGTGTCTGCCCTACCGCTGTACCTACTCTGCTCGGGCATCGATCCCGACCACTCCGTCGGGATTGGTTTTTTCTCGGCGCTGTCGGACGAACCGACCAACGGTCCCGCTATATTTCCTGACACTCTACGGGAGACTGGCAAGACAAAGATAGGGACGGTTGTTCCCCAGAAGAGGAGACCGCCTCGGACTCAGGAGAGTTTGGACCATGAGCAACGATGCTATTCCCATGACCCGTGAAGGTTATGAAAAGCTCAAGGCTGAATTGGACCGGCTGCGTAACGTGGAAATGGTCGAGATCACTAAGCGGGTGGCCAAAGCCCGCGAACTCGGCGATCTGAGCGAAAATGCCGAATACCATGCCGCCCGGGAAGACCAGGGCTTGCTACAGGCCAAAATCAACGAATTGTCGGATCGCCTGGCCCGCGCCGTGATCGTGGACACCAGCAATCTGCCCCGTGACACGGTCGTCTTTGGCAGTCGGGTCAAGGTCCTGGACCTGGACGTTGACGAGGAGGAAGTCTTTGAACTGGTCGGGCCGGGTCAGGAAGACCTCGACAAAGGACGCATCTTGAGCACCAGCCCCATCGCTCAAGGTCTCATGGGTCACAAAGTGGGTGATGTCGTCGATATCCCGGTGCCCCGCGGCGTCATCCGCTACAAAATCCTGGAAATTTCTTTAGCCCAGCTCTAGGCCACGCGACGACTTCAAGAGTTGGCCTCTGCCCCCCTCTACCCTCTTGATCTCTCGATCATGTCGTGGCTCCCGCTCCCCGTGGCCGATCAGAGCGGATAGCCGTCCGGACCGGATGCCGAACACACCGGATAGCCAATCCGAGCGGCTCATCAGGACGGCGGCTGAGCAACAGATCGCCGGACTCTCCTGGTGGAATCTTGACAGCGTGCTTCTCGTGTGAGCAAAATACATCATGTATACATCATGATGGCAACAAGACTCACGGAAGATTTTTCCTAAACTCTTCGTCAGAGACTTATTTGAGGCCGATTCCGTGGAATAGCCGCCAGGTGTGAGCCACCAGACCGTCCCTGAGACTTTAGATTTTGTGTCTGGTGACAATACCATGACGACGCGATAGGAGGAAGTCCAACTTTCCTCAGAGCGGCAAGGGGGAGATCATCTCAGCATGTCCGACCCATTATTTCAAAGCGTGATGTTTTCGGATGAGCAACGACGGGAGCTGTTCCGTCGCGTCCGGCAGGCCCTGCAGCGGGCCTGCGGAGACCAGACGGTCGCCGGTGACAGCCGTGTTCTACCTGCGTATGCAGCGATCCAAGGTGATTCCACCCTGGCATTCACACCGGAGCAGTTGCCACGGGACTGCCCTTGCTTTCTGCTGGACGAGTCCCAGCAAGTTTACCCGCTGCATGTAGGTGTCAACACGATCGGCCGCCTGGCGGACAACGACATCGTGTTGCGAGACGATTGTATCTCCCGCCGTCATTGCGCCATCGTTGTCCACCATGACTGGCACTGCGAGTTGTATGATGTTGCCTCGAAGAATGGCACTTTCGTCAATGACCAGCGGATCAGCCAACCTACCCCTCTTTCCAGTGGCGACCGCATCACGGTGTGTAACCATGTCCTGACGTTTTATTCCGGGAGTCGGCCCGCTTCGCCGCAGCCGTCCATTCCGACCGCCGAGCCTCGGTGAACACCTGATTATGAATTCGCCGGGTATGCCCGACACCCGATAGAGCGGATAGGCCAGGCGGAAGAGCCTGGAAAGGGCGGGGTGTGACATCGCATGTGACATCGCAAAAGTTACGGGATTTCCACCGTGCAGCTCACGGCTTTGCGGAGACTTGGGGAATCGCTCAGCGATTAGGACTTATGGTTGCCATAGGGTGTGGGGATGTATTGAACCGTTGGCTGGCGTTGAACGGGTTGCGGGAACAAGTTCATCAATTCGTAGAACTCCTGCGGCAGGTCCGCACGGACGGGCAGGCCCAGGCGTTTGGCCTCCTCGAAGCTGATGGGGTGGTCATGGGTCCAGGTTCCCTGGGTGAGCAGGTTGGCCAGCTGTTCGGCTTGCTCCGGCGGCATCTTTCCTTCAAGCAATTCCAGGACTTCGGTCCGAATTTGCCGTAGGGCTTTTTCGGCAATGTCGGCTAAGATCAAAGTGCGGTCGTCGATCTCGTCGATCTTCTTTTCCTTGAGCACCTTGACGAGCGAAGCGGCGGGATATTCACCCAGCTGCGGGTCAACCGGTCCCAGGACGGCGTGGCAATCCATGATGATCTCGTCGGCGGCTAATGCGATCAGCGTGCCTCCGGACATGGCATAGTGCGGTACGATGACGGTGACTTTTGCCTTGTGGGCTTTGATGGCCCGGGCGATTTGCAAGCTGGCCAAGACTAAACCACCGGGGGTGTGCAACACCAGGTCAATCGGTATATCGTCATCGGTCAGGTGGATGGCTCGGATGACTTCCTCCGCGTCGTTGATATCGATGTAGCGCATCAGGGGAAAGCCGAGCAGGCTCATCGTTTCCTGTCGGTGTACCAGCAGAATCACCCGGCTTTTTCGCTGCTGTTCGATCCGGTGCATCAGACGCAGGCGAGCCGATTCGAGCATCTTTTGCCGCAAGATCGGCTGAAGCATCACGATCATCAGAAAGATCCAGAACCACTCGCCCAATCCAGACATAAGCGGTGCCTCCCTCTGCGTGGACAGAACGTCGAAAACAATTCCCCCAGGCGGACATTCCCGGTCGGCCGGCTTGCTGTATTTCAGCTCGCGACCGTGGTGTGGCTCGGTCATCAGGGCCGGGATTCACCAGGGCCAGTATTCATCGGGATAACGTCGGCGGTAGTGCTTCTGGGGTTTTTTGAACACAGGGAGCAGTAGCATTCCCATGAGGAAGCCCCCCACATGGGCCCACCAGGCCACCCCTCCGAAGCTATCCACCGGCAGAAGCAACGCCAAAGTTCCGCTGTAGAGTTGTGTCAGAAACCAGACACCGATGAACACCACGGCCGGCAGTTCCACAAACAAGGGGAAAATGATCAGTATGAACAGGGTCACAATCCGCGCACGGGGATACAAAAGCACATAGGCGCCGAGCACACCGGCAACAGCACCGGAGGCCCCCAGAGTTGGTATCGCGCTGTCCGGTGCGGTCAGGGCATGGGTCAGTCCCGCGGCGACCCCGCAGAGCAAGTAAAAGATCAAATAGCGAGCCGGCCCCATGCGGTCTTCGACATTGTCTCCAAACAAATAAAGTGTCCACATATTCCCAATGATGTGGAGCCAGCCCCCGTGCAAGAACATGCTGGTGATCAACGTAGGCCAGTGCCGCCACGGCTCGGACAACAGTTCCACCGGCACCAGCGCCAGTAACTGCACCAGACGCTCCAATTGGTTCTGCGGCAGCGTCACTTCTTGCAAGAATACCAGCGCATTCAATCCGATCAGCGTCCAGGTTACCCAAGGGACGTGACGCGACGGTACGTTGTCAATCAGAGGAATCATTATTTTAGTCCACAGAAATCACGTCTCAGGATTCACTTACCCAGGCACCAGCTTCTTTCTAGTGCACAAACCCTCGCCTGAGGAGTATCGATAGTTCAAGAACCGGAGCCATTTTTCCCGCGACACGAGCGGCACAGGTGCACTCCAACACCTTTCCTTCATACACTTCGATTGCCTGGCTTTGATATTCTGCAACGCTCTTTGGGCGGCCTTACGGACTTGCTCTACCGGATCCTCCTTGAGCTTTTTCAAAGCATCCACTGCTTGCCCATCGTCGATTTTGCCCAACGATTTGGCTGCTGCGCAACGCACATCCGCATTTTCATGTTCCAAAAGTTCAATCAACATGGGCACCGTTTGTTTTCTATCACCTATTTGCCCTGACGCTTCAGCCGCTCCAACAGAGGGCCCCCACAAATCCATCCAATTGATGATCTCTTTTATTACCACCTCATCATCAAAATTCTTTAACTCCTTAATTGCTGCCATACGAACTTCTTTGCCGTCATACTTTGCCTGAAGCCCGTAGGCCTTTCGTATTCCTGGAAGCCCGTGGGTCTGGCGTTCGGTGAATTGCGAACATGTCGCGGGATTACAAACTTGTCACGCTTTTCCCGCCGGAAAATAATCGGCGTTTCCCATCAACCGGGAAAATGCCGGTCTCCTGGATTGCGTATGGTTCGGATGATGGGCAAAATACAGCCGGCAATCCCCCTAGGCGGGAGGCGAACACCGGTGACGGATTCCGCATCGACTGGCGCGGGACTTGGAGAAGTTATCGCAGCCGACCGTGGAGTAGTGATCACGGCCGGCCACGGAGCGCGAGGCGCGTATCCCAAACGGGTCGGCGGGTTCAGAGCAGTTTTTCGATGGGTCGGCCTTCGCGGAATAGTTGCATGGGTCGCCCGGTGGGTGTGGTCAGCTCCAGGTGCGGGTCGATGCCCAGGAGGGTGAAGATGGTGGCACCGAGGTCATCTGGGGTGCAAGGATCGGTCGCCGGGGCCATGCCGGAGGCATCGGTGCTGCCGTGGACGTAGCCGCGGGGGAAGCCACCACCAGCCAGGACCACCGCCATGGACCGGGCCCAGTGATCCCGCCCGGCATTGCGGTTGATCCGGGGCGTCCGATTGAACTCACCCGCCACCATGACAATGGTGCTTTCGAGCAATCCACGTTGTTCCAGATCATTGACCAGGGCCGACAAGACGGTGTCCAGTACCGGCAGCAGGTTGTTCTTCAAGCGGGTGAAGTTCTGGTTATGGGTATCCCAGCCGCCGAAGGTCACTGTGGCGAACCGCACACCAGCTTCGATGAGGCGGCGGGCAGCCAAGGCACCCTGACCAAAGGGGGTGTTGCCGTAGGTCTGGCGGACGGAGTCCTTTTCCTGAGACAAATCGAGGGCGGTGCGGGTACGATCGCTGCGGAGGATGTCCAGAGCCTGTTGATGGAAAGTATCCAGGCCAGAGAGCAATTCACTGGAGCGATCGTAAGCGGTGAAAGTGCTGTCGAATTGACGCAGGAGTTGATCGCGTTTTTCCAGGTCGTCCAGAGTGACGGTCCCCCGCAAAGTCAGACCGCGGACGCTGAAGGTGCCGCCGTATCCTTTTTCCCCACGGCCTGCACCGTTTCCCTCGATGAAGAAGGGGTTGTAGGAGGTGCCGAGGTAACCTGCCGTGCCGAAGTTGGTGCTGGGGTTGCCACCAAAGGTGACGTAGGGGGGAACGCCGCGGGGAACCGGCAGCAATTTGGCCATCAGCGAGCCGAAGGAAGGATACTGCAGGGCGGCGGTCGGCTTATTCCCCGTGGTCATGAAGAGGCTGGCCGGGCCATGGCTAGGGATAGTGTGGTGCAGGGAGCGGACGATGGTCAGTTTATGAGCGATCTGTGCGGTTTTGGGCAGCGGTTCCGACAAGAACAGACCCGGCACGGTGGTCGCGATATTCTTGAATTCACCGCGGATCCCTTCCGGTGCTTCGGGTTTGTTGTCCCACATGTCGATGGTGGCCGGGCCGCCGGCTAGCCAGAGCAGGATCACACTCTGGGCTTTGCCGGGACGTCGCCCGTTCGCACGAGCTTGAGCCTCGGCCGCCAGTACACCCGGCAGTGACAAGCCAAGAGCACTGGCCGCTCCGATCTGCAAAAAGTCGCGGCGGTGAAAACCTTCGCAATCGGTCCGTTTCGGCAGCGTCATGACACATCTCCTTAGGAGGACAGAGAAACCGGATTCTACTATCTGTCCCAAACCCCGTTACTTCACCGGCAGGTCTGGGGGAGTGGCCCTTGGGTGTTGGACTCCTCGGGATCATTCGTCATGGTTCATCTCGAAGGTCTATGGTGCTGTGTCTGCAGTCTTGCCTTGGTTAGTGATTCAGGATGAATTCGCGGGTATTGATCAACGCCCAGAGAATATCGGCGATCGCTTGTTGACGGTTCCTGGTGGTCCGCAGGTGCTGGAGTGCGGTGGATTTCTCAATAGCAGTGGGATAACGGCTCAGTGTAGCCAGGAACAATTCCTCGGTGACGTCCTCGTCGCTAGCTTGGGATCGAGCCAGTCGAAGGACGCGGCCTTGGGGATGATTGAATTTGGCCTGAAGGCTGGGGTCGGTCATCCGGAAGAGGGTCTGAGGAAGGGCCGGTTCCATGGTCCGTTCACAATCACAGGCGGTGGTTCGCGGGGGCCGACCGAAGATCCGCAACACGTAGGCCACATTGCCGTTGAGGCGGCTGGAACCGACTTCGATCATTTTCATGCCTTCAAAGACCGCATCCGGACCGGCAAAGGGTTCGTTCACCCCCAAGGCACAGTTGAGTATATCGACGACCTGCTCGGCCATCAGCGGCCGGAGGTAGGCGTGGGAGTAGTTGTTGGTGTCGAATTTGTTGGTTTCGTTTATGGTGGAGTCGAGCTGGTAGGTACGGCTGGTCAGAATCAGTCGTTCCAGGTGGCGGATGTTGTAGCCGCTGCGGATGAACTCCTGCGCCAGGGCATCCAACAGGCGGGGGTTGCTGGGCGGGTTGGCCTGAGAGAAATCATCTACGGGGTGGACCAGGCCGATCCCGAAATAATGGGCCCAGACACGATTGACAAAGGCTCGGGCAAAAAACGGATTGTCCGAGGCGGTCATCCACTCCACCAGACGCTGCCGGGGATCGACGCCTGCTTGAAGAGGGATTACGGGACCACCCAACGCTTTGGGAACAGGCACTTCGCCGGTGCCGGGATTGGGACGCAAGCGATTGTTGGGAATCTGGGATGGTACGAACAACTCTCGCAGAAGCAAAGCTTGATTCTGCTGCTGGGCTTTGCCTCGCCGCTCGGCATTGACCGCCTCGACCAGCTTACGGACTTCGGGACTGCTGTATTGATTGTTCTGGAAGGTGACACCGGCAAAGATATTGGCGAAGGCCCAGTAATCTTCCTGGGTCCAGCGATCGGTGGGGTGCTTGTGGCATTGAGCACACTCCAGGCGGATGCCGAGGAAGGCAGCGGCTACTTTCTCGCCCCACTGTTCGATAGGCACCTGCTGCTGCCGACGCCAGAAGAGGTCCAGAGTCTTCTTTTTGGGGTAATCGGTGCGGATACCGGCCTGCATCTGTTCGTCGATCTGTTTGGCGAAGTCCACCCATTCCTGTGGTGTCATGCCATCACGGCTGGTGGCCGTCAGAATGTCGCGCACGATCTGGTCATAAGGCACATTGTCGGCCAGACGTTGCCGGAGCCAATCCTGCCACATCTGGGAGCGGCGTGGCTGCATGGGGGCCGGATTTTCCAAGGCTTGGGTATTGTTCCCAGTGACGTCGGAGAGTTTGGTAGCCCACAACGCGGCGTGTAAGGGGTGAGCGAGCAGGCGATCCACCAGTTTTTCCCGTTTTTTCGGGTCGGTGTCGGCCAAGAAGGCTCGGACTTCCTCCGGGGTGGGGAGCTGGCCGATGGTGTCGATGTAGATCCGACGCAGGAAGACGGCGTCCGGAGCCAGATCGGACGGCACGACGTTGAGGAGCCGGAGCTTAGCGAAAACCTCGCGATCAACGAAGTTGTGTTCCGGCACTGCTGGATAGGGTTGGGAACGTGTGGGCACAGGTACCAGTACCCGAATGGCTTGAACCTGACCACGGTAAAGAATCGTCAAGGCGGCATCACCCGGTTGGCGGGGAGTCAGTTGGCCGGTCGGTGTGAGGTGGGCCACCGCCTCGTCACTGATCTTGAAATCACAAAACGGCGTAACATCCTCGCGTGTTCCGTCGGCGAAATGAGCGGTTACGCGTACCTGCACACCCTTTCCGTCGGCCAGCAACGCGAAGTCCCCAGGCGTGATCTCCAGACGTTGCACAGAGCCGCTGCCCGGGGACCACTTCGCTCCTTGGCGAATCCATTCGGCAAACATTTGATACATCCAGCTTCCCTTGCCGAACCGCATCCCGCCTTCATGGGGCACTTGACCGGTCGCCTTGAGCAATAACAAGCTGGAATCCGGAGATTGAGGATTGAGCCGGCGGCCCCAGTTATCCCGGGTCAAGGCTGCGTAATCCATCGCGGGTTCGTAGCCAAACAGGGAGAGGCGGAAGCCGTTTTTTCCTTGAAACGAACCGTGACAACTGCCCATGTTGCAGCCGGCTTTGGTGAGCAATCCCATCAGGTGACGTTCGAAGTCCACCTTCGTGACTTCTCCACCGGTCGGTAACGGGACGGCACCTTGGCCGGAGGAAGCGAAAAGGCCCACGACAACCGCTACGAACCCATAGCGAACGTAATTCCCGCATTGGCAGCGTTTGGTGTTCATATCGTGACCCCTCCGAGGCAATGGCAGCTTTCGGGCACGAACCAGTTGGCAGGGGGGTGAGCAATGATCCGCGAGTTTCGTTACTCTTCAGGCTGGAAACAGCAGGTAGGCTCGCCTCGGGTACCACTACTTTGGCGTACAGTGCTGGCGGGTTCAAGAGGCACTTCTTAATCGTTCAACAGCGAGTGTCACCACTCAGTTTCGCCGAAATCTCGAAGCTGAGCAAGAAAATTTTTCCAAGAATCTTGTAACCGCTTATGTTACCTGCCCTTGTGGGGGAAAAAGGAATTCTGTGGAGGGTGTTCCCCACGGACGACGGAGTCCCCTTCTTGTCCGGAAGCCCCGAACGGCTTTAGGGGGATTAAACTTTAGGGGGGTTTAAATGAAGAGGAAGAGTATCCCGTTGGTGAGAACACTAGCCCGCTGGGCCAGAAAGCCATTTCCCGTCTATCATGACCCCTATGACGGGAACAGAGGACTCCAGCACAGCCTGGCAAGGGTCGGTGTGATAAGGGATCCCCTTGGGCCAGGGCAGGAGGATGAGGTCCGCCACCTTACCGGGGGTGAGGGTTCCCAGGTGTCCTGGTTGTCCCAGAGCAATCGCGGCCTCGCGGGTCACCATTGCCAGGATTTTCTCGGCGGATACATCAGGATAGTGCCGATGGACATGGCGGGCCTCGTCGAGCAAATTCAGGTCAGGATTGGTAGCCAGGCCATCCGTAGCCAGGCAGACGCGGACACCACAGCGGAGCCACTCGTGCAGAGGATAAGGGGGGTGGCCAAAGGCCGTGTGAGTTCTAGGGCAAAACACCACGGTGTGGGTACCGGGCAGAGGGCGTGGCGGCAGGTAATTGGCATGGATCCACATCACCGGCGGCCCTTGAGAGGGAGCTAAGGATACAAGAGCGTCCCACGACGGGGCTAGTCCTGCCGGGTCCCAGACTCCCAACCGTTGGAGCATATTCCGCAATGCGCCACGGTGGGAGTGCAACAATTCCGCCTCCTCTCGACTTTCCGCCAGATGAACGGCCAGAGGGCACCGTCGGGAGGCTGCCAGAGCAAAGGCGAAGGTAAATAAGTCGTGGCGCACACTGTACGGGGCGTGGGGACTCAGGCCACGGCACCAGCGGCCCTGTGACGCTTCCCAGACCTCCGGCGCGAGGGAACCGGAAGCACGCCCCGGCGAAATAGAGTCGGAAGCGAGCCAGTCTTGGGCAGCATGACGGGCCTGCTCGGCTCGCGATTGAGTCAGACCGAGCAACTCCAGCCAGGCCACGCCGCGAAGGGGGGACTGGTACAGCCGTGGCCAGAGGTGGGGGTCCGTAACAATATCCCCAACCGTGGTGACACCGGCCTGCCAGCAGGCCACCAGGCCCGCTTCGACCGCAGCGTGCCGTTGCTCAGCGGTCTGCCTTCTCCGGAATGCTACCACACCTTCGAGCCACTCCGCAAAGGAACCCAGAGCAGCTTCCGGGCGTGGTCGGCAGATGTCGGCGTGGGTCAGGTCCAGGTGGGTATGGACATTGATCAGTCCAGGCAAAATGACCACATCGCCCAAGTCCACATCGGCTGAGGTTTGCCCGGCCTCCTGGACGGAGACGATGGTGCCAGCCTGAACGGTGACCACCCCACCTCTCAGGGGTGGACGATCCATGGGGACAACCCAGCGGGCCTGATACTTCCTCACAGTTGCACCATAGCGGGCTTGATCGGACGTTGGGCAGCGTGCAACGCGGGACGTAACTGCGGTTGACATCCCGGAGGCAACGTCTGCTCATACAGATCATCGCCGGGTCCGCGACGATAGACGGTCTGCTGCAACCGGGCAATGATCTGTCGGAGCCGTTCGCTATCGAAAGCTGATACCGGTTCATCCATCGGTCGCAGGAACAGTTGCAACGGGACAGGCTCGGGTTCTTCCTCTTCCTCGTCGTTGGCGGCGAAGTTGGGCGTCAGAAAGTTTACCCCTTCCACCCACCAACCGCCGACACGCTGGAACAAGCGCACGCGAGCCGTCCACAGTTGCCAGGCTGCTTCGCCGGTTTCTGGCTCTGGTCTTCGGCTCTCCCAAAGCACAAACGGCAGTGGTTCCCCAAGTTCGCCGGCATCCACGACCATCACACGGAAAAATTGCTCCATCAAACGGGTCCCTACCCCTGTGCGCCTGGCCCACTCTGCAACCCCAAGGTAACAAAGATAGCCGCAGAAACCCGGCAGATATGCGCCGTAGGCGTATCCCGCCAGTCGCCCGGACGACGCTTCCAGGTCCTCCTCGCAGGCAGCCAACAGCAAATGTTTGGTCCACTCGCGGCGAAAATTTCGCTTCCGGTGACGCCGGCCTTCCACCGCCTTCTCGATCCAGATCCACGGAATCCGCTCCTCCGGAGCGAGTGTCCGCTCATACAAGTCTCCGGCGGCCTGGATCAACGGATCGTTTCCATCAAAGGTCTCCCAGACTATGATGCGGTTCGAGCGCACAAAGCACCTCTCCTGTGTCTCCACGGTGACCGTCACTCCGCCTCTACGGAGCTGTGCCAGTTCCCTTCGAGCCGGTCACCGCTGACTGGCGTCCGTATTCTACCCGTCCCCTCACAAAATCCCCGCCGATATTTACACCAAATATCGACGTAACATGACTTCTCAGCTACCCGGATCACAATGTCATAACGTCCTGGAAAAAAGATAGTTACGTCAGTATCCATCCCCTCCTATCCACCTCCCCTTACGTCTCAACTGCTGACTCCCTTGACCGACGAGTTCGACCCGATACATCCGCTCCAACGCTTCCGACCCGATACATCCGCCTCGACGCATCCCCCAACCTTTTTCCAACCTCCCCATTTTTCTCAGTCCACACAATTACCCCTTCTCACGTGATATGGAAGTATCATAACACCATAATCTTCACATCCCTTTCGCCCGGGCAGAAAGCCGCTCCCCCGTTCCAGAGATGATTTCGCGTCGGACCGATTCGGGCACCGTTGGCCTGGCCGATAATAAATCCTGGGCGTGAAACTCGCCCGAACGAAACTCTACAGTGTCCCGTGGCTAAAGGGCTCAGGTTCACCCAAAGTGCTCTTCCGATTCTTCCCATGGTGACGGGGAAATGTCAGAACAAACTCGGCCGCTTTTCATTCCCCGTCTCATTCCGAGCAGGTTGGCCAGCTGAGTGGTGGGCAGATCATGTAGGGGAACGGCTAAAAAGGCTGGGGGTGGCGCAGTCCGGCTCTCTCTATCATCGTGGCGGTGGGTTTCATCATCATGGCGGTGGGTTCAGCTTGTAGCAGTAGTCAAAGAGGAGTTGCCATTCGAGCAGTTGGACTTGTCGGGCGAGTTGTTCCTGGTGCGAGCCCGAGCCGCGGACCGCTTCGCAAAAGTCCACGAACGCTTCGGGCGAGGTGTATTGATAACCCAGTTGCGGAGCCAGTTGTTGCAGGCGTTCCAGCACCCGATGCCGACCGACGCGTCGCCACCAGTATTTGCTGTTCCAGGCATCCGGCTCACGCCGATGCATGATCGCATGCCAGAAGCTGCCCTCCGCCGTCGGCAGACTTTGACTGATGCGATGGGATTCCTCCAGGAAGTCGAAATACAACCATAAACCGGCCATACAAACGGGCGGCAGACGCACGCTCTGCAAACGCTCCCGGTACTCCTCCTGGGGCCGGCCCGGACCCAAGGGCGGCAGTCGAGACACCTGGAGCAGAGGGGCTGCCTCATCCCCATACGCTTTGGGGTCGAAAGGGAACGGCCAGGCTGGGTCCGAATGGTGGGTCATTGCGGGCCGACTGTGCTCCCTCGTTGAACCAGATCCTTGCGATGGTAGTCGGTGGGGCCCTTGGCAGGGGGACTTACCTGGAATTTGTACTACTGTCCCCGGCGGCTCAAGGCTGTAACCGAATCTCTATTACCTTACCAGCCTCCACGACTTCTGTCAGCCCGGACGACTTCGGATCCGCATAACGAGGAGGAACCTCAAGAAACTGAAGCGATTCCTTCCCCTTGCTTTGCTGCAGGTGCAACTGCTGTTGTCCCCGGAGCATCTGGGTGTTGACGCCGATATACACCTTGCCCGTGGGAGCGTTGGTCATGGTGAACTGACCTCCCGGGCCTAGTTGAGCCGAGCTGCTCCGACCGTCATCGGTGACAAATGTGACCAGGCCGGCTTCTACGGGTTTGTCTCCCAGCAGGACCTTCCCTTGGACCGTGACTCCCGCTGCCGAGGAGCTACTCCCTCCGCAACCTGTTAAGCCGGTCGAAAAAACGAGACCGACGGTCAGGACGAGACTTGTCCGAAGCAGTGAACCGGTTCGAATGATCGCTTCCCTGGTAAGCATGTCGAGTGTCTCTCCTTCTACCACATCTTGCGGTTCTTTCCTTCTTCCACATTCTTCCACATCTTGCAGTTCGTATCGGGAAAAAACCAGGAATCCCCGCGGGGGCACGGAAGGACAGCAGGTCGGGTCGGTGATTCTGACCGAAGGATGCGTTACGCAGCACGTTCAGGGGGCTGACAGCAGGACGGCACGGTTCAAGAAACACGTATGGGTCGCTCCTGCAGAGGGCATGGGCGGCATAAGTCCTTTTTCAGGCTTTTTGTTTGCCGGGTCGGTTCAGAGCCTCGTAGGGTGGGTCAATTCCAATCGGGGCCGAGGATTCCGCCATCATTGGGCAGGACCGCCATGCTCCAGGTGGCCACGGAAATGTTGGCGTTGACCATGCGGACGCTGCCATCTCCGAGCAAGACCAGGGTACCACTGGTGCTATGCCCTTGGGCCGGGAATTGCCACAGATTGCAATCGGCGGGGCGAGGATTGACCTGAGGCACGGGGAAGAGGCGATAATTGGGGTCAGCCGGGTTGCTGGTCCAGCCCAGATTGATCCGGGCGAAGACCGGCCAGAATCTCTGATCAGCGGGGTGTCCCCAACCTACGCCACCATCCTGACAGCGCATCCGTTTTTCTGCAACAAAGACCGTGTTGGAAGTCCCGTCGGTGATGCCAACCAGAGTCTTGGCACCCGCCCCGTTGTTCCAGTTCCAGATATCGTTCGGATAGGCTTCCGGCCGGCCAAAGACCTGCCAGTTGCAAGCGTAACTGGCCAGAGCGACGTCCACAGGATTGGTGGTCCACATCCAGGAAATCGGCGGATTGTTGAAGCCGCCGACCAACACACCGCCTCCGGGATCTGTGGAGTCATTAGGTGCCTGTAACACCTTCAACGGCACGCTCATGGCTGCCTGTGTTGCGTTGATCGCTCCCAAACCGCTCCCAGGCCAGTTGGTGATGGCGGCTTGGATGGTGCCTTGCTCAAAATACGGCAACAGGCAGAAAAAGAAGGTGCCATCGCTGCGGGTGTAACCACCCCGGTAGGGAGGGTTGTTCCACCAGAAAGCCACGGCGGGGGGCAGTACCCCTAGCTGATCGTGGCCGTTGTGGATCGCTAGCCCGATCTGTTTGAGGTTGTTCATCGAGGTCGCTCGGGCCGCGGCATCACGCACCTTTTGCACTGCCGGTAGTAATAATCCGATCAAAATGGCAATGATCGCGATGACGACCAGCAATTCGATCAGTGTGAATCCTCGCGGTCGGCTTGCTCCTTGGGGAAAGGATAACGTCGTCATGTAAGGTCTCCTCGTTGCTTCATCAATTGTGAATAATACCTACACCATTCTTAGAGCATGGCACGTCTTGTGTCAACTGCTGGGCCGTTCGTGTCTTCCTCACTCAACACACCGCAAGGACCAACGACTCTTTCACAAAAGTGGTTTGCACGCAATTTGCCCAGGCAGTGGCATCGTACTCTGGACATGGTCCGGGGCGGGTGCAGGAGCAGGAGAAGGCGAGGAGGTGAATCGCGGAGACAGGCTTATGGTTGGCGAAGGCGTTTGCGGAGTCAGCGGTGGGCGGAGGCAGAACAGGCTGTGCCAGAGTCCATCCATGGACGGTGGGACGGTGGCGGGAGGCTGTGCGGAAATGAGGTTTGCCATCGGTTCCGTCCGATGTATGCGGAGTTGTGGCATCCGGTTTGCTAGGCAGAATCGGCGATGTCTGTGGCATACCATCGGCCGACGGAAGGTGGGCGGGAAAGGGACATCAGCCCAAGGGCCCGATATTGCGGGAGGGCAAAGAATGGGTGGGAAATGGATCCGTTGGTTTGGGGAGTTGAGTCTGGCTGATGTGGGTCGGGTGGGTGGGAAGAATGCTTCGCTAGGGGAACTGTATCGGGAGCTAACGCCCCTGGGAATCCGCGTGCCCAACGGATTTGCGGTGACGGCCGAGGCTTATCGTCACTTTTTGCGGGCAAACCAATTGGATCAGGTGATCTCCCAAGAACTGAGAGGGCTGGATACCCATCGTCTGGATGAGTTGGCCGAGCGTGGACGGAGGATTCGCGAAGCGATGCTCAGTTGTTCTTTGCCGCTGGATATGGCCGAGGAGATCGTGCAGGCCTACCGGCGTTTGTGCCAGGAGTGTGGGGAAGATGAGGTAGCAGTGGCGGTGCGTTCCAGTGCGACGGCTGAGGATTTGCCCACGGCCAGCTTTGCCGGTCAGCAGGAGTCCTACCTGAACATTCGCGGCGAACGGAGTGTCCTCGAGGCAGTCCAGCATTGCATGGCTTCGCTGTTTACCGATCGGGCCATCTCCTACCGGGTGGACCGCGGCTTCGACCATATGGCGGTGGCGTTGTCGGTGGGTGTGCAACGTATGGTCCGTTCCGATTTGGGTTGTGCAGGTGTGCTGTTCACCTTGGATACAGAGAGCGGCTTCCGGGATGTGATTCTGATCAACAGCGCCTGGGGGTTAGGCGAAAGTGTGGTCAAGGGACGGGTGGACCCGGATGAGTACCTGGTCTTCAAGCCCACTTTGCGAGCAGGGTATCGATCGATCATCAAGCGTACCATCGGAGCTAAACAAGAGCGTCTGATCTATCGCCGAGGAGGGGGGACCAAAGCCGTTCCCACTCCACCGGAAGAACGAGATCGGTTGACCTTGAGTGACGACGAAGTCCTCACACTCGCCCGTTGGGGGTGTCACATCGAGGATCATTACTCTCGGCAGCACGGTCAATGGGTCGGGATGGATGTGGAGTGGGCCAAGGATGGTCAAAGCGGCGAATTATTCATTGTGCAAGCCCGGCCCGAAACGGTGCATACGCAACGTCCCCGCTGGCAACGCGAAGTCTTCCGCCTGGAGGAGAAAGGACGCGTCCTGCTCCAGGGGCGTAGTGTCGGAGAGAAGATCGGGATGGGGAGAGTACGGGTCATCCGACATGTCCAAGAATTGTCCCAATTCCAGCCTGGTGAAGTCCTGGTGGCTGACATGACCGATCCTGATTGGGAACCGACCATGAAGCTGGCGGCGGCGATTGTCACCAACCGCGGGGGACGGACATGCCATGCTGCCATCGTCAGTCGGGAAATCGGCGTACCCTGTGTGGTAGGTACAGGTTCGGCCACGCAGCAGCTGCGCACTGGGCAGGATGTGACCGTCTCCTGCGCGGAAGGAGAGGTGGGATATGTGTACGAGGGCCGACTCGCCTTCCGCAAGGAAACTCTCGACCTGTCCACGTTACCCCAGCCCAAAACGCGGGTGCTGGTGAATATCGGGGACCCGGATCAGGCCTTCTCCCTTTCCTTTCTGCCCGTTCAAGGAGTCGGACTGGCCCGAATCGAGTTCATCATCTCCAGTGCCATCCAAGTGCACCCCCTGGCGTTGACCCGATTCGCCCAGTTGCCTGATGGTCCTGAACGGGATCGGATCGCCTCCTTGACCCGACACTATCCCGACAAAACACGCTACTTCGTGGACAAGCTGGCCGAAGGGGTGGGACGGATCGCCGCCGCCTTCTACCCGCGGGAAGTCATCGTCCGACTCTCCGACTTCAAAAGCAACGAGTACGCCCACTTGCTGGGTGGCCAACCGTGGGAACCCCAAGAAGAGAACCCGATGCTGGGCTTCCGCGGGGCTTCCCGTTACTACGACCCCCGCTACCGTGATGGTTTCCTGCTGGAATGCCACGCCATGCGTCAGGTGCGGCAGGAGATGGGCCTGAACAATGTCCACCTGATGATTCCTTTCTGCCGGACCCCGGACGAAGGACGCCGAGTGCTGGAGGTGATGGCGGAAGCCGGTCTGCTCCGCGGTGCCGAGGGCCTGAAAGTTTACGTCATGTGTGAAATCCCGTCGAATGTTGTGCGAGCCGAAGAGTTTGCTCAGATTTTCGATGGCTTCTCCATAGGGTCCAATGACCTGACGCAGTTGGCCCTAGGCCTGGATCGTGATTCGGAACTGGTGGCACATCTTTTCGACGAGCGGGATCCCACCGTCCGGTGGCTAATCGCCGAGGTCATCCGCCGGGCTCATGCCTGCCACCGACCTGTGGGCATCTGTGGTCAAGCCCCAAGCGATTACCCGGAGATGGTCCGCTTTCTGGTGGCAGCCGGGATCGACAGCATCTCGCTCAACCCCGATGCGGTGCTCCGGACGCTCCCCGAGATTCTCGCCGCAGAACAACAGCTGAATGTGGGTGGCGACCCCACGCCTTAGCCTCCCAGCAACAAATGATGATGATGGTGTCGGGATGAAATATGCCCGCTAAGATACTGGGACCCGACGCCTTGGCCTTCAAGTAGCAATGGTGTTTTGGATCGACCGGGGCACGGAAGGACGTGTCCCAACTTCTGGTCTCACCCCAATTCTGTGGCGTGCGGCGGAAGGGAAAAGCGGCAGGCGAGGTGGTTACTTTTTCGCGGCTTGTTGGGCCTTGCGGATGGCACGCATGCGGGCGGCTTCCTTCCGGCGGCGAACCTCGCAGGGCTTCTCGTAATACTCATGAGCCTTCAATTCCCGTTTCATGCCACTGCGCTCGATCAGCTTCTTGAACCGCCGCAAAGCCGCGCTGATTGGTTCTTTGTCATGGAGACGCATCTTCAAGCCCATACACAGTCCTCCTGCCAAGGCAAGGTTACTGGAAACACGAAAAACCACCGGATTCGAAAGCAATTTACCCTCGCCGCAAACCACGCTTCTTCTCCGAGAAAGCTGTGGCTTGAGGTTCGGAAGTTCTGGGTGAGGCTACCGTCCGTTCTTCGCTAACGCACAGATAATTATATCGTCTCTGTGGGGAAGGAACATAACCCCACAGCCTTTTCTAAGTCCCCAGGGTATTTCCTCTTGGGCCAGGTTGCCTTATTCCCGCTCAATTCGAGGGGATCGTTTCCGTGAAGGACCGGCATTGGGGAGAACTGGCAGTGAGCGGAGCGCAATCGACCGACCCGCATCCGACGAGCAGGTTCAATGACTCTACGACTTACCGACAAAAATAGTCAATCCCCGGAATCGTGCCGGCGTTCCGGTGGCCCAAGTTGAGGAAGTGAGGTATGAGCTTACGCCATGCCCAGTTCTCGTTTGAGGGAGCTGTACCAGTCACTGAACCATCCCCGTTTGACCTGGGTTTGACCGGTCTCTTCCATGACGCTGATGACCATGCGTTGGAGTTCGCGTTCGTTTTTCCGACCCTTGGCGGCGTTTTTCACCGTGTTGACGATCATGTCGAACTCTTTGCGGTCGATCCGGCCGTCGTCACTCATAGCCGCTTGCAATTGATCTTTGATCTGTTGGATCAGGCGGCTTTCCATGACGAAGTCGTTCTCGTCGCACACCTGAGCCAACGCGGCCCGAGCCGAGTCGATGCTCACGCCCATCTGAATGGCCGTTTGCAGGATTTCCTTCTCCTCATTGCGGTCGATGTACTTGTCATCGTAGGCCCGCAATTTGATCTCGTTGACAAACCGGCGCTTGATTTCTTCCATCGCGGACATAGCACGTTACTCCGTACTTTGAGGTCGGGTCCAGGCCCGGTTCCCAGGCTATCGCCGCTGTGTCCCCACAACACAGCCGTAGGCCCACCTGATCGAGTTCTTCGCTTCGGATGGAAAAATCTTTTTCCTGATTCGATGATAAAGCAGCTGCGTCGGCTGTCAATCGCTAGTTGGGCCGTTTTCGTTGGTGGGGCTGCCTCGTTTTTCTGCACATTTAAAGATTCCGACATTTAAAGATTCCGATCCCCTTTAGAGGTTCCGGTTCTCCTTGCGCGGGGCAACGGTATCAGCCGGCTGAGTTCGTGGGTACCAGGCTGGTTTTGTGCAGGGGGGACGGTAGGAGCTAGCCTTGTTCGTGCGGGGAAATCGGTCGAAAAGGCATCTGTTGAGCATCGAGGCCGCCGTCGACTACGATAATCGTTCCGGTGGCATAGGAGGCTTTATCCGAAGCCAGAAAGACATACCACCAGGCCACATCGTCCACGCTGGCGATACGGCGGAGCGGGATCTGTTCCATCACCGCGTGACGCTCACTGGGGGTGGATTTGAGGCCGAAGTCCGTCAGGGGAGTTTCGACCAAACCCGGAGCCACTGCGGCTGTCGTGATCCCATAAGGGGCCAATTCGACAGCCAGTTGCCGACATAAGGCGTTGATAGCTCCCTTGCTGGCGTCGTAGAGGGTATGCTGCGGTTCACTTCGGCTGGCGTTGAGAGAGGAACTGAACAGGATACGTCCCGGACGCTTTTGAGCCTTGAGGCGGCGGACAAATTCCCGGGACAGAACAATGGCGGTCCAGACGTTGAGTCCGAAGATGAAATCGAATTCCCGGCGGGTCAATTGCTCTAAGGGCGGCTCTTTGTACGTGCCGACATTGTTGACCAGAATGTCCAGACCCGCGAACGACTCCCAGGCCTCAGCCAAAAGACGTTCGGGTTCTCCTTCTTGAAGCAAATCGGCTTGCACATAACGTGTCTGTTCATAATCGCTCAGGATCCGTTGCACTTCGGGACACTGGGACAACGGTTTTTCGGAGGTCAAAACGACCTTGGCGCCGCTGGCGGCAAACGCCCGAGCTACTCCAAGACCGATCCCTTGGCTACTGCCTGTGACCAATGCTGCTTTACCGCTGAGCATGGAGTCTCTCCCACGACCGAGGGAACTATCTCTCCAACGATCCGGAGCAGTCCGAAGCCAGCAATTTCGGCTGAGTTTGGAAGCACGGCCGTTCAGACCTCGAGCCAGCCTGGTCTGATTCGCTTCTCCGGCATGTCGGTTGAGTTTAGCCAGGGGCAGGCTGTTACGCCGCTGCTGGCCAATATAGTAAGCTCAAGCATGGCAGTCGGCAGCATCCCATGGTTCGGAATCGATCCTACGAGGCAGCACAATGATGCGTTGGAATGCCCGCGTCTGGTATCGGCCTCCCACGCAGGAGGATGCCTTCCTTCCAGAAGGTCCGCGGCTGCTCCAGTGGCAGGGGCAGCCGTGGGTGATCTGGGTCAACATTCAGCTCCATGCCCAAGCGACCCAGGGACGGATCCACCTCCTTCAGGTGGATCCCAAGACATGGGCACCGTCCCGATGCGAAAGCCTGATCTGCCCCGGTCGTCCCGGCTTTGTCCTGCCGACCGATCAGGAAGGAGTCGTGCTCGTTGGGATGGATCACGCCTTATACCTTCTCGATTGGGTCCAACAGCAGTGGTCCGCACCGTTGGTGGAACTGCCCCAGCGCCATCCCCGCACGACCATCAACGATGGTGAAGTGACACCCGATGGACAAGTTATCGTCTTTGGAACCAAGGATGTGCTCTTTCGCGAACCGCTGGGTCACTTGTACCTTTACGATCTTCCGCGGCGACGCTTGCATGTGCTGGCCGAGGGACAAACATGTTCCAATGGCAAGGTCTTGCGCCAGGAAGCGGAGGGTTTGATACTCTATGACATCGATACGCCGACCCGTCAGGTGCGGAAGTATCGCCTGGAGGTGGACTCAGGGCGGGCGGAGCTTCTCGGAGTTGCCCTGGACTTGCACGGTTGGGAGGGGTTCCCCGATGGGATGTGTGCGGCAGATGAGAATTCCGTGATCATCGCCTTGTACCATCCTGGGGAACGGGAAAGTGGCCGGGCGGTTCGCTTCGACCTGCTCAGCCAGCAAGCTGTGGAGGAATGGGACGTTCCCTTCTCCCCACGGGTGACGTGCCCTTTACTCCTTCCCCCAGATCGTTCCAGCGGCGGTGGTGCCCAGTTGCTGCTCACCACAGCGGATGAAGGCATGCCACCGGAAATACGTCAGCGCAACCCGAACGTGGGCTGCCTGTTCCTGGCGCCTACAGGTGTGTCGGCCGCTCCGCCGCCAGCGATGGTACGGATCCGCGCCACCGGAGTATCGTTCGTCCCCGGCGGGGAGAAGGGGTGAGGGCATCGTTTGTCCCCGTCCCGCTGCGGGATAAGGGATCAGCGAGAAAGATTCTGGACCTTTCGGGTGTTATAACCATGGGTGTCGAAAGCAAAGCGTGGCTCAAAGGGGGAGTGGCGGGTGGGGTCTGCGGTGCCCTGGTAGCTCTGCTGGTCGGGCGATGGTTGACTCCCGTGGCCGCACCACCTGCACCGACGACCGCAATTCCTTCTCCTGCCTCGGAGGTTGTTGTGGATGAGGCGGCGAAACAGTTTGTCGAGCGTTGCCTGTCTCACATCAAGAACCAGCAACTGGAGGAACTGGCTCAAGAGGCCCGACAAAGCCATGCCGTGGTGAGAGATGAAGATTTGCGGAAATTTCTGGAGCGGCTCCGGGCCGACCGCGAGTTGTCCCTACGCAGTTTCGGCCGACCCTTGGGTGAGTACGAATTGCTCCGGGTGACCGCTCCTAGTCCTTCCGTGCTTCGCTTCATCTATCTGGAACGGTTCGAGCGGGGAGCCGTCTGGTGGATGTTCGTGCTCTATCGCACTCCCGAACGCTGGCAGATGGCCTGGGTCGATTGGGGAGGAAACCTGGCTCTGCTCTTTGCGGGTCTGTCCTGAAGTGGGTGGAGGGTGAGAAACCGAAAGTGCACGCTTCCATCACCCGCTCGGGAGTGGTCGGCGGAGTAGGGGGTGTTCGGTGGAGGGGGAGTAGTTGGGGGGGTAGTTCGGTCGGCAAGAGTGTCCGGATTCTAGGAGCCTCGGGTGTCCTGGGGTGGTCTTTGTGCCACGGCCAGCAAACATTCCGCCTTGCCGGCAACGTAGCATAGCCAGGCCACCACATCGGCAATCGGTTTCCACAGCAATAAGCGGAGTTGCCAGTGGGAACCATGGCGGGAGAGCCGCCGTTGGGCGCTGGCACGCAGCCAATCGACGTGGACAATTCCTCGGACGCGATGCACCCAGAACCGTTCGGCAGTAAGCATCGCTGTGAGCGTTTCGGGAGTGAAATGGGTCAGATGGCGGGGCAGGTCCAAACCGAACCAGTCCTGGGCAAACCAGTGTGCCGGCCAGGAGGCGAAGTTGGGCACGGTCACGATCAAATAGCCACCGGGGACCAGCAGTTCCCAGGCACGGCGTAAGATGAGGCGGGGCTGATGGACGTGTTCCAATGCCTGCCACATGGTGACCACGTGGAACGACTGGGGCGCAAGTTGAGGATGCGGCAGAGAACCCTGGAGAGCGCGAAAACCCCGCTGTTGCAGAGCATGGACGACCTGCGGGGCGATATCCAGACCGACGACTTCCCATCCGCAGGCGGCCATCCGTTGCAGGAAGGCACCACTGCCACAACCAAAGTCCAAAAGCCGACCCGGCGGTGAGCAGGGTAACCGACCGCGACGCTCCGGACAGGGACGGCCGAACAACCGCGAAAACCACAAAGGCTTGGCTCGAGCGGGACGACGGAAACGGACCACATGTGGTGCGTAATCCGCTGGGTAGAAGCGGCTCATACTGGCGGCATCCGGCCGAGGATTGGTGTACACCAAACCGCAGTGCCGGCAACGCACCACAGCAAAACGTAAACCCCGCTGATGAGCAGGCAGTGGGTCCGCCGCTTCCAGCACCAGGTCCGCTTCCGAGTGGCCACACAGGAGGCAATCCGTCTCTTCCCAGCGAAAATCCTGCAGCGAGCTAGCAGCCTCGTGTTCCACCTGACCCGAAATCATCATCGCGTCTGTCGTGCCTCCATGCTGGTAATGACCCACAACCTAACGTGGCAGAACAGGACCGTCAATGCCAGTCCCCATCATCCCGATGGTTCATGCGCAAAGCTGAGGGATGCCCCAGAGGTCGGCAACTGGACCGCAGGGGCAAAGCACGTGAGCAGCCAGGACTATTACAGCAAGGCGGAAGGTGTTCTGGCGGCTGGCAAGTCTCAGCTGCGTTTGCTCTTAGGGGGGTGGTCTTCGTAGGCCTTGACGATGCGGGTTACCAGAGGATTACGGATGATGTCGGACTCATCGAGGTAAACGATGGCTACCCCCTCGACATCCCGAAGGCGTTGCACGGCATCTTCCAGTCCGCTTTTGATGCTGCGGGGCAGGTCCGTTTGCGTCAGGTCTCCTGTGACGACAATCTTGGAGTTGATGCCCAGGCGGGTGAGGAACATTTTCATCTGGGCTGGTGTCGCATTTTGACCTTCATCCAGGATGATGACCGCATTATTGAGGGTCCGCCCCCGCATATAGGCCAAGGGCAGGATTTCGATGATGTCGTTGTCCATGTAGCGTTTGACGGTCTCGGCATCCATGATTTCATTGAGGGCGTCGAAGAGAGGCCGCAGGTAGGGATTGACCTTGGCCACGAGGTCCCCGGGGAGGAAGCCGAGGCGTTCGCCCGCTTCCACCGCAGGACGCACCAGCACGATTTTGCGTACCTGGCCACTGCGGAGCAGTCCCACGGCCCAACCCACGGCCAGATAGGTTTTGCCTGTCCCCGCCGGTCCCACACACAGGACGACATCATGGGTCCGCAGGGCCTGGACATATCGCCCTTGGCCATCGGTGCGGGCTCGCAATCCCCGGCCGGATTCCATCAAGGTCAAGTGCCCCGCCGCCTCGCCCGAGCCGCTGACCACATCCAGCACGGTCCGGACGTCCTCCGCCTGTAAGCGTCCTCGGCGACGCAAAAGCTGACGCAGTTGTTGCACCGCCCGCTCGGCCTTCTCCACCGCCTCGCTCGGTCCCTCGATCTGCAACAGATCGCCCCGCGCTACCAGTTTGACCCCGAGGGCATCCCGAATGGTCCGCAAGTAACTGTCCCGGGGTCCAAACAGCAGGACCGCTTCCTCGCGACTTTCCAACGTGATCGGATGAGTGACCAGATTTTCATTCATAAGCATCTCACCTCGGCATGCAGGGGATTGCGTCCGGTTATACCAAATCCTCACCCGGCAGACATCACCTGCCCTCTACTCTGGGTGGTGGAGTGGATCCTCGGGATACATGGGCGTCAATGAAGCCGGATTTGGGACCACACATACACTACCGGGGCGGCAAAAAGGAGGGAATCAATGACATCGAGAAGCCCACCAAATCCGGGAAGCAAGGCCGCGGCATCTTTGGCGTGGCACTCCCGTTTCCAAAGCGATTCGGCCAGGTCCCCCAGCATCCCTGCCCCTCCCACCAGCAAACCGAACAGAACAGCTTCGACCCAGCCTGCCGGAAAGAGGCACGGTTGCCAGTGAGCCATCAGAAGGGCTGCGAGGACGCCGCCGGCCAGTCCACCCGCCGCCCCCTCCCAGGTTTTTCGGGGACTCAAATGCGGAGCCATCGGGGTGCGTCCTAAAAAGGTGCCGGTGAAGTAGGCCGCAATGTCATTGGCTTTGGGCACGGCGATGGCCGCGACCATCCAGGCGAGCGCCGCCGGTCCCTCGTCGGAGGGGGGAAGCCAACGCAACTGAAGAAAGCAGGAACCGAGCAGACCCAGATACGTGAGGATCAACGTGGTTGCAGCCAGACGCGGCAGAGCAGCTCCCGCATGAGGATAACAGGCTATTTCCCACAGGAACGTCACCAGGAAGGTCGAACAATAGGCGAACAACACGGCAGTCCATACCGAGGTGGTGAAAAAACGGGATTCGGAGAACCAAGATGCAGCCAGCAATGGCCACCAGTTAGCAGCCCAGCACAAAGTCAGGCCTAGGACCAGCACCAGATAAGGGGGACGATGCCCCGGCTCCAGCAACTGCCTCAATTCATACGCGGCACGCCAGAGTACCGCCAGAACCGTCCCACCCACAAGCGGATACCACGGCGCCAGAAAACCGTCCAGGTACAGCAGAGCGGCGGCCATGAGGGCGAGGACAGTACCAATGAGCAAACGGGTCCGGATCATGGAGTTCCAGTCGATTCATGGCCCAAGCCCCCGAAGCGTCGCTCCCGCTGGGTATAATCGCGCAGGGCGTCGTGGAACAGGGAGGCATCGAATTCCGGCCAGTAGCGTGGCGTTACCCATAACTCAGCGTAGGAAATCTGCCACAACAGAAAATTGCTCAGACGCATCTCGCCGGCGGTGCGTATCAGCAGGTCCGGATCCGGCATGCCCGCAGTGTAGAGGTGGGCTGCGAAGGTTGCCTCGTCGATCTGCTCGACACGGAGTCGACCCTCGCGGACCGCCTGAGCTAAGGACCGGGTCGCATCCAGGATTTCCGCGCGACTGCCGTAGTTGATGGCCAGACAGAGCGTCAAACCGGTGTTCTGCGCTGTGGCCGAGATATTCTCTTCCAGAATCGCTTGCACCGTTTCGGGCAATCGCTCCCGCTGCCCGATGACCGTCAGACGGATGTTCTGCTCCAGGATGCGGGATCGTTGTTCGTGCAAATAACGCTGCAAGAGCAACATCAGGAAGTCGATTTCCTGACGCGGCCGCTTCCAATTTTCCAGACTGAGACAGTAGAGAGTCAAGTACGGGATATCCAGCCGGCAGCATTCTTCGACCACGCAGGCTACCGCTTGGGCTCCCGCCGCATGCCCTTCGGTGCGCTCTTTGCCCCGCTGGCGAGCCCAACGTCCATTCCCATCCATGATGATCGCCACATGACGGGGCAGACGCTGGGGATCCAATCCCAACGCGGCAGCGTAGGTGGCGGGATCGCTCATCACGCGGCTCATGCCTCCGAAGTCCCCTTGCTCCCCGTTCGCGGAACGTATCAGGCGCAACGTACTCGTGACCTGAGGCCTGCATAACGGTCCCGCCGGGGGAACAGTTCCCGGACGCCATCCGTGAGACTCGCTCATCACCATCTTACACACTCTACGAGCCTAGGCGGATGGTTTGCTCACGGTCCGGACCCACCGAAATAATGGATACAGGCAAGCCGATCAACTCCGAAATCCGGTCCACATATCGTCGAGCAGCCGTGGGCAGATCGGCCAGGCGGTGGGCGGAGCTGATGTTGGCGTCCCAGCCGGGAAGGGTTTCATAAATCGGTCGGCACCGCTGCAGTTCATAGGCATCGCTGGGGAAATGGGTCGTGCGTTCGCCGTCACATTCGTACTCCACGCAAATTTTGACTTCCGGCAGACCACTAAGCACGTCCAACAGCATGATGGTGATCTCATCAGCACCAGCCAGGACGGCGGTGTAACGGACCGCAACGGCATCAAACCAGCCACACCGTCGCGGTCGGCCCGTGACTGTACCGTATTCCTTACCCGCCCGGCGGATTCGTTCCCCGTAACCGTCCGGTCCGTCGTTGAGTTCCGTCGGGAAGGGGCCTTGCCCCACACGTGTAGTGTATGCTTTGACTACCCCGATAATCCGCGTGATATACCGGGCCGGTAAACCCGCCCCGCTCCAGATGCCGGCGGGTAAACTGCTCGAACTGGTTACATACGGATAGGTACCGTGGTCCACGTCGAGCAAGCTGCCTTGAGCGGCCTCAAAGAGGATCCGTTTGCCGTTGCGGATCGCCTCCTGCAGCAATCGGCAGGTGTCCCGGACGTAAGGTCTGAGTCGCTCGGCGTAGCCCAGATATTCCTGAGCCAATGCCTCGGCATCAAACGGACGGACACGCTCCACATGGCCATTGGCGATGGCTGCCAGTAAGCGATTTTTGAAAGGAACGATTCGTGCCAGACGCTCACGGAAATGCTCCGGATGAAACAATTCCCCGATACGGATCCCGCACCGCCGACCCACCTTATCCTGATAGCACGGCCCAATGCCCCGCCCCGTGGTGCCGATCGAGCTGTCACCGTTGCTTTCGGCCAACCGATCCTCTTCGATGTGGTAGGGAAAAATCAGATGGGCGTGATCGCTCAGGGCCAGCGTTCGACTCAGATCGAAACCATGCTGCTGCAATTGTTCGACTTCTTCCAGAAAGCGTGGGGGATAAACCACCACCCCGTTGCCGATGACCGAGGTAACGTTCGGTCGGATTACACCGGAGGGCAGAAGCGAGAGTTTGAAGGTGCGTCCCCCTACCACTACCGTGTGGCCCGCATTGGCCCCCCCATTGTAACGCACCACGTAATCAAACTGTTCGCTCAGCAGGTCCACAATCTTGCCTTTGGCCTCATCTCCCCACTGTAAGCCGACCACACACGTTGCCGTCATATCGCACCCGATCTCCGGCTCCCCTGCTCATAGGTCGCTCATAAGTCTCCTGCATGCCTTTGCTAGCGGCACAAACGCCCGGCACACACTCCGGGCTGTTCCTCCATGACCACCCCGTTACACGCTAGCTGTCCCCTACCCCGGCGTCAAGGGTGCCTGTCACCACTCACACCCGGCATACCAGAAGGGGGTTCTTGCTTTGGCCAGGCCTACCAGCCCAAGTGTCGGCCGCAGGATCACTCTCTCCGGTGCACAACCGGCTGCCAGAGCGAACAACCAACATAATGCTCAGGGTAAGATGCTGCTCAGGTCGGATGCCCGAGGTAGGACCGCACACGGAAGGGGTGCATGCCGACAGTCCCCTCCAACCCCGACTCGCCGGGGTGATACAATGCCATCGATCCCACTGTTTCGCGGACCACGGGTGGTTGCGGAGCAATCCCCGGCAACTGGAGGACTTCCCATGGCTTCTATCAAAATGATCGATGTGCGACCCGGCATGGTCATCAGTATGAATGATAACCTCTACTACGTGATCGATCGCAATCTGAACACTCCGGGTAACTGGCGGGCCATCTTGTATCTCAAGGTGAAAAACTTGAACACGGGAGCGATCACGGATGAGCGCGTCCATCCCGATGACAAAGTCGATCAAGTGTACCTTGAGACCAAGGAGTTTATTTATTCCTACAAGGATGGCGATGCTTATGTATTTCTGGATGCGGAAACGTATGAGCCGGTGACCTTGCAGGCGGACATGGTCGGGGACAAAATCAAGTATCTGCGGGAAAACGACCCCTGCAAGATCACTTTCTACGACGGCAAGCCCCTGGCGTTGGAGTTGCCCCAGACCGTCACGCTCAAGGTCGTGGAAACGGAGCCGGGAATCAAAGGAGCAACGGCGGCTGCTCAGAGCAAGCCCGCGGTCCTGGAAACCGGCCTCAAAGTGATGGTCCCACCGTTCATCGAAGTGGGAGAGATGGTGGTCGTGCAAACCGAGGACGGCAAGTATCTCCGGCGGGCTAAAGATACCAAATAACCATGCCCTCTCCCTAAGGACCCGGCAACCCTGCGTTCCCCCAAGGATCCCCTGTTCCTGCATGACGCCATCCTCGTGGATATTCTGGTCCCCGGATGAGGATATCCCGGCGGCTAGGAACGGATCACGGAAATCCCAAGGGATTGGATCGCAGGAAGAAGGATGTCCTGAATCCATGATCCGACCACTGATTACTCTGACTACGGATTTCGGCTTATCCGCTCCCTATGTGGCCGTCATGAAGGGGGTGATTTATGCCCTCTGCCCCTCGGCGGAGGTGGTGGACTTGACCCATACCATCCGTCCCCAGAACATCCAGCAGGCCGCTTATTTTCTGGCAACGGCCGTTCCGTATTTTCCCGCTGGGACCATTCACGTGTGTGTGGTGGATCCGGGGGTTGGTACAGCCCGGGCCGCCTTGTACACCCAGGTGGATGGACAGCATCTGGTGGGCCCGGATAACGGTCTGTTTACCCTGTTATGGCGTCAAGCCCAAAAGCAGCCTCCGGTGGTTCGCCGGCTGACGAATGACCGCTTCTGGCGTCCGACGATCTCTGCCACCTTTCACGGGAGAGACATTTTCGCTCCGGTGGCGGCCCATCTGGCCCTGGGTGTTTCCCCTGCTGAGTTGGGGCCACCGCATACGCAACCCGTACACCTGGCATACACACCGCCGGTCTGTACGGATCAGTACTGCCACGGGGAAATCCAGAGCATCGATGATTTCGGAAACCTCATCACCAATATCCCGGCCGCCCAGGTACCCCAATTGCCTTCACTAGTCACGATCGGTACACGCAGTCCCCTGCATCTGCCCTGGGTTCGCACTTATGGGGATGCTCCCCCGGGAACGCTGGTCTCCTTGTTCTCCAGCGATGGTTTCTTTGAGATTGCCCAGGTTCAAGGCAATGCCGCCCGACACCTCCAGGTGGATGTGGGTGAAACTGTCCGTCTGACTTGGCGTTCCACCACTCCCTGAATTCTTCCCGTGTCCGGACTCCCTCACATCGGGGTGCCCAGACTCCATCCCATCCTAGTACCCGGACTCCCTCACATTCGGGTGCTCGGACTCCGATCCCATGCCACGACACGACGTTTCGAGGAGTAACGATATCGGACTGTGACTGTGCCCTGTGCGTGTTGCCCTCAGGGGGCTACACTATTTTGACCACTTGGGTTCACACATGGGACTTTGCCTCTCCCACTGGTCAGTTCCGTGCTGGGACACCTGTTACGCTTGCCGAGTGAAGTGACTCGAGTACGGAGGGTCTCCGAAGCAAGAGGATGGGCTCCACGGTTCATTCCGGATGTGCCTACTGCAGCGATGGAGCAGGGTGGAGCAACCATGAGTCTGCATTAGCCCGGATAGAATGCCTTGGCAAGACGGTTGTTCCACCGCAGTATGGTAGCAGGGAGCAAAGAGGGTTCGGCGATCGGTAACCGCCTGGACACGGGTGATTCCTTTGTCAGCAACACGGGTGATTCCTTTGTCAGCAACACGGGTGATTCCTCTGGACAGGTGAGCTGTCAGCCGACGAGGTGCATTATGATCTGCATCTGTCACCGTTTTCAGCAGGCCGGACGCGGAAGGAGGAAACTGCTCTTCTCCCGAAGCTCACTTCTGCGTTTGTCCCGAGGAGCGATGATTCTCTGGCTCCTGGCTCTGCTTTGTGGAGGGACAAGGAGAGGGGCGGCTGTCCAGGCTCAGGTGGTGGAGCCGGCCCGTCCCGAAAAAGTCACGGTGCTGATCCGTTACCAGATTCTCGCAGAGCGTAACGACCGGATTCTTCAGTACCGTGCCTTGATGAAGTATCTGGAATCGATCGGTTTTGTCGATGATCGTCCGAATGAGATGGAGCGAGCCGAGGATGCTTTGGACCCAGCAGCACATCGTCTGCAAGGAACCATTCCCTCTGCCAACATTCTCCGCATTCTCCAGCATCCCCTGGTGCAGAATTTCATCGTCGCTCCCCCGGGTTTTTCGTTTGCCGAGAATCCTGATGAACTGACGATGGTGCGGATTGTGCTGCGGTCCGGGTTGCTTGGCAGCGATCAGCAGCTCCTGCACCGCCAGGTTCTGGAACGTCTGCAGATTTTCCAGTTTCAGGAAGCCTTGGGGTATGACACGCTGCAATACACTCAGATCAAGGGGCGCTTAGCCAAGAAGTTCCTACTGGCCTTGTGGCGGGATTTCCGGGATGAACCAACCGGGTGGTTCTGGAGTGCGACAGCCCGTTCGGATCTGCCTCGACCTCTGGCGGATGCTCCACCGATTCGTTGGGTGGAAGTTCTACCTGCCGGCGAAATCGGACAACGAATTACACCGCCGCCTGTCGAAGGTGCCGAGGTCCGTTGGTCCCCTGAGTTGCGGGCACGTTTGGCGGATGTCTCTACGGCCGAGCAACCTCTGCGTGTGGAAGTCCTGTTCCCTATGTCCATGGAGACCCGCACGCGGCAGCTCCAGGATCTTCTGGATGCCAATTACGCCGGTGCCCTGTCAGGTGCCTCGAATACAGGCTTGCGTGTGGGGTTGGCCTCTGTGGAAGGCGTCGTCGGCAATGTCGTGACCATCCACTTTCAGCGGGCCTCCGATATCAAGCATTTTTCCACTTTGGTGCCTTACAGTTTACTTCTTCGTTTGCCTCGAGCCTCTACCCGGACCTACCGCAGGGTAGCGCGACAGGAACAGGCATTGCCCCTGGAAGAGATCGTTCGACAAACGGGTGCTATCCTTCTGCATCAACGGGGTTACCGTGGGAAAGGGGTCCGGGTGGTGTTATTGGTTACGGACCTGGAAGGGGTCAGCGAACAGGTGGGTAAGACCTTGCCCCCCTCCACCCACTGGATCGATCTGACTAGCGAGTTGAATCCCGATCTGCAACCATTGCCTGTGACGGCACCGCCGGAGGAACATAACGGCTTGATATTGGCTCAAGCCCTGGCCGCCGTGGCACCGGAAGCCGAGTTGATCCTCGTCCGGATCGATCCGAACTCTTTGTTCCAGGTGGCGGAAGTTGTGCGTTGGCTACGCGATCGAGACTACATCAGTCCCGCTTTACACATGCGGGGACGGGAAATCGAGCGACAGATTCCACTGGCTTTGGAGCGGAAACAACAGGCCATCCAGAAGCGGCAACAGGTCCTGCAAAAGCCGGATAGCGAAGAGAATTTGCGCCAGCTACTGCACCAAAGCCAGGCCGAGCTGCAAGCGGCTGAGACAGCGCTCAAGAACGCCTACGCCCGTTACGATCGCCATCTGCTACTCCGTCAGCAACTGCAGAGCCTGCTTCGGGGGGCGGACGTGCTGGTCAATCCCTGGGTGTGGGATGCCGGTTATCCTGTGGATGGTTGCAGTCCGTTGAGCCAGCAGGTAACCAGTTTATTGACCCGACAGCCCCCCAGGATCATCTCTCCCACACGTCCCCAGCCGATCCAAGCCGTGCCACCACCGGTATGGATTCAGGCAGCCAGTGTCGCTCCACGTACGGTCTGGGCTGGCCGGTTCCGGGATGACAATACCAACAACTTCCTGGAGTTTGCCCCACCCGATCAGCCATTACCCAAACGGCACTGGAGCCGCGAGTTGAATTTCCTCGCCTGGCACACGGAAGAAGGTGAGGAACTGCTCGACCTGCCTGCCGGCTGCACGGTGCGTTGTACTCTGCAGTGGCGCGAACCGCTCGACCCGCAGTTTCCTGATCCCTCTCGGCCGCTGTATCCTGTCACGTTGCACTTGTGGAAGCAGTTGGACCCCACCGGTCAGAAGCAAGCCAGCGACGAAATGAGCGAAGTGGCGCGGACCGTGGCCGGACCTTATCCCATTTACACGGAGGACGGCAGTGTCGTTTACGAACAGATCCTGGAATACCGTGTTGAGGCGGCCGGTCGATACGCCGTGGTCGTCGGGATGGGGGAGCGTCGCCCTGCTCTATTGACAGCGTTGCAGCGTCAGGTCGAGATTTATGCCCGCTTGATGGTCGATACTCTGCCACCGCTTCCCGGACGTGGACACGTAGTGCTCCATTCCTTCGCTTCGACGGCCGCGGGTGTGGGTCTGCCCGGGGATATCGCGGAAACCATCACGATCGGGACAGAATCGGCACAGCAACTTCACCAGGGCGGCCCCAGTATTCCGCTCCGCCGCAAGCCCGATTATCTGCTCCCCGACTCAGTCGCGTGGGCCACGGCATCCTACCAAGGCACGGCGATGGGCACGGTCATCAGCGGTGGGATCGCAGTGTTATTGCGGCAGGCCGGTGTGATGAACACCAACCCCTTCCGGACCATCGGCGTGCCAGACGGCAGCCCGCTACGCCTGCCCGAAGCCTGGTTGCACCGCCTGCCTGCTGCCCTCCGACAGCGTGACTAGTCGAGCCTGACTCGTTGAACCTCGCACCTGACACGGAGCGGCTTGACACCGGCATCGCATCGCACAGGCTTGCGGCGGGTGGGAACCATCCTGCCCTCACAACAGGCTGTCTTCCCGTATCCAGTACGCGGGGACATTCCCGCTCTCACGACGAGTTGTGCACGATCCAGCATCCCCCAAACGATCTGTCCAGGCGAGACCCACGCAGCTAGACCGAGCCTAACCGACGGCTGCCCTGCCTCAGGGTGGAAACCCCGGAATGCTCCGTCGCTCCTTCTGACGTTTGAGCGGGTCGAAGGATTGCAATTGGGTGAGTTTCCAAGTTCCATCCGGCTGTCGGGTAAAAGCAGCACGAATGTAGAAGGGCACGCGTTTGCCCTCGGCTTCGCCTTGAGCCAGGAAGCCAATTTCGACGGTCTGGGGATCGGGCCGGGTCACATCCTCGCGTGCGAAGTCCCAGGCGTGCACCCGGACATCGAATTGTTTGAGGAGTTGCCAGAAGGCCGCTTGTCGGAGTTGCTCCCGCGTAATCTTCAGGGCTTGAGCATGTTCTCCCTGGTAGGTGATGGTGTCCGCGACATGGAGGATGCACGCATCAGGTTGGTGACGTTGAACGGCCTGGATGATGGCCTGCATCCGCTGCACGGCCTCCTCGCGGGGGCTTTGCCAGAAGTAGTCTGCGAGAAACGTAAGCAGCAGGAGCAAAGCGGTCACACCCGCAAGGAGGTACCACAGGCGTTGACGCTTTTGCACGCTGATCAGCGTGAGCAGGAGCACCAGAGCAGCCAGCAGCCAATAACGACTGGCAGGGGGATCGCTCAGCCATTCGGGCATCGATCGGTTACCTCAGCGTGCCGGGGCGGCGCAACTCCGCACCATAGACGGCTTGGGCCCCCAATTGCTCTTCGATGCGTAGCAGTTGATTGTACTTAGCGATCCGGTCGGTCCGGCAGGCGGAACCGGTTTTGATTTGTCCGCAATTGGTCGCCACGGCCAGGTCCGCGATGGTGACATCTTCCGTCTCGCCACTGCGGTGGCTGAGGATGGCCGTGTATCGATGACGTTTGGCTGTCTCGACTGCCTCAAAGGTTTCACTCAAGGTGCCGATCTGGTTGACTTTGACCAGGATGCTATTGGCACACCCTTGCGCGATTCCCTGCCGCAACCGCTGGGTATTGGTGACAAAGAGATCATCCCCCACCAACTGCACCCGGGAACCGAGCCGTTGGGTCAGTTTCTTCCAACCCTCCCAGTCGTCCTCGGCCAGGCCGTCTTCGATAGAGACGATCGGATAACGCTGACATAGTTGATCCCATAAATCGATCATTTCGTCCGTCGACAGAATGACATCGGGCTTGCTCTTGAAGAGGCAGTATCCTTCCCGACCACGTTTCCTGGCTTCGTCGTACAGTTCGGTGCACGCGGGATCAAGGGCGAACGCCACCTGATCTCCGAGACGGTAGCCGGCCTTTTCCACCGCTTGGGCGATGATGGCGAGGGCCTCGTCGGCCGAGCTCAGGTTGGGGGCAAAGCCTCCCTCATCACCCACCGCAGTGCTCAGTCCCTTGTCATGCAGCACTTTCTTGAGGTGATGGAAGATTTCCGCTCCCATCCGCAACCCTTCGCGAAAGCTGGGGGCTCCTACGGGCATGATCATGAATTCCTGGAAATCCAGGGTATTGTCCGCGTGCTTGCCTCCGTTGATGATGTTCATCATCGGTATGGGAAGCACATGGGCGGCCGCCCCTCCCAGATAGCGATACAGGGGTAAACCGACGGCCCTCGCGGCAGCGTGGGCCACGGCCATCGAGACTCCTAAAGTCGCATTAGCACCGAGACGGCTTTTGTTGGCGGTCCCATCCAGCTGCACCAGCAAGGCGTCCAACGCGGCCTGATCCGTCGCATCACGCCCGATGATGGCCGGAGCAATCGCGTCGTGCACATTCCGGACAGCGGTAAGAACACCCTTGCCCAGATAACGACTCTTATCGCCATCCCGCAGTTCCACCGCTTCATGGGCACCCGTGCTCGCACCACTGGGGACCGCAGCCCGTCCCGTTGCGCCGCCTTCCAGGATGACTTCGACCTCCAGGGTGGGGTTGCCCCGACTATCCAGTATCTCCCGGGCATGGACGGTACGAATCAACGTGGCTTTCATATCGGTTCCTGAGGTTCCGGTGAATCGTATCGTGCACTGAGCAGAAGCACAGTCACGGCTCTGTCGCTGCCTGGGCTGTTCACTCCGACGCACAGCAGCACTCAGATGGCTTACTACGTCCCCGGTTGTGGTCAAGGCACTGTGCCGATTGTTCTTCACTACGCTGGGGCCCAAGCGGTGTTTCCGTGAGCACTTCCGCAACAGGGATGACAAGTCCCAGCCCGTCAAGGCTGGCGAGGGGCGGAGGGATTGGGAAGAAAACTCCGCAACAGAGCCAGGTTGACCGGGTCCATCGGTCGCCCGGTTTCATCCTCTTTGGGAGTTTCAATGATCATCGGATGCTCCGCAAAACGAGGGTCCTGAACCAGCAGGCGAAATGCCGTCGGACCGATCTGCCCTTGTCCGATGGCGGCGTGGCGATCCACCCGGCTGCCCAGCGGCTTGACACTATCGTTGAGGTGGAAGACCTTGAGGTGAGATAAACCCAGGATCTCATCAAATTCGGACAAGGTTTTATGCACAGCGGACGGGGTGCGTAAATCGTAGCCTGCGGCAAAGGCATGGCAGGTGTCCAGGCAGAAGGCGACCCGTTCCGGTTGGTGCAACCTCTGGCGGATCTCCTGCAAATGCTCGAAACGATAGCCCAGGTTGCTCCCTTGTCCGGCTGTGTTCTCCAGCAGCAACTGCAGGCGAAATCCCGGGCAACTCCGCAAAGCGCGATTCAATCCTTCGGCCACCCGGGCGATTCCCTCCACCTCTCCACTGCCTGTGTGCGCGCCAGGATGGAGAACCAGATACTCCAGGCCCAGAGCCTCGGCCCGCTCCATTTCGACGATCAACGCATCGACTGATCGGGCAAACAAATCGGACTCCGGAGTAGCCAGGTTGATCAGGTACGAATTATGCGCTGTCGGATGGTGCAGTCCGGCTTGCTCCAGAGCTTCCCGGAACCTGGCAATTTCGGCCGGGCTCAACGGCCGGGTACGCCATTGATTGGTGCTCTTGGTAAACAGTTGGAGTGTCTGGCAGCCCAACGCCACGGCTGCTTCGATGGCTTTGTGTACCCCTCCCGCAATCGACAGATGCGCACCAAGATAGGGCATGAGAACACTCCACGACTCAAATCGGTTGCACAGGTCGGTTGCACAGGGCTCGACCCGTCGTCGGCACTTTATGACCTCTCCTCGTGCTGCCTTCCTTCCACTTTATGACCCTCCTGGCTCCTTGCTCGACATCGGCATTCACCCACTTTATCGGAATTCTCCCGCCTTGCCTGCCGGATATCTCACCTTCCAGATTTCCTGTATGGCATCCTGCGTGATTCTTTCGTACTGGGGTCCGAAGGCAAAAATAGAGACAAAAGCTGAGGCATTTTTTTCTTGCAATCTATAGGATTCCGTTTCTAATGACGGCTAGGATGTTGGTGCAGGGAAGCGTCCGGTTCCACCTGAACTGCCGCGGGAGGTCAACATGCGTCAGCTTTTGCAACGGTGCCTTGTGTGTGCGATGTTGGTGGGAATAGGCAGTATGTCGATACTGGGAGTCAGCCCTGCCCAGGAGGCGAAAAAAGAGAGCACTCCCACAACTGCTCCAGAGACGAAAAAAGGGGCGACTCCCGTCCCCGGGAATGAGACCGTCATTCGGGGACAATTGCCGCCGTATTGGGGAAAGCTGGGTCTCAGTGACGAGCAGAAGCAGAAAATCTATCAGATTCAGTTCAAGTTCAACAGTGAAATCTCCCGTCTGGAAGCTCAGGTCAAAGAGCTGCGGGCCAAAAGGGATCAGGAAATGCGCAGCGTCCTGACCGAGGAGCAGAAAAAACGCCTCGAAGAACTTTTACTGAAGAAGATCAAATAAGCCATTGCATCTGCTTGAGCCGTCCATCGCATACGCAGTCCCCGGGCATTCTCTGTTGCTTGGGGCGTGCGTGATCCATGACGTGGTTCACGCGGAGGGTACCACGGCGGTGTGGGAAGCGCCATCGCTACGAACCTCCCAAGCCTCCTCCTCGGATCGTCTTGCCGCTGTTTGCCGGAAACCCTGAAGAAAGTCCGAACCGCTCTTGTTCCGATGCTTAGAGCACCGGAAGTGGGTGATTGCCGGCTGCTTCCACGGGGAGCAAGGCACCGGGAGGGGGTTGTTGCAGATTCACCTTGCCTCGGCGACGGTGCGTGGCTAAAGTAGGCAATCTTCTCTGAAGAGAGGAGTCTGGAAATCCTGAGGATATCAACCGAGAAGGCGAGGGTGGCCGTGATCGTGACGCTGCAAGAGGTAGCGGAATGGGTCGGCGGGGAGATGCACGGGGATGGAACGTTGCCCATAGCCGGAGCCCGTCCCTTGCAAGAAGCGCAGCCGGGGGACATCACCTTTCTGGAACACGAGCGGCATTTGTCGGCCTGGGAGAAATGCCGGGCAAGTGCCGCCATCGTTCCCCTGAGCATCCCCGTCAATGGGCGGCCCGTCATTCGCGTAGTTGACCCATTGGCGGCCTTCGTCACCGTGGTGCAGCGGTTGCGCTCGGATAGTACACCTCCCCCTCCTCCTCAAATCCATCCGACGGCCTGGATCGATCCCAGCGTCATTCTGGGTCCGGAGGCGAGTGTTGGTCCCTATGTGGTGATCGAAGCCGGGAGTGTGCTTGGGGCACGTTGTACGTTGCATGCCGGGGTTGTCATTGGTCGGAACTGTCGCCTGGGAGATGATGTGACCCTTTACCCGCATGCCGTGCTGTACGACAGGACCATCGTGGGAAACCGGGTGATCATCCATGCCCATGCGGTCATTGGTGCCGATGGCTTCGGGTATCGGACGCAGGAGGGCCGACACCTCAAGGTGCCGCAGCTGGGCTGGGTGGAAATCGAGGATGACGTCGAGATTGGTGCGGGCAGTACCATCGACCGCGGAACATTCGCCGCCACACGGATTGGTCAAGGGACCAAGATCGACAACCTGGTGATGATCGGTCACAACTGCCGCATCGGCCGCCATAATCTTTTGTGCAGTCAGGTCGGCATCGCCGGGTCGTGTACCACGGGAGATTATGTGGTCATGGCCGGTCAAGTGGGGGTAGCCGATCACCTGACCATTGGGGACCATGTGATCATCGGAGCCAAAAGTGGGGTGCCGCGGGATGTGCCATCGGGAAGCCAGGTCCTGGGATCACCCGCCATGCCCCGTCAAGAGACAGCGCGGATCGTAGCCAGTCTGGAAAAGCTGCCGGAGCTGCGCAAGGATGTCGCGCGGATCAAGAAGGCGTTGGGATGGGAGGATTGAGCCGGCATGGGGGGGCTGGGCTTTGCTCAGGGCTTGGGGCTCCGCTCCGTGCGACCTGGGTCGGGGGCGGAACGACCGCTGGGACTGCTCGCCTGTGCCGGTCGCTTGCCTCTGCTTGTTGCGGAGAAGGCACGGCATTACGGGCGGGCGGTGGTGTGCATCGGAGCCGCCGGAATGGCGGACCCTGCCCTGCAACGCCTGTGTACGGAGTTCCACTGGCTTCGCCGTTCCTCCCTCGGTTTCATCCTGCGGACGTTCCGCCGTGCTGGGGTCCGCCAGTGGACCATGGCCGGCAAGTTCCACAAACATCTCTTGTTTCATCCCCGGCGCTGGTTGTATTTTCTGCCCGACTGGCGGTTCATCCGCTTTTACTTCTTCCGCCGTCGAGCCGCCAACAACGATGATGCGCTGCTGCTGGGATTGATCGCGGAATTCCAGGCGGCAGGGTTGGAGTGTGTTTCTCCCCTGGATTGGTGTCCGGAGTTGCTCGTGCGTGAAGGGATCCTAACGCGTCGCCGACCCACCCACGCGGAACTACGGGACGTCGCCTACGGCTGGCATTTGGCCCGAGAGATGGGCCGGCTCGACGTGGGACAAAGTGTCATGGTCCGTGAGCGGGCGGTCCTGGCGGTGGAGGCCATCGAGGGGACAGACCGGGCCATTGAACGTGCCGGAGAGTTGTGCGGTCGTCGCGGCTTCGTCGTCGTCAAACTGGCGAAACCCCAACAGGACCGCCGCTTTGATGTGCCAACGGTCGGTCCACAAACTGTCCGGACCATGATCCGTGCTGGTGCCCGCGTGCTGGCCATTGAAGCCGGCCAGACCATCCTCCTGGATGAAGAAGAAACGATCCAGCTGGCCAACCAGTATGGCCTAAGTATCCTGGCTCTGCGTCAACCTCCGGATGTCGATCACCTGCCAAGCGAAGTCGGTGTCGATTTTGACGCGATTGGCTAAAGTCCATCAACCGACCGTTTCCG
>Ga0209017_10000308_pt1 | contig 50053 bp, 37 predicted proteins | sample YNPBryunderm2012_FD_185812 | JGI IMG/M metagenome (GOLD analysis project Ga0209017, IMG submission 185812) | Anoxygenic and chlorotrophic microbial mat microbial communities from Yellowstone National Park, USA - YNP Bryant MS undermat 2012... ... | reverse complement strand
TCCAGACCATCAAAACCTTCATTCGGAATCGAGACATTCTGCGTCTCCCCGAGCCCGATCGCTGCGACATCCGTGAAATGCCCGAGTTCCTCCGCGGCTTCTCAGTGGCCTACCTCAACCCCGCCCCACCGCTTGATCCCCAAGGACGCTCCGAATACGCCGTCAGCCCGCCGCCGGCCGACTGGACACCTGAACGGGTCGAGAGTTTTTTTCGGGAATACAACCCGGCCATGCTTCAAATTCTGACGATCCATGAAGCCTATCCCGGCCACTACGTCCAGCTGGAATACAGCAACCGCCACCCCTCCAAGATTCGCCGCATCTTGTCCTCCGGAGTCTTTGCCGAAGGCTGGGCCGTCTACTGCGAGCAGATGATGCTCGATCTAGGTTTCGGAGACGGCGACCTAGTTTTGCGCTTGAATCAACTCAAGTTTTACCTTCGCGCGGTCGTCAACGCAATCCTTGATCACGATATGCACGCCGGCACTCTCACCGACGAACAAGCAATGGATCTTCTGATGAACACTGCGTTTCAGTCCGAGGGCGAGGCGGTCGGCAAGGTGATTCGGGCCAAGCTCAGTTCCTGTCAGCTTTCTACCTACTTCGTGGGGCGGGTCGCGTTTCACCGTCTCCGCCAGACCATTCAGCGCGAGCAGGGGGAACGGTTCGATCTGGGACGCTACCACGAGGCGGTGCTGGATCACGGCACAATCCCAGTCAAGTTCCTACCCGATCTGGTCCGTCAACGCCTGAGGCGACCTCGTTGAGTCGAATGGCCTCCGCCTGACGCGCAATCGCCTCGGCCCGCGCCGCCAACTCCTCGACATCGGCCGACTTGTCCACGCCGTCGAACGAACCATATTTCAACTTCTGAACGAGATCGTGAACGTCAACCCACTCCCCCGCGCTCTCCCTCCCAATCCATTGTTCCAACCGCGATCGACATTCGCGGGGATCGAACCGCGTGGGAATTGCTTCAGGATCGAACGCCGCGACCGCCCGCGTCAGAGCGTTCGAGGCCGACTCCAAAGCGGAACCGGGTCGGTTGATCCGTCGGCGTCGTTGGACGATCCAACCCACGGCAAAGGCCAGGGCGATTGCTCCCGCCCCCACCACCATGATCCCCAGCCATCGCCACCTCCCCGCCTCCACGTCCGGTTTGGCTTTGGTTTCCCCGTTACCAGCCAAGACGGGCAAATCGGAGGGCCAAGGGATCGGCTCGGGAGAAGGTCGGGGCGGGTTGAAACGGGATTGCCTCATCGGGTCGCGTCGCGGTTCCTCAGCAACCATTGAAAAATGAAAATCCTCGACACTAGTTTACCCCCACCCCCCCCACGCTGCCTGACCAGACTCGCCGCCGACCCGTTTTTTGTTTGAGGCAGAGGAACCAGTCCCGAATCATTCAAACGGGTGTCTTGCATCATCCTTGGACTCTCAAGTCGGCTTAGTAGATTCGACATGCTGAAATCTTTGAGAGCAAGGAAAGGATCATTATCGAACCATTTCAAACCATCAGGGCGTCGAGGTCGAGGTCGGGCAAGAAGGCGGGGCCAGAGTTGAGGGCGTCGAGACGTTCGAGATCGACGCGGCGGGCCGAGAGCATGGCGTCGAGTTCGGCGAAGGCGTCAAGGCGTTCGAAGGCAGTGTTGAGGGCGACGCGTTGGGGAAGATCGTGGCCATCGCGGGAGGACCAGTCGATCGAGGCGGCGAGTAACATCTGTTTGGTCATGCAGGCGAGGATGCGTTTGATGATCACGGCGTCGTTGGGCTGGCGCGACGCGGGGCGGAGCAGGGGAGCCAAGGTTTCCAGACGTTCGGCCAACCGGTCAGCGGCGCGCCGACATTCCTCGACGAGGTTGGAATCGCCCGGGCGAACGGACCACCACTCGCCCAGGCTGGGGCCGGGTCGTCCTAGGACCGCGGCGGGATGATCGTCGAGAAAACGTCCGGGGGTAACGCCTCGCCAGCGGGACGTGAGGGCGGGCGAGATTTCGCGGCGACCCAACTTGGTCAGAACATGACCGAGCCAGCCCGCGCCCACGGCAAAACGTCCTCCCAAGTCGCGTGCGGAGACCAAGGTCAACCCCAAGGGGGGGGGATCGTCGGGTGTGAGGGGATGGAGTCGTTTAGATTCGTGATCCACGCGGGTGGCCCAGCGGGCGAGGAACCCTTCGGCGAGGGCGGCGGCCAGTTGGTCGGAGTCCGCGTCCAGGATCCCCAAAGACGGACTGGTGCTCCAGCGGGGAGGATAGGGATGGTCGTGGGCGTGGGTGCGCGGGTGGGGTCCGTCCGACCTCGTTTCGACGGGGTCGCCGGCATCTTCCAGCCAGGCGACGCCGGGTTGGTCGGGGTCGATGAGAGGGGCGGTAGGAACGGGGTCGATTCCCAGGGAAGCGACTCCGGTGGAAGCGATGAGAACCCCAGCGCAGCCGCCGGGCGGCGTTTGTCCGCCGCGCGTGAGGGTGTCGGCCTCGACCAGTTGGTAGCGGGCTCCGAAGCGGGCCACGACGCGATCCAGAGTCGGGAAGACGCCGCCGAAGGGACAGACGAAGCCGTCGGAGGCCAGACCGTAAGCGCGGGCGTGGTCGTTCAGGGCCGCTCCCACCGCGGCGTTGAGGAAAACCCGCGAGGATTCGAAATTGGGCAGCCAGGCGTGGGAAGCTGCCGCAGCCACCAACTCGATCGCCCCGGAGCGGGCAAGGCGACTGAGCAAACCCACGGCATCGAGTCTCAGGCGTCCCAGAACCTGATCGTTGAGATGCCGACGACGGGCGCGTTCGGCTTCTCCGGGGGCCTCCTCGGCGCGTCGCACCAGTTCCCAACGGACCAGGGATTGGGCCACTGGATCATTGGCCAGAGCCGTCCAAGCGGGTGAGACGGCGACGGTCAAGCCGTGTTCGGGGGATTTGGAGACGGCTGACTCGATGGCCAACAGCGTAGGCCAGTCATACTCGACGGCGCGGCACGCCCAGTCGGCCCCGACGGACATCCCTAGGGAAGGGAGACGATGGTGGAATAGCAGAACCAGGCCGAGGCGTCCAGGGCGGGGGTCGATCATGTCACGCTCCCTCCTCTACGACCCGACGGCCAGACCCGACCGTCAACACAGCGCGCGGGGCGACGTGGATTCGCCGCAGTCCCGCGTGATCGACCCGGCCCTCGCCACCGGCGGAACGAACGATCGGTCCGTGGGCTAGAACATGGAACACCGCGCGGTCGGTTCGGTATCCCAACGCCGCGGCGTAGGAGCGTCCAAGGTCGGGAAAGAGAAACGCTTGATGATCGCGTCCAGGGTCGAGTTCGATATCGACCACACGGTGAGCATCTCGACCATGAAACTCGATTCCCTCCACGTCGTAAAGTCGGAGGACCAAAACGGCGCGGATCAGGTCCATCCCCAGCCAGGATTGGGCGGCCGCGCGATCCTCGGGGTGAATCGCCCAGGAAACAAAGCCGCGTCCTTCCCTTAAGGCAACCACGCGAACCCGCGAACGCCCTTCGGGACGCTGAGACGGCAAATCCAAAGGCATAAAGGCGGGTGGAGGAAGGTGGTCCTTGAACACGACGCGCAAGCGTCCCCGACGGCTGGATTCGTAACGCTCGCGCGCCTGTTCCAACCGTTCCAAGAGGAGGGCGGCGCGGTTGTCGGCCCCGAGACAACGCACGGCGAGACGCCGATCGACTTCGGAGACGGCGGCGACGTTCAACGCCTGGGTCCAGCCCACGGCTCCAGCCTGGGTCATCCGGTCGATCAGATGGTCGGTCTCATCCAACCAGGCGACTCTTGGGGCGAGAACGCGGGTCGCCTCCAGAATCGCCCGGCCTCGCTCCGGAGAGCGGGGGCGGACGACAAGGGCCAAGTCGCAACGACGAAGCGAATCGTTCCAGTCGGACGGCCCCAGATTGCCGGCCTCCTCGACCGACTCGACCAGGACGCCAGGTATCCCCGCAATCTCTTCGCGGAGTCTTCGCGCCAAGACGCCCGCTCCCAACACGGCCAGACGCAACTCGCCGGGACGGTCCAACGCGACGAGGCGTTTGAACAGCCGGGTGAGGACGGCCTCGGGCGACATCACTGCTGTCCTCCAACGATCCCGACCGCGACCCTGATCACCCGCCCGCGACAAGGCGGGGGTGTCCAGAGCAACCACGACCACGCGGACATGAGGTAAAGGAAGTGTCAAACCCGGCCGTGCGGCCAACGACGGTTCTGAGGAGCCGCCAGCGCAACGCGCCGACGCGGGCGGACCAGCAATCAGCCATGGGCGTCCCCGTCTGCTCAACGACTCGCCCACCCAACGCGCCAAACACCAGGGATGATCGACCACCCATTGCGGAGGATCATCCTGACGGGTTTCGACTCCCTCGGGACGCTCCTCGCCCCAACGAGACGCCGACACCGGCGCGATGATCCTGCCCACACGTCCCTCGTTGGCCCAAGCCCGCGCTTGACGACGTGCCGCGCGACCCCAGGCGATCACCACATCCCAGCAGGAGCTGACATTCGCATGGCGGGGAGCGTCGATGGCTTCGACTCCATAACGCTCCAGCGCTTCGATCCACTCGGCCTCGTGCCGATCACCCAACCAACCGACGCGCATGGATTGATCTCGCTTCAATGCTCGGACAAGGAACGGAACGAATGGACGCCACGTCATGTCGCGGGGCGGAACGTGGCGGGGCCGTCGTTGAACTTGCTGGGAGCCTAGAGCCAGCTCGTTTGAGTCTGGAAAGGAACGCGAAACCAGCAACCCGGAGCGATTCGATCTTGCTTTCCTTTTGCCTAAAAGGGTTTGGTCTCCGGGATCGTTCCCGCGCCTCGACTAACTTGTTCGACTTGAGCGAGATAGGCCAGGGTCCGGTCCAGTTGATTTTTGAGGTGGCGTACTTTGAGCAGGCAACGGATTCGGCACAGCAACTCGATTTTGTTGATGGGCTTGGTCAAAAAGTCGTCGGTACCGGCTTGAACTCCCCGATCGAAATCAGAAGCTTCGTTGAGCGCGGTGACCATTAACACCAAGGTGTCGCGGGTCGCGGGATTTTCGCGGAGTTTGCGACACACCTCGAAACCGGAGAGCTTGGGCATCATGATGTCGAGCAGGATCAAGTCGGGGCGATGGCGTTCGACGGCTTTGAGGGCGGCCTCGCCGTCGGCGGCGGTCACGATCTCGCAGTCGATCTCGGCGAGATAGGCTTCCAGCAACTCAACGTTTTGCGGGTTGTCGTCAGCGATCAAAATGGTGGGTGGGGGCGCGGGTGAAAGAGCGGCGGAATCAACCATTGACATTGAACTCGTCCTCTTCGATCGGATCGCTTGACGGCCGCCGTCGGCTCGATAAATAAAACCGCCGATCCCGCTGGCCCTGGGTGGGTCATTCTAACCGCGTTGGATCGAATCCCAAACGTCTCTCCGTGAAGACGCTGGGGATCGGATCACGCTCGGGGTCGGATTTGGCCCAGAACTCGACCAAGTTGAGTTCGGACAGCTTGTTCCAGCCCGTCGGCGCGGTAGATTGAAGCAGGATCCCTAATCGCGTTGTTGAGCCTAATCCGATTTGTTCGGTGCCCCAGGGAGGCTCGTCTGTGCCCCTCGCCGATGTGGACCGCCGTCTTCTGGACCGTTGCCTCAAGCACGAACATGGTGCCTGGCACGAGTTCGTCGATCGCTACGCGGGCTTGATTTACCACGTCATTCAGCACGTTGGACACGCCCGCAGCTTGATCTTTTCTGTTGAAGACATGGAGGATCTGGCGGCCGAGGTGTTCAAACGGATTGTGGAACACGACTACGCGGTGTTGCGTCGCTTTCAGGGCAAATCCTCGCTTCCAACCTACTTGGCCGTGATCGCCCGCCGCGTTTGCATCCGCGCGGTGGTCCAACGACAACGCGAGGCCGAACTCGGTCACTCCACCGCCCATCGCGCCTCAATTGAGGATTTCCCCTACGAAGTCGAACCCACCCTGCCGGCCGACGAGGTGGAACGCTTGCTTCGCCTCCTGTCCGACCGCGACGCCGAAGTGGTGCGGATGTATCACCTCAAGCAAATGACCTATCGCCAAATCGGCCAACGCCTCAGCATCCCCGAAAGCAGCGTCGGCCCAATCCTCTCCAAAGCCCGTCGCAAACTCCGCCAGGCCGCCCGCCGCGATCAGGATTGAATTATTGATTGCGCTCTTGAACTCGACCCGTCGAGCTTCACACGCGGTGGTTTTGTCACCCTTCGCACAATTGGACCGGGCTCCGTTGCGGCCCCCCTGTCTTCACGCTTGCATCGCGCGATTGCCTCCACCTCGCGCGCAACGTGGGGAGACCAGCTCGAAGATCCACGCCACTCCGTGGATACCAGTTCTCCTTCTATCGCGCCTAGGTTCAAGCCCCATCAGACAACAAGGGTCGCAGCCGATTCGAGAGAACCGACTGCGACCCTGTTACGACTTGCGGGATCCCACCCCCGAGGTGAGTTGTTCACGCCTTCCGCCCAACTTGCGTGAACGTCCCGCAAAGTCGATTCCGGTTGAATCTCAGGGGGACGGTTCCAGTTCGTCAACCCCACGCCTTCGTTCTAGTCACCCAAGCGCTTGAAGCAAGGGGCTGTCGAAGGAATTTTTTGTTTTTCTTTCGACGCCGAACCGGCTCTCTCTTGTTGAGTCCTCAAGGACAGGGGAACTACCCTGAAAACAGGCTCGCCCCGACCCGCAGCTTCAAGCATCCCGACTCCGTGGTTTCACAACCATTGTGGGAGGGGTTCGATCTCGACTTGCGCCCCCGCCGCCTCATCGCAAACGATTCCGACCGGCTTCACTTGATTGGAAGAGGATGGCATGGATGGTTCGATTGCTGGCTGAATTGAGGCGTGGCGTCAATCGAGCATCTCGCCACGACCCTCTGGCGAACCCAGACGATTTTGGTGTAAGATCGAGTTAGAAAAAGACGCCACACGTGGTCTTCAGGCGGGATGATTTCCGCGAAACACTTTGACCACCATAATCGAGGCGTCGAGGAGCGTGATCCGATGCCTGAAACCGTCGTTCACTTTCAAATCCGCATGCCCCCCGCGCTCCACGAACGCCTCGCTTCGCGCGCCCGTGAGCAGAAAGCCTCGCTCAACGCTCTGATCGTGGGAATTCTTGAACAGGCGGTTCAGCAGTCTCACGATGATTCGACCAACAACCCACCCAACGACACCACTTCCCCCTCGCGTGTCAAACTCAAATCCCCAAACCCCTCGTCCACCCCGACCGATTGAACTTCACTTGACCTAAACAACCTAAACAGAAGAATTGTTGAACGTGGAGGTTTGTTGCCCACCCTTTCCTACTCTTCTTTTGTCGAGAACGTTTCATACGCCTTCCAGGCGTGCGAGTTCGACTGGGATCGCACCAGCAAACATCTCATCAGCTGGATAGGGCGGCGAAGAAGGTGAGGTTGCGAGATGAACCCGGCGAAGCTGCTTTCAACCACCTTGGCAACATTCCTTCTCGGTATGGAAGCAACTTCCGCCTCGATTGAACCGCCCCCCTCCCGAGTTGTTCACGTCTCGCCCCGCGGCGATGACCACAACAACGGCGACGAGTCCTCTCCGTTTCGAACTCTCACCCGCGGCCTAAAGGCGCTGACGGCCCCGGGCGACATTCTGGAAATTCACGCCGGGACCTATCACGAGGGTGATTTCACTCCCAAGGTCAACGGACGTCCCGACCTGCCCATCACCGTCCGCGCCCGCGCGGGCGACAAGGTTATTGTGGACGGAAAGCGTCGGTTTTGGTCGTTCCTGGCGCTTCGTGAAAACGATGGATGGGTCATCGAAGGTTTGGAACTGTGTCACTTTCGCAGCGCGGGGATCGACGCGCGGCATGTCGGTTATGTGACGATCCGGCGCATGATTTGTCACGCCAACGGAGCAGCGGGCATAAGTCTCAACTATGCGTCGTATCCCCACGCCGACTACGACGCCCACCTGACCGTCGAGGACAACATCTGCTACGAAAACGGTTGGGGGGACGGCTGGGCGAGCGGGATTCATTTGAACAACAAGGGTGAGGGAGGTGGACGTTCGCACCACGTGATTCGCCGCAACGTCTGCTTCAACAATGTGGACGCCTCGTCGCACCGCACCGACGGCAACGGCATCATGTTCGACGTTGGAGGCGGCGGCACGGCGCGAATCGAATCGAATCTGGTGTTCGACAACGGCGGCGCGGGTATCCGGGTGATGGACGGCGTAGCGACGATCCTCTACAACACCTGCTACCGCAATGGTTGGGACGACCGCCAAAAATGGCAGGCTCCCGAACTCCAACTCATTGAACGTCACCGGCCCGACTCAATTCGCGGCAGCGTGGTGCGACACAACATCCTCTGGTGCCGAACCATTCGACCCGACCAACGTTCCTGGCTCAAAGGCCCGTTCGACGCGGGCCGAATCCAGCCAGACCATTACGAATTCGACCACAACCTGCTTTGGTCTGACGACCCCCAATCGCTCGTGCCACCCTCTCCCACGACTCACAGCGTCCTCGCTGATCCCCGCTTCCCCAACCCCACCCGACACGATCGTACCACCACGCGCCACCAGTCGCTCTTTCTTGATGTGGCGTCCGCCTCACTGACGAGCCTCCGCGACCTGGAAAGCCGTTTTGGTCTGACCTCGGCCTCCCCAGCCCGCGCTGCGGGTCAGCGTGTCCCAACCCCCCCGCCTTCCGCGCCTCCCGAACTCGACCTGCTCCACCGCCCACGTTCACCCAACTCGCCTGCCGATTTGGGCGCGTTCGTCTTTTCAGACCGGGTCACTCGACCCTGACCCGCCTGCCGGAATGCGTTCACATTCGGGCGAAGGTCTTGATTTCACGACCCAGTTTGGTATAGTTGGGACGCACATGAGCGACGACCACGACCGACCGGCTGGGTCGGTGACGGTTGTGATCCCCGATAGCTCAATCGGTAGAGCGAGCGGCTGTTAACCGCTAGGTTCAAGGTTCGAGTCCTTGTCGGGGAGCTAACTCGTTACGGTACGAAAAATTATGACCGACGGGTTAATCGGGAACGCCGAGAGCAACCGCTCCCGGCGTTTCGCGTTTTCCGCCTCGCTTCGATGGACTTGCGTCTCGAACGGTGGGTTGGACGAACTCTCGGTTTCGAGAGAGACTTTTCGGGGACTGAAAGCAACCCCCAGGCTTCCGCTCGGGCCGCGAAACTCTCGAGGATCGTGACCTGTACGGTCATCCGGTCCGGCGACATGGCCAACGCGATTCTCGACCGCGACCGCCACCCCGAGTGGAACGGCCAGCAGACCAAGCTCGTCTATGCGTTCCCGAGCGACGAGGCCCTGTGGAAGCGGTACGCCAAGGTCCGGGCCGAGCGTCTGCGGCGGGGCCACAGCGGCGAGGAGGCGACCGTGTTCTACCGCGAGAACCGCGCGGCGATGGACGTGGGCGCGGTTGTTGCCTGGCCGGAGCGGTTCAACCACGACGTGTTGTCCGCTGCCTAGTGGACGAGTTGTTCGCTGCCTAGTACAGTTTGGATAGGGGTTACCAGGACGAGTACCGTTTTTCCGTTGGTAACGATATGTCTGATAGGGGAGAATCGACATGCTCGACCGACGTCAATTTCTTCTCTCGACATGTGGCATATTTAGTTTATCCCGAGATATCAGTTCAGCATCGCAGAAGTCTCCTGCGAGAGATTTTGTTTATATGATGAATTACATTGACTTGGAAGATTTTGAACTTGTGTCTCAATGGAATATCAATACTGTACTTGTCACATTGGATCCAGAAGGGAAAGATTGGAATAAGACTTACGATGCAGCGATTAAACACAATTTGCAGCTAGTGCCATTGATCTGGGGTCACGATCAATCCATTTGGCACTGGAATCAGACAAACAGAGAATGGGAACTCAACGACCGTCGCTACCCGCAATCCATCGGGGCGAAATTTCTACGATTTCTTAAGGACAACCATCATTATCAACAACAGACCTTTGCTATTTATTCCTTTCACGAGCCGCTGGCAAAACCAGGGTATGTCGAGCCGAAGAAGTTAAAGAAATTCTATCTACAGATTCAGGAAGAATTCTCGGCGAGGCCGATGAATGTGTACGGCGAAGACATGACATTCGTGTGGCCACAAGCCGATGAATGCTTAACGGACGTTCTAGATTATGAAATTCATACGTTCTATCCATTTGCAAGTACACGATCCGGCCGTTATCGCCCCTTTTCGCCAAAGGGATACTATCTCAAGCCTACTTCGGATCTAAAGATGGTGTTTGACAACCAGAGAGAAACGATCGAGATACAGCTCAAAAGATTCCAGGAGGCCAAACCAGCTATCAACGGGCGTCGTCCCCAATTGATTGTGATCTTACAGACTTTTGTAGACTCAGGAGAGAAAGACCTCTGGAATCGCATGCCCGATACCCATGAGATGAAAAAAGTCGCCGATTTTATCCTGAGCGAATTTCAAGACCGAATTGCGGGGATCGCCTGGTATCCGTTCCGTCAAGCCGCCAACAATTACACGCACTGGCTTCACAAGGATCGCTATGACGACCAAGGTCGGGATCGCTGGAGCGTGGTGGCTGAGGTAGGTCAACAACTACGAAAGAAGAGCAGGCTAAAATAGCACAAGAGAGTTTTTATCCTGCTGCCGGGTGATACTGAACCGGTTACGCGCCGACCACCTCGGCTAGGCGTGTGACATCACAGACATCCTGCTGGCCCTGCTGCTGTTCGCCCAACTGCGGCGGTTCACCCTGGCGGTGATCGCCGCCGCCGAGACGGCCGCCGACTTCGCGGGCATCCTCTACACCGACGCCCCGGTCAGCAGCGAGGCTGACGCAGACCTCCTCCACAATGGAGGATGCCTTACCGAACGAGGCGGATCGAAACGCACTCATCCAGGAATTCCGGGATGCCGTGCGAACCTCGTACGGCTCGCCCATATCTTTCGAGAAGGTACCGTTCATCGCCGCGTGGTTGCGCATCGCCCAGGGTTTTGCGGACAATACTACCTGCGGGTTCGTCAACAAGGATAGACTAGTCCTGTTCCACCGAATCCCGAAGGACAGGCTTACGAGTGGTTCGTGGCGAACGATCGCACCGGACAAAACGGGGGACCGCAAGTGAGTCTTCCTGACCTCGCAACAGATGACGGCTTGCCGATGCTCGATGCTCCGTGACGGGGAAACTGAGATGCACCGCACAATTCTGACCACGGTAGGCACATCACTTCTCACCAACAGCGATCGGCCCTGGGCTGGTTGGCGGCACAAGCAGCCGTTGCCCGCGGCCGATCATGTGGAAACCTGGCTTCAACAAGCCGACCCGGTTAAAGCCAGTGCCGAGACGCACACTTGGTATCGCCTTGGCCTGTTCGATGCCGACGACAAGGACAAAGTCGAGGTCGTCCTGATCCACTCCCAGACGGAGGATGGACGGTTCTGTGCGGAACGACTGGTCTCGATGGCTGAGCACAAGGGACTGAAAGCAAGGCCGAGACAGGTGGATGGCCTCGACTATTCTGATGGTCAGAAGTTCAACCGAGGACTTCGCCAACTTGCTCGAGTCGTTGGCGAGGAGATTAAACGCGGTCAAGCTGCGGGCACGGTCGAACTTGCCGCTACTGGTGGGTTCAAGGCAGAAATCGCCATTGCCAACCTGGTCGGTGCCGTCTCGGATACCCCGGTCCATTACATCTACGAGCAGTTCACGTCACTGATCACGATCGAACCCATTCCAGTGACCCTTCGGGCTGACTGGATTGGCAGCGGCGCAGGTCGAAAATTGTTGGAAGCGTTCGAGTCGGCCAATGATGTGATTCCCCTCAGCAACATCGAAAGCCTGCTGAAGCAAGATGAGCGACTTCTCAGTCTGGTCGAGATCGATGAGGGGCACGCTGCGCTGAACCTCCTGGGTGAAATCGCTGTACGCCTGATCGCAACACCACATGAATCGTGGCCGACCCCGACAGATCTCTCTCCCAATGACAAGAAACGACTCGATTCAGCTGCTCACCATCGGCCACGGGGCTGGGAGCAAATTGTCGATACCATCGCCAACAGTCGGTACGTCACCTTGATCCGGTACGAGGGATCGGCGACAGGAGGATGCCTCAAAGAAGCTCCTGACAACGACTCGGACTTGATCCATCGCATCGAAGGCAGCCCTGCGCTCACGCTCCGAATCAGCACCACAGCCACAACGAGCGGCCAGCGACGACTCGTTCAACAGGTGTTGCGGAAGGAACTCAAGGTTTGATCACTGCAGGTGCTAGCCATACTCCTCCTCACCTTCGGTCCTTCGCTCACCAATGTCCACCTTGCCCGCATCCGCGCACACGTCAACACATCGTCGTTAGGATCTCGTGGCAGTGGACGGCGCTTGCGCGCTGGTGTATGTCGTATACGATACCATCTCCAGGCAACTGGTCTCTCACCGCCTTTGAAGAGCATGGCGCGTCAACGCGGCGGGCCTCCAGCAGCCGCGGCATCGAAGTCGTCGCCGCAGGTCAATCGCCTCGGCTTTCAGGTCTGGATTGCGAGGTTCTTCGCTTGCGATCGTCCCATTCCTTATGCCTCCCTCTGACCTTCCATCGGGATCCACCCCGCTCAACTCGTCGTGAGGAGGGTTCTCGTGACTCCTGACCCGCAATCGCCTCGTCGTTTGGTCCGGCTTGCAGTTCTTGTCTCATTCATCGCCGTCGCGGTGTTGGCTCGACTGATCCCGCACCCGCCCAACGTCACGCCCATCGGGGCGGTCGCCTTGTTCGGCGGCGCGACCTTCGCGGATCGACGACTCGCCTTGACACTGCCACTCGCCTCTCTTTTGATCAGCGATCTATTTCTAGGTTTTCACATCTTGATTCCAGTGGTTTACGGAAGTTTCGCAGTGAATGTGTTGCTCGGTCGTTGGCTGCGGTCACGGCGATCGATCGTCAACACGGGGATCGCCACGCTTGCTGGTTCCATCCAATTCTTTGTTGTGACCAACTTTGCGTGTTGGGTGCTTTGGTATCCTCTCACCTGGGAAGGTCTGACGACCTGCTACGTCGCGGCGATTCCGTTCTTTCAGAACACGCTGTGGGGCGACGCCGTGTTCGTCACGGTTCTCTTTGGTGGGCTCGCGTTGGTGGAGTGGAGATTCCCCGCAGCGCGTGAACGACCGGCCTTCGGTCCCGCTTGACCTGGAGTTCGCCATGAACATCGTTTCCTTGCTCCCTAGCGCTACCGAGATCGTGTGCGAACTTGGTTTGGGCGATCATCTTGTCGGCGTCACCCACGAATGCGATTATCCGCCGTTCGTCAAAGCCCTGCCAAAGGTCACCCGAACGCTGATCCCCCACGACGCCAGCAGTCGGGACATCGACAGCTTGGTTCGCCAGCGGCTTAGGACCCAGCGGGCGCTCTACACCCTCGACATGACCGTTCTGGAAAACCTGCGGCCCGACTTGATCGTGACTCAAGCGTTATGCGACGTGTGCGCCGTGGCCGAGGCCGAGGTGACCGCGGCGGCGTGTTCGCTGCCAGGGCAACCGACGGTCGTGAACCTCGAACCGACACGGCTCTCCGAGGTGTTCGATTGTCTCCGGCTGGTCGCCGCCGCGGCGGGCGTCCCACATCGCGCCGCGGAGGTGATCGACGCCTTGCAAGCTCGAGTCGCCGCGGTCAAAGCGCGAACGGAGGGTCTGCGTTTTCGGCCACGCGTCGTCGTTTTGGAATGGATCGATCCGCCGTTTTGTTCCGGTCACTGGACTCCGGAATTAGTGCGTCTGGCCGGCGGGTTCGAAGGAATCGGCCGCGAAGCTCAGCCCTCTCGGACCATGAGTTGGACCGAGGTGGTTGCGTTCCATCCAGAGGTTTTGGTGATTGCCTGTTGTGGCTTCACCACCGAGCGGACGTTGCAAGACATTCCGATCCTGCGGGATTATCCGGGGTTCACGGATCTGAGTTGCACTCGGACCGGGCGGGTTTACGTGGTTGACGGCAACGCCTACTTCAGCCGCCCAGGTCCGCGACTGGTGGACAGCCTGGAGATCCTCGCGCATCTTCTCCATCCGGAGGTTCACCCGCTGCCAAGCGGCTTGCCCTTGGCCCGCCAACTCACGCGGGCGGAATTGGAGGCGACGGCGCGCGTATGAGGCCGAAAGCGCTTTTGTCGTGGAGTTCGGGCAAGGATTCAGCCTGGGCGCTTCATGTGTTGCGGCAACGCGGCGAGGTGGAGGTGGTCGGATTGGTGACCACCCTGAACGAGACGTTTGGGCGGGTCGCTATGCACGGGGTGCGCGTCGAATTGGCCCACGCACAGGCCGAGGCCGTTGGCCTGCCGCTCTGGCCCGTTCCCCTTCCCTGGCCTTGCTCAAACGACGAGTACGAGGCGAGAATGCGGGCCGTCGTCGCCAAAGCGTGGGCGGAGGGCGTGACGGCGTTCGCATTTGGCGACCTGTTCCTCGAAGACATTCGGGCCTACCGGATTCGCCAACTGACCGGCACTGGGATCGTACCGCTTTTTCCCCTTTGGGGAACGCCGGGCGAGACTCCCGCCTTGGCACGCGCGATGATCGCCGCGGGATTCCAAGCGGTCCTAACGTGCGTCGATCCGCGGCGGCTGCCGCCGAAGTTCGTTGGCCGGGCGTTCGACGCCGCATTGCTCGCGGACATGCCGAGCGATGTCGATCCTTGCGGTGAAAACGGTGAATTCCATACCTTTTGCTATGCCGGACCGGTGTTCAACCACCCGATCCCGGTGCATATCGGCGACGTGATCCAGCGGGACGGATTCTGGTTCGCCGACCTGATTGCTGGGCCAACGCCCCCCCTTGTTCAAACCGCAGCGGATCGCAAGCGCCTATGAATCAACACCTTCAACATCGCCGACCGACGCGGTCGTACTCGCCGCGCGTCGCCGCAAGTAGGGCAATGGTCAGGAGAAGTGGCGGCAACGTCCACTGGCTCGACACCCGCTGACCAACGACGAAGCAGCCGTGCTGATTGAAGACCGACCGTGTCAGGCATAGGAGATGACATGACACCGGAACACGCCCGCGCCCATCTAAACTCGCTGGCCAAACCGCCGGGCAGTCTGGGGCGTTTGGAGGACCTGGCGGTTCGGTTGTGCGTGATTCAGCAAACGCTGTGCCCACGCGCGACGCCTCGACGTTGCGTACTGTTCGCCGCCGATCATGGGGTCGTGACTGAGGGAGTGAGCGCTTGGCCTCCCGAGGTGACTCGCCTGATGGTGTCCGCGATCGTCTCGGGAGGGGCAGCGAGCAGCGTTCTGGCGGCGACGACCGGCACGGAGCTTCGCTTGATCGACGTGGGCGTGGTCGGACCGGGGCTGCCGGACGGGCCGGTTCACCGCAACCGAAAGGTCCGGGCGGGGTCGCGGAACCTCGCGCTCGAACCGTCTTTGACGGTCCAGGAATTCCATGAAGCAGTCGCCGTGGGTGAGCAGGAGGCGGTGGAGGCTTGGCGTTCAGGGATCGTGGTGGTCGCCGCGGGCGAGATGGGCATTGGGAACACCACCGCGGCCAGCTGCCTCACCGCGCTGCTGACCAAATCACCCGCCGAGGCGACCGTCGGCCCAGGAGCGGGGGCCGGCGAGGAGGCGTTAGCGCGCAAGCGTCAGATCGTCGCGGACGTGGTGGCTCGCGGGCGTCCGCGGTTGGCGGACGATCCCGAAACCGTTATCGCCTCGATGTGCGGTTTGGAGATCGCGGCGATGGCTGGCTTCCACCATCGGGCGTCGGCGCTGGGATTGACGGTCGTGCTGGATGGCTTCGTCGCCACGGCGGCGGCGCTCGTCGCGGACCATCTCTGGCCCGGCGTAGCCCGTTCCATGATCGCCGCCCACCAATCCGCCGAACCGGGTCACGCCGTGGCGCTGGCCCACCTCGGCTTGGAACCGGCCCTCGACACGTGGCAGATGCGTCTTGGCGAGGGCACCGGAGCGCTTTTGGTCATGCCTTTGCTCGACGCCGCGGCGGCCATTGTCGCCCACATGGCCACCTTCGACCAAGTGGGGATTGACACCGATGGATCTTAGCCGCCAGTTGCACGCCGCAATCACTGCCGTTCAGTTTCTGACTCGGGTACCGCTGCCCGGTGGAATTCACCGGTCTGCTTCAGATCGCACGCTCCTTCGAGACGCCGTGGCATATTTTCCGCTAGTCGGTGGAGTGGTCGGAGCCTTCAGCGGCGGAGTCGTCTGGATGGCCGCGCTGCTCTGGCCGCCGATCGTCGCGGTGGCGCTGGGGCTAATTGCCGAGGCGATCCTGACCGGAGCATTCCACGAAGACGCGGTGGCCGACTGCTGCGACGCCTTCGGCGGAGGTTGGACCCGCGACGACGTGTTGCGGATTATGAAGGACAGCCGCGTTGGCAGCTTTGGAGCGTTGGGGTTGACACTGGCGGTCTTACTGCGCAGCGGATGTCTGCTGGCGATTCCCGTCGGCGAGCTGGTTGCGACCGTGGCGGCCTCGGCGGCCGTTGGGCGTTGGGCCATCCTCTTGCTGATGAGGATCGTCGTCCCGATTCCGAACCGCGACGGCTTGGCCAAGGATGTCGGCGAACAACTCGGCTGGAGGGATCTGCTAAAAGGTTCGGCGTTGACCCTGCCGGTCGCCTCAATATTCCTCGTAACGCGGCCGGTCGCCGGGATGGTCGGCGTGATCGCGGTTGCGGCCACGACCTTCGCTTGGGCCAGCTACGTCCGCCGACGCCTCGGCGGTATCACCGGCGACTGTTTGGGTTGCGGATGCTACCTGGGGCAGGTTGTCTTCTTGCTAGCGGCCACCGCCGGGAGTGGGCGATGAAATGACACGACAAATCCTGCTCGTGCGCCATCCTCCTGTGACAAATGCGCTGCGAGGAATCTGCTACGGGGTCAGCGACGTGCCGCTGGCCGACGACGGCCCCACCCGCATTGAGGAAATCGTGGCCCAGTTGTTGGCTCAAGGACCGTACACCCATCTCTATCACAGCGGACTCAGCCGCTGCGCCGCGGTCGCCAACGCGCTCGCTGCGCGAACCGGCATGAAGCCCGTAATTGATCCGCGATTGCGTGAGCGTTGCTTCGGGACATGGGAACTGCGTCCCTGGGACGACATCCACGCCGAATCTGGCGACGCCATGATGGGCATGGTGACCGCCCCCGAAACCTGGCGTCCACCCAGCGGCGAGACGACCTTCGAGCTGCGCGACCGGGTTTGGGCGTGGTACGCCGAACAACCCGCCCACGGGCGGATCGTCGCCATCACGCACGGCGGCCCCATCGCCTCCCTGGTGGGCACCTTGAACCATCGACCCGTGACCGAGTGGCCGACCTACGTTCCTCCCTTCGGCTCCATCACGTCCATAAGTTGATATGCCATAAAACGGCAAAAGATGCGAAGGAACCTGGCTTGGAGTCGGACTTCCAAATGTGTCGCACCGGCAGCGGCCCCCACGTCACGTCGAGACCCTGCCGGACAAACCGGCACCCCTTCGAGAACGAACCACGCCACGAAGCGAACCGACACCGAGCAACTGAGCGACTCATGAACGATTGGTTTAAGGCGTCGGGTGGGATATGATCATCTCCCCTTCGCAAGGCGTTCGACCCGGAATCGCCCGCGGGTTCCGTCGGGTTACCATCGTGCCGCCCAACCTGACGTGTCGAACGAGACAAGACGCAACCACTCGATGCCCTCATTGGTTTGAAGGAGCCCCCTGCATGCGTGTCTGGCCCGGCGTCCCCTATCCCCTCGGAGCCAACTGGGATGGAACGGGAGTGAACTTCGCCCTGTTCTCCGAAAACGCGACGAACGTGGAGCTGTGTTTGTTTGATTCGGCCGACAGCCCGAAAGAAACGTGTCGGATTCCCCTGATGGAGCAGACCGATCGGGTCTGGCATTGTTACCTGCCCGACGCCAAGCCAGGGCAGGTCTACGGCTATCGGGTTCATGGTCCTTATGACCCCTCCCAGGGGCATCGGTTCAACCCCGCTAAGGTGGTGTTGGACCCCTACGCCAAAGGAATCGCCCGCGATCCGAAGTGGGACGACGCCCTATTCGGCTACCGGGTCGGCGACGAGCAGGCCGACCTCAGCCAGGACGACCGCGACAGCGCGGCCTTTGCGCCATTGGCGGAAGTGATTGACCCCGCGTTTGATTGGGGCGGAGACCGCAAGCCCAATCATCCCTGGCATGAAACGGTGATCTACGAACTCCACGTCAAGGGATTCAGCAAATGCAAGCCCGATGTCCCCGAACCGCTCCGCGGCACCTACGCCGGACTCGCCAGCGAAGGGTCGATTCAGTACCTCAAAGATCTCGGCGTCACGGCAGTGGAACTGCTGCCCATTCATGCATTTCTCGACGATCGCCACTTGATTGAAAACGGCTTGTGCAACTATTGGGGTTACAATACCCTGGGCTTTTTCGCGCCGTCGCGCAAATACAGCACTGCCCAAACTGCCAGCGATTCGGTGCGCGAGTTCAAGGAGCTGGTCAAAGCGCTGCACGCTGCCGGTCTGGAGGTGATTCTCGACGTGGTCTATAACCACACTGCCGAGGGCAACCATCTGGGCCCCACCCTGTCGTTCCGAGGGATCGACAATGCCAGCTATTACCGCCTGGTCCCTGACGATCGGCGCTACTACATGGATTTCACCGGGTGCGGCAACACCCTCAACATGCTCTCGCCGCACGTGTTGCAGTTGATCATGGACAGCCTGCGCTACTGGGTGCTGGAGATGCGTGTGGATGGATTCCGCTTCGACCTGGCTAGCGCCCTGGCGCGTGAGCTTCACGAGGTGGACAAGCTGGGAGCCTTCTTCGACATCATCCACCAGGACCCGGTGCTCTCCCAGGTCAAACTCATCGCCGAGCCGTGGGATCTTGGTCCCGGCGGCTATCAGGTCGGCAACTTTCCGATCGGTTGGACCGAGTGGAACGGCAAATACCGCGACTGCGTCCGCAAGTTCTGGAAAGGAGACGGCGGCACCCTCAGCGAGTTCGCCAGCCGCTTGTGCGGCTCCGGCGACCTCTACGAACACAGCGGGCGTCGTCCCTACGCCTCGATCAACTTCGTGACCTGCCACGACGGCTTCACCCTCCGGGACCTGGTCAGCTACAACCACAAGCACAACGAGGCCAACGGCGAGGAGAACCGGGACGGAGCCGACCACAACGAAAGCTGGAACTGCGGCCACGAAGGTCCCACCAACGACCCCGAAATCAACCAACTCCGCGCTCGCCAACAGCGCAACTTTCTGGCCACCCTGATGCTGTCGCAGGGCGTCCCCATGTTGCTCGCGGGCGACGAGATCGGCCACACCCAGCAAGGCAACAACAACACCTATTGCCAAGATAATGAGCTGTCCTGGTTGAACTGGGACCTCAACGAAGAACAGAAGACCCTGTTGAAGTTCGTCCAATCCCTAACCCAGCTTCACCGTACCCAAGCGGTCCTCCAACGTCGCACCTTCTTCCAAGGTCGGACAATCCGCGGCTCCGAGATCGAGGATGTCGTCTGGTTCGATCCATCCGGCCGAGAAATGAGCGACGACGCCTGGGACGCTGGTTTCGTCAAATGCTTCGGCGTGCGGTGGGCGGGCGACGCTATTGGCGAAGTAGATCGCCAGGGTAAACGAATTCAGGGCGACACCCTCTTGTTGCTCTTCAACGCGCACCACGAACCGATCCCCTTCACTCTGCCAGCTAAACGGCCCGACCAGACCTGGGAGCGGCTCCTAGACACCGTTCACCCTCTGGTCGAGCCTCAACCGATCGCCGACGATCAGCCCTACGACCTCCAAGCACGCTCGCTGGCAGTGCTGAGAATCCAAGCGACCCCGCAAGCGTGAGATCCGACGCGGTGGGTCGGCTCTTGGTGAACCAATCGGGCCCATCCCCTAGGGACCCGCCCGCGCCGCGTCCCAAGAGCCACCCCTAATCACATCCCCCACCCACTTCGTCGGAGTCATATTCTCGAAACCATCTCCCTCGCCCCAGCAACCACCGGCCTCGCCCTGCCAATGCCAAGCGCGGTGGATGAACGATCTCTCCAAAACCAACCCCCTCGCCTCGAAAGCGCCACGCCCAACCATCGGATCAACTCCCCTCTCCATCGTCACTCGGAACCATTGCTGGATCGAACATCGTTATTCCAAATGTTATCGTCAATTCAGCTCAAAATCTTCTCCGCCGGTCGCCACCTGCGTGTGGCAACTCTGCGTCGGCCGCGTCCCGCATGAATTGGCATCGAATGAGCCGATTTCCTTTCGGTTTCAATGGTCGCCAATCGAAGAGCGCGTGAGCCGATTTTGAACGACGACGCGCATCTCAGGAGACGTTGCATTCAAATCATAACGTAAACTCGAATGAAAACTCATTGACAATCTGTTGCGATGATGGAGTTTGAATGTTGGGATAGGATGGATCGTGGTCGCATGTTCGCTGCCGGATTGGGTTCAAAATGCCTGGTGGTGACTCGTGGGCGATTGATTCAAGGCGTCGGGTCGGATATGCTGTTTTGCTTCGCGGGGCGGTCGAATCAGGGATCGCCGGGCCAAAACCGAGCGGCCCGCGCCGTCCAACCGCGTCGGTTTGGCGATTGCGTTGAGGTTTTGAGAGACTAACCAAGGGATCGTGGGATGAGTGTCGAGGAGCAAACCGGGGTCGAGGAGATGACTTCTCCGGCGGACCTGACGATGGCGGGGCGTCCGCCTCTCAAGATGAAGGTGGACATCACCCAGGCCGGACCGTGCCGCAAGCATCTCAAGGTGGAAATCTCGGCTCAGGATGTCGAGGAGGAGTTCGGTCGCGCCTTGGGCGATTTCTCCAAAACCGCGATCGTGCCTGGCTTTCGGCCCGGCAAAGCGCCACGCACCCTGGTCGAACGCCGCTATCGCAAGGAAGTCTCCGGCCAAGTCAAAGGCTCGCTCCTGATGGCCTGCATGGAGCAGCTTGACAAGGAATACAAACTCAACCCGATTAGCCAGCCCAACATCGATCCCGAAGCGATTCAGCTGCCCGAACGGGGACCGATGACCTTCGAGCTGGAAATCGAGGTTCCCCCTGAATTCGAGCTGCCCGACTACACCGGGCTCAAGGTCAAGCGGCCTACCCTGGAAATCACCGCCGAGGATGTCGATCGCCAACTGCGTCTCATCCGCGAGGAACGGGCCCAGATCGTTCCCAAAGACGGGGCGGTTGCCCTTGGGGATCTCGTCGTGGCCAAGATGACCGTCGAGCTAGGCGACCGCGACCCAATCGAGATCGAGGAATTCGAGTTCCGAGTGCGGGACGATCTGAGACTTCAAGACGCTTTGATTCCCGGCATTGGCGCGACTCTAGAAGGGGCCAAGGTCGGCGAGTCCCGAACCCTGGACCTCCAGGTGGCCCCCTCGGCTGGAGTTCCCGACGCTGGTGCCCAGACCGGTAAGGCCACCCTGACCATCCTCGACCTCAAGACCCCCCGGTTGCCCGACCTGGACGAGGCGTTCGCCAAGTCGCTGGGGTTCGCCAGCATCGGCGATCTGCGTGACGCGGCCCGCTCCGCGCTGGAGCGCCAGTTCGAGTACCGCCGCAACGAGTTCATCCGCCGCGAGGTGATGGATCAGATTCTCAAGCAATGCGAGTTCGACCTACCACCGGATCTGGTCAAACGCCAGGAGCGGCTCACTTTGGGTCGCCGCATCCAAGAAATGAGGGCCGCCGGTCTGAGCGAAGCCGAAATCAAGGCCGGGTTCGCCGAACTGAAGTTCAACGCCCACGCCGCCACCACCCGCTCGCTCCAGGAATATTTCATCCTCTCCAAGATCGCCGAGCAGGAGAATTTCGAGGTCAGCGAGGAGGAACTCGAGCAGGAGATTCAGGCGATTGCGGCGGCCAGCGACGAAAGTCCGCGTCGGGTCCGCGCTCGTTTGGAAAAAGAGGGCATGCTCGAAACCCTCGCCACTCAGATCATCGAACGCAAAGCGCTTCAGAAACTGCTCGACGGCGTCAGCTTCGAGGATGTGCCGCAATCCCGCTCCACCGACGTGGAGACGATCGAACTGGCCCTCTTCCCTTCGCCCGCCCCCGACCAATAATAGGCCGGACCCCAGGCGGCGGTCGCCTCACTTGTTGGGGTCGATTTGATTCGACTTGAAAGTTGAGTCCCCGCGCGTCAGTCCGACGCCCCCCTTGACCCAACCGCCGCGACGGTCGGAGACCCTCGACCTATGACCCCTTTCGAGTTTGCCCTCGGCGATCGGTTCGACACCGCCCCGCTCGGACCCGGCCCCATCGAACCGACCCTTCAGCGTTACCGCGATTACGCCCGTCAGCGTCAGATGACCCTCTCCGACCTGCTCTTGGAGAACCGGATCATCTTTCTGGAAGGGCCGATCGACAATGTGATTGCCAACCACCTCATCAAGCAATTCCTCTATCTCCAGTTCGAGAACCGGACGCAGGGGATCAGCTTCTACATCAACAGCCCTGGCGGCAGCGTTTATTCCACGCTGGCGGTCTACGACACCATGCAGTTTGTCAACTGTCCCATCGCCACCTACTGCATCGGCATGGCCGCCTCGGGCGCGGCGGTGCTGCTGGCCGGGGGCACCAAGGGCAAGCGGTTCAGCCTGCCGCACTCCAAAATCATGATCCACCAGCCCAGCGGCTATGTGGGCGGTCAAGTCTCAGACATCGAGATCCAGGCCGACGAAATCCTCAAAAATAAGAAACTCATCAACGAGATTCTAGCCAAGCACACCGGCCAGCCCTACGAACGAATCGCCAAGGACACCGAACGCGACCGCTATCTCACGGCCGCCGAGGCCAAGGAATATGGCCTGGTGGACGAAGTGCTGTCCAAGGTCAACGCCGACGCCGGCAAGACCACCGGCTTCACCTCGCCGATCTTCCCAAGCGGTTCAAGCGGCTCGTCCGAAAGCGGCGGCCCCACCCCAGGCGCAGGCGCGGGCACCCGTCCGGGGTGATTCGCCCGCGTTGGACCGATTCGCGTTTCAATTTCTCTTCAAAAGCCCTACGATTTCGCCCTGTCGCAATCCGAGCCTCTCCCGCGGGCTCATCGTATCAGCGCGAGGGGAGAGGTTCGGATTGTCGGTGTTTGGACATCACGTCCGTCGCCCTCGCTGCGTCACCGCCTGACAATCTTGTGGTGGTCCGATTGGCGTGAAGTGGGTTGTGTCACTTGTGAAACGGTGGCATGATGACGATCGGCATCCCCTCAACGGGTGGGGTTTGGCCGAAGAATCTCCTTCACCGCGCCTCCAACCGCGGCCCCGTCGATGACGGCGGTGTCCCCCTCAGCCGTGTGCGGCTCTGAGTCCCAATCCCACTCCGCGTTTGCGTCCCGGCCTGCCTCAGCCTCTGCTCATCGCGGCGGGTCGCCGCCGGCGGCGGGTCGGCGTGCGCCACCGGGGACTCCCCTGGTGGTAATCATGGCGGTCGCGGTGGTGGTCGGGGTGTCTTGCTCGCATTGGCTCCCCAGTTGGTCTACTGGAGTCTGGATCGGATGGGCGGCGGTGTCCTGGCTCGGTTGCCTCGTGGTCAGTTTGACCGGAGCCCCTCGGGTTCTGGCGACACCGTGGTTTGCGCTGACCGGAATTGCCCTCGGAGCCGGCTGGCTGCGACACCACGCCGAGGACCTTCACGCCCACGATCTCGCCCATCAAACCACGGCCTGGGGACTCGACAACGCCGGACGGATCGTCGAGCTTCGCGGCTGGCTGGTTGAGACCGCCGAGCGGATCGAAGCCCGCTCGCCCAACCGCTCCTCCTCGGTTCGCGCCATTCTGGCAGTCTCAGCCGCGCGTCCGTCGCCCTCCGAACCGTGGCAGGACGCTTCCGGTTATGTTCGCCTTTGGGCACGAGAGCGACTCGAATCCGCGGGCGACCCGACTGCGGCAACCAACAGCTCCACGCTGTCCGTCCTCACCCACTGGATTGCCGGAGCGCCAGTCGTGGTGCGGGGGTTGCTCCGAACGATTCCCGCTCCACGCAATCCCGGCGAATTCGATTTCGCCGCCTGGGAACGGATGAACGGCATCCGTCTCTCCCTCTCGGCACCCTCGCTCGACGCGGTCCAAATCGACCCCAATCGGCCCTGGGATCGGGTCGTCTGGTTCCGAGGCGCGATCCGCGCGCGGGCCGAGGCGATCCTGCGACACGCGCTGACCCCGGAAACCTCCCCCCTCGCCAGCGCGTTGCTGCTGGGCAGCCGAAGCGATCTGGACGAGGCGACCCGCGACGCCTTTCTCAATTCGGGAACGCTGCATCTGCTGGCCATCTCGGGTTTGCACTTCAGCGCATTGGCCGTCACGCTCGGTTGGCTCAGCCGTTTGCTGCCAATTGGTCGTCGCACAGCTAGCCTCTTGGTCGTGGCGGTCATGATCGGCTACGCTCTGCTCGTGGGTGGGCGTCCCTCGGTGGTGCGTGCCTGCGTGATGGCCTCCGCGGTCGGATGGGCCGTGGCGCGCGATCGTCCCGGGCGTCCCGACACCGCGCTAGCGCTGGCGGCTTTGGTCACCATCGGACTCAACCCGTGGAACGTGTTTCACGTCGGTTGTCAATTGTCGTTTCTGGCAGTCGCCGCCCTGCTTTGGGGTGTGCCAGCCTGGCGCGATCGGCACGCGGGACCCGCGGCAGGTTCCCAATCAAACTCGACCATCCCGCACCCCCGCGAAACCCCGTCCGAGGCGCTGGACCGTCTCGAACGACAACTCAAACGCCTTGGCTCTCGAAAAGCCGCCCTTCAAGACCGAATCGCCACGACGATCGGTCAAGCGATCGGGGTTTCGATCACCGCTTGGATCTTCACGGCTCCTCTGGTGGTGGATCGGTTCAACCTAGTCACACCCGTTGGCATCCCGCTGAATCTGCCGATGGTGCCGCTTTCGGGAGTCGCGGTGGCCTCCGCCGGCGCGACCCTGAGCCTAGGCGCGATCCACCCCGCGCTGGGCGATCTGGCCGGGATGGTTTGCCGCGTCTCCCTCGATCTGCTCATCTGGTTGGCGAGCCTGGGCGAAACCCTGCCGGGAGGTTCTTGGCATACCCCCGCCCCTCCCACCGCTTGGACCAGCGTGGTTTTGGTCTTGGCGATGATCGCTTTGGCCCTGGAAGCGCGGCGGATCGACCGGGACTCCGACCGCTGTCGAAACGTGCGACGTGTCGCCTGGATCGGCGCGAGCCTGGGCGGGGTACTCTGGATGAGTTGGTGGGCGTTACCCGCCTCCTGGACGGTTTGCGGTCCCAAGGCGTTGATTCTTGACGTGGGACTAGGATCGGCGGTCGTGGTCGTCTCGGCAGACGGCCGGGCCATGTTGTACGACTGCGGCTCGGACAACGATCCCAGGGTGGGACGGCGGGTCATTCTGCCTGCGCTTTGGAGTCTTGGAGTCAGTCGTCTGGACGCCGTAGCGCTCAGCCACGCTGACCCCGCGCATGTCAACGGGTTGGACGACCTGGTAAAACGAATGCCCGTCGGCGCGATCTGGATTTCGCCCACCTTCGTTGAAGATAGCCCGGTTCTCAATCCGTTCGAGACCCCCCAAACCCAAGGGGAACGCTTCCACGCCGATCCGTGGCTGACCTTGGCGGTCGAGCGAGGCGTGCCAATCGAGGTCGTCAGCGCGGGCCAACGTCGCTCGCTAGGGACCGACGTGACATTCCACGCGCTCCACCCCCCTCCGGACTGGCCAAATGGAGCCTCGAACGCGGCACGGGACGCCGGCTCGCTGGTGTTGGCCGTCGAGTTCGAGCCTCCCGCGCTGACGAACGGCGAACCGACTGCTTCGCCTCCTCGATCATCCCCCCGCCGCCTTTTGCTCACAGGCGACCTCGATGGAGCGGGTATGGTCCGCGTGGTCGGCCTCAACGAGGAAGCCGCGGGAGCGCCGCGCGACCGGGATTCGCACGCGTTCGGGTATGATCTCCTGATCGCGCCCCGCCACGGCGTGGCTCGATCCAACCCCTCGTGGTGGTTGGACTGGGCGCGCCCCCGCTTCGTGGCGATCTCGCAAGCCGGCGGATGGGAACCCGCGACACCTTGGTTGAAGCTGGATCCCAAGCGAATCGCTGTCACCGGACGCGACGGCGCGCTGTGGTTCGACCCTCACGCCGATCCGGAATTGGTCTCGTTGACCCCCTTCGCCCAAACGCGCGCCAAGGTGATGGTCGATTGGGAGGATGGACGCTTGATGATTTGGTTGATGGCGGCAGGTGTCGTGGTGTTGGCGGTCGCAACCGCGGTGTGGTTGGTTTGTCGTTGGGGAGTGCGGTCGGGAGCCTGGACGTTGACCCGTCCTCGGCCTGATCCAACAACAGTTACGGAACCCGGATGGCGCGAGGTGGAACGTCGCGCCGATGACGGTGCGCTCTTGAGGGCCGAATGGCGAACCGCCGGGGAGTCACCGCGGGGAACGGTGGTGATCCTGCACGGCTTCGCCGAGGCGCGCGGGTCGATGCGTCCGCGGGCGCAGGTCGCGTTGGAGCGGGGGTGGTCGGTACTGCTGCCGGACAATCGGGCGATGGGACGATCGGAGGGACAGTTCGTGAGCTTCGGCGGCATGGAAGCCGACGACCTGCGCGGTTGGCTAGGCTGGCTGACCGATCAAGTGGATTCGACCGGCCCCATCGTGGTGATGGGTCGCTCGATGGGCGCGGCGATCGCTCTGCGGGCGGTGGCCGCGCTTGCCGAGCAACCGGGTCGCGCCGTGCCCCCCACCACGATCGGGGCTTCCCCCGCGACCCGCGAACCGATGCCCGCCGGGTTGATTCTGGAAGCACCTTATGAGGATCTCTCCGAACTGCTCATGCGTTGGTTGATGCACGCTGGGGTGCCGGGTTGGCTAGCAGGTTTGGGTTCGCGGGCAATTTTGACCGAGGCTCATCGGCTCACTGGCCGCTGGTTGCACACGCCCTCCCCAATTGAGATGGCGAGGCGGGTTGGTCTCCCAACCCTGGTTTTCTACGGAGGGCGCGACCTTCTGGTGCCTCCCGATCGGGTGGAACGCCTCATCGCCGCTCTGGAACAGGCCGCGCCAGGGGCGGTTCAAGGGGTTCGGATTGCCGAAGCTGGACATGCCGACCTTTTTGAAGTCGGTGGCTTTACGGTTGTGGAAATCCTGGGGCAATTTCTGGACAGCGTGGCGGCTCGATTCGAGCCGATCGGGAATTCATCGCCGACGCCCTCGCCATCGTCAAAGGATTCGCTAGAATGGAAAACGCCACCTGTTCGATTCACGGAATGATTTGACCACGCCACCCTCACTCAACCGACTGCCTCGCCCATGTCCAAACCAATGGACACCGACTCCGACACGCCCGGCTTGCTCGATCTCTCGGCGTTTCGTCCCGAGGGGGGCTCGAGCGAGGCGTCCGGAGTGTGCGGCCGCAAGGGGGAGGGAGGCTCGTTTGGCGGCCACGACGCGGTTGGAGAACTCCAGGGAGTGGCCGCAGGACCAACGGCGGCCCCTCTCAGCGGCCTGATCGCCCCCGTCTTGGTGCTGGAGGATCGGTTCGAGTTGGCGCGTCCGATCGCCGAGGGAGGCATGGGGACGGTCTGGCTGGCTCGAGATCGCCTCTTCGGCATCCCCCGCGCGGTCAAACTGATCCGGGCCTCGTTGAAAAACCAGCCTAAGGCCGAAGCGCGGTTTTTGCGGGAAGCCAAGATTCTCCAGAGGTTTCAACATCCCCGCGTGGTGGAGATGATCGGCTTTGGGGTCGAACGCGGCCACGCCTACATCGTCATGGAATTGGTCGCGGGCCGCTCGGTCGATCGGTTGCTGACCCCAGGCAAACCGATGCCGTTGACCTGGGTGGTCTCGGTTTTGCACCAGCTGTGCGAAGTCTTGCGCGACGCCCACACGCTGGGAATCATCCACCGCGACCTCAAACCCTCCAACCTCATGATGGTGGGCAAATCGGTCGATCCCACCGAGCCGGGATCACTCAAGCTGCTGGATTTCGGTATTGCGCGGGTTCACGACTCGGCCGAGTTCACCAACCTGACGCAGACCGATCGCCACGGACCGCTGGGGACATTAGCCTACGCCTCGCCCGAGCAAATTCTTCGCGGCCTCTATCAGCGTGACGACGCAGCCGACCTTTTGGGCGGCACCCTCCAAACACCCCCTCCCATCGACCATCGGAGCGACCTGTATTCGGTGGGGGTCATGCTGTACCGCTTTTTGTCCGGTCAGCGGCCATTTCAGGGGGATCCCTCGATCCTGCCGTTCCTCCACCTGAACATCCCCCCCCGGCGGTTCACCTCCCTGAATCCACCAGTTGAGGTGCCCGAAGCGATCGAGCGGGTGGTGCTACGGTGCCTGGCGAAAAAACCGGAGGATCGCCCGCAATCGGCCTGGGCGCTCTGGGAAGAATTCGCCGCCGCTCTGCGGGAAGCGGGCCACGAGAAACTGGTCTGGTCGGCAACGCCTGCGTGGCCTCATCCCAACACCCCGGCCTGGTCCGCGACGCCGCCCTCGTTCCTCAGCCAATCCAACGTCACGCAATCCAACGCCGCGGCGGTTGGTCAGATGGAGAGGCACCACGAATCCGAATCGCCATCGCTAGGATCGGTCTGGATTGGCGACCCTGCGGGGTCGATCGCCCACCCTCATCCCCCTCAGGCCTGCTCACCGCCCACGCCTCCGTCGGATGGCGTCTCCGAACTCGGCTCGCCTGCGCCCAACCTGGCTGCCTCGAATCATGGCTCAGGCGATTCCGCTTCCGCGGATGACTCACCTCATCTGGACCGTCTCTGGGACGCGCTGCCACCAACTCCAACCCACTCAACCCGGATCGTTATCCGCGACAAGACGTCTGATCCCGTCGGAACGACACGGGGGCCACGCTTCCCCACCCCAACCTCGGTGCCGGTCTCCTCACGCGAGACCTCGGAGAAGGCCCATCCCGTCGCGCCAAAGGGTTTGTCCACGTCGCCTCATTCAGCGTCCCAACACCGGGACGCCTCATCGTCAAGCCTGATGGGAGCGATCGACGAGGCGCTGTTGGATTCAGGTAAACTGGTCTTCCGCCCACTCCCCCCCGGATTATACCGTCGGGGCGCGATGGCCGACGACCTGGACGCCCTCGACCTGGACCGACCCCGCCACTGGGTCCGCCTAACCAAAGCGTTTCAACTAGGGATCGTTCCCGTCACCCAACGCCAATATGAAAACGTGATGGGAATCAATCCCTCGCGGTGCCCAATCTGCCCCAACGCGCCGGTGGATCAGGTCTCCTGGTGCGAGGCGATCGAGTTTTGCAATCGGCTCAGCCGGCGACGGGGTCTGACTCCGTGTTACCGCGTCAAGGGAAGCCGAGTTGTCTGGGATCATAAGGCCGACGGCTACCGTCTGCCCACTGAAGCCGAATGGGAGTACGCCTGTCGCGCCGGCAGTCGGGGCCGTTTCCCCTTCGACGGCGAGGTTGGCGAGCTTGATCACTACGCTTGGTATCGGGACAACAGCGCCGATCTCGACGCCGAATTCGCCGCGCTTCACCCTGCCCACGGCAACCCGACCCCACGCACCCATCCGGTCGCCCGCAAGCGTCCCAACGCCTACGGCTTATACGACATGCTGGGCAACGTGGCCGAATGGTGCTGGGACTGGATCGGTCCCTATCCCGCGTTGCCTCGCGGCGAAGCGCTCACCGACCCGATCGGTCCCGCCGAGGGGGACTTCCGGGCGCTGCGCGGCGGCTCTTACGCCTCCTCCGCCTTCGATCTCGGTTCGGCCCGCCGCGGCGGGGCCGCCCCCACCTCCCGCGACCGCGCTGGGCTGCGGGTCTGCCGAACTCTGAACAACGGCTAAGGAAACAGTCGCACGCTCGCGCAACGCGCAACCCGGCATGGCCCGGCAATTCCGTCGGTTCGTGGTCAATCCCATCCCTCCACGGAGTTGTGGTTCACCACGCACCACGTCCACGTCGCGGGAACCCATCCTCCACCATTGGGATCACCTCAATTCGATTCGCTCACCGAGGCGAGCCAGGACAACCAGGGAAAGCCCCTCAACGAACCGGATCGTCCGCACGAACCGCGCGACGCGAGAATCTCCCCACATGGAGCGATCAGGAAAATCAGCCGGGATGTTGAATTCAGGGGCGACAATCCCAAATTCGGCTTCGGAAACCGGACAGGTCCCGGTTCATCGGGCATTTTTAAATGACAATGCGATTCCGAGACCTAAGGAAATCGGTTCCGATTCGTTGCATCCCTGTTCTTGCTCCATCCACCTGATTGTGACCCGACTCCCATGAATCACTTCCGGCTTGCACAAAAGGGCCGACGACTCCGTGATGGCCTGGTCGTCCTGGGTAGTCTGCTTGGTTGGTTCGGGATCGGCACGGATGCTCATGGCCAAGGATTCTTGTTCGATAACCCCCCCGGCTACACCCCCGCCCCCGGCGTGAGAGCGGGTTACGGTGGTTCATTCGCTGGGCCGGCTTATCGAACCGCGCCGGGTTACAGCTCTGAATTTGATCCAAGTTACGGAATTTCGGGTTACGGCACCACTACGACCCCGTCCCCGTGGACAGGTTTCAACACGTTCAGCGCGGAACGCGGGATGATCTCGTCGCCCACTGCGACAGCAACCGCCGCGTCTCCCTGGGGCCCCATCGCTGGCGTTCCAAGCAATCCTCCAGCACTGACGAGTGGACCACTGACGTATGCCAACACCTATCGGGATAACAAAGTCATTTTGCCCGGCGGTTACTACGCCTTCTCCAACGGCCAGTGGTACTTCGTGAAAACCAACACCGCGCCGCCGTACAAATGGAGTCGCGGCGAGTTCAACGATCGGGTCGCGCCTCCCACACTCCCCCCAGCCCGCTCCCAACTGTTCTCCACCTCTTCCGAAGGGCTGTCTTCCGCGACCCGCCCGGTCAATCGGAGCGCCTCCCCAACTGCTCCTCCCCGTGGCGTGATTCCGCCAACCCCTCCAGTCACCACCACCACGATCAGTGTTGCTCCTCCCGTCACCCGCCCGACCTCCGCCTCGACACCAACACCCGACATCACCGCGGCCAACGCTCGACGACCCACCATGCCGCCTCTCCCTGCCGTCTCGCCGCCTGCGCCCGCCCGCCCCGCTTCTTCGCCCGTCCTCTCCATTCGCTAAACACTGCCATGTTCGGTTCTGATGGGTCGCAAGAGCGTTCCCGATCCAACCTGCTCAGCTCATCCGAGGGGGGATTGTCAGCTTGTTTCTTCCTCTTCCCGAACTCTGATCCATGAATCGGTTTTCATTCCGGGAAGAGGAAGCTTCTAACCTCCGCCATAGACGTAGAGTGTGGAGCTTCAACTTCACCTTCGTCGGAATCACGGTGCCTGGATCGCGTCGCCCTCCCAACGTCTTTGATTTTTAATTTAATTTTGTTTGATTTTTAATTTAATTTTGATTCAATTACGTTGCCGCGACGAAAATGGCGTGCCGCCCACTCAAACCCTTGTGAATCGAAACGCGGCCCGCGATGTCGATCTAGGCAAGCTGGGTTGTTGAACTTGGCGACGAGCGTTGATAACCTTCTTTCAGTTTCGCGGTGCGAACCTTCGCCCAGGGCCTCAACGACCGCGGGCAAATCACCGGCTACGGCAACCTCGTCAGCGGAGGCATTCGTGGCTTTGTCTTGACCCCGCTCAACGGCAGCGACGCCATTCCCGAACCCGGCACTCTGGCGCTGGCGTCGATCGCCCTGCTCGCTGGGATGGGAGGTTGGATCAACCGCTGTCGTCGTCAGCGGTCCACGATGGAGCCCCTCGGCTGAACCGCCCCCCGCCTGCCCGCCGACTGAGTCCGGTCGAGTCGAGCCGTTGTCGGAGGTCTTTATTCTATTTCTCGACGCCACCGACGACCTTCCGTTTGGTCCACGGCGGTGGCGATTCATGGGAATTCCATTCCGAACTGGCGAAAAGCGGTCTTCGGGTGTATCCTCTGAGATTGGAGGATCATCCGTTCATGGCCGCTGACTCCGCTCCGCGTCCCGCGCCCGAACCTATCCCGATGGCCGTGTCCTCAAACGGGGACCAGGCCATCGCCCGCCGACAGTCTATCTCCGGGGACGAAGGCCGCGAGGCCAAGACGGTCGAAGGCAACCACCGACTCTGGCCCGAGGGGGTGCGTCTAACCCTGCGTTATGACCAGGGGACGATTGTGATTGAGGGCCTACCCAGCGATTACCCCCTAGGACTCCCCGGCGCGGCGATCGACCCGCGAACCAACCTGCCCAGGGCCGAAGGGATGTTCTACCGCGCGATCGTCGAGACCCTGCGGGCGCGGGGGATTCCCTACGACGATCGGGCGCGGGGTTACGACGGCACCATTTCCTGGCCGCTGCAAACCGACCGCGAGCCATTCCCCCACCAACGCGAGGGGGTCGAAGCGTGGTGGGCCAACCAGGGACGCGGGCTGATCGTGCTGCCCACTGGAACCGGCAAAACCTTCGTGGCTCAGTTGGCGATCCAAAAAGCCAAACGACCAGCGCTGGTGGTCACGCCCACGCTCGACCTGATGAACCAGTGGTATGACGAAATGACCCTGGCCTTCGGGACCGAAATCGGTCTGCTAGGCGGCGGTTACAATGAGATTAGACCACTAACCGTGACCACCTACGACTCGGCCTATCTCAACATGGAGCGGATCGGCCACAAGTTCGGCCTGATCGTCTTCGATGAGTGCCACCACCTACCTGGTCCTACCTACGCTCTGGCGGCCCGTTGCGCCATTGCGCCGTTCCGCCTGGGTCTAACCGCCACCCCTGAACGCAACGACCAGGCCCACGAACGCTACGAGACCCTGATTGGTCCGGTGGTGTACCGCCGCGAGATCACCCAACTCAAGGGTCAATTTCTGGCCGAGTATCGTGTTGAAACCCTCTACGTCAACCTCAGTGACGAGGAGCGGGAACGCTACGAGGCGGCCCGCGAACATTATCGGACCTTCCTGACCGATCACGGCATCGACATGCGACGGCCCGACGGCTGGTCCCGCTTCCTGCAAACCGCTCACCGCACCGCCGAGGGCCGCGAAGCCTACGCCTCCTACCGCCTCCAACGCGAGATCGCCCTCGCCGCGCCGGCCAAGATTCAGCTGCTTCGACGCCTGCTCGATCGTCACAACGGCGACCGCGTGTTGATCTTCACCCACGACAACGCCACGGTCTACCAGATCGCCCGCGAGTTTTTGGTGCCAGTCATCACCCACCAAACCAAAACCAAGGAGCGTCACGAGGTTTTGACCAAGTTTCGCCAGGGCGTCTATCCAGTCCTGGCCACCTCGCGGGTACTCAACGAAGGGGTCAACGTCCCCGAGGCCAACGTGGGCATCGTGCTGTCGGGCACCGGCACCGTCCGTGAACATGTGCAACGTCTGGGCCGTATCCTCCGCAAAGCGGCCGACAAGGAGGCGATCCTCTACGAAGTCGTCACCCGAGGCACCGTCGAGGAGTTCACCTCCAACCGTCGCCGCCAGCATAGCGCCTTCGGCCACACCGGCCCCGGCTGAGGGGTTCGTACCCTCGCGCTTCGTCACTAGAGAGGCGATCGGGCCGGAGGGTGGTTTCCCTATCCTTGGCTCACATCATCAAACAAACGATCGTTTGGCCTCATCTCATTCTCCGGGGAGATCTGCACTCGTGCTGACCGGCAACCTCGTCCGGGTTCGTTACAGCAAGTCGAAGGTCATTCCCATGTACCTTGATCCCACCAACCCCGACTTGCTTGAAACGGCCGAGAACCTCCTGCTGATTTTCCGCGACGGGGTAGGCCGCACCCGCGGCGAGTTGGAGGAAGAAATCCAAACCCTCTTGGGCGAGGGTCCGCCGCTGTCCAACATCGCCCAGCAGGGTCTGGCCAAAGTTTTGGAGGACCGGGCCGAGTTCGAGGTGGTGTCCGAAGCCCACCCCGAGGAACTGCGGCGGGTCGTCTTCACCCTGGCCGCCGAAGAACGCCGCTCGCTCCGCTCCGCCGGCTACCGCGCACCGTTTCGCCGCGACAAGGTGCTCAACGAGGCAGCCCAGCGGCTCAACCTCACCCCTGACCAAGTAGCCGCCGGACTCTTCGCCGACCTCAAGGACGAGAACCGAATGCTCGGGTTCGACGACCTCTCGCCCGAACGTCTGATTCAACGTTACAACGTTGCGCTGGCCCAGGCGGTGCTGCTCAAGGCGACGCTGGTAACGGTTCGTCTGCGTCGCGAGCCCCCCGACCGTCTGCGTCGCCTCTTTCGGCGGCTCAAGTTTCATCGGCTGCTTCATCGAATCGAAGGCTCGCCCACCCAGGGGTACGTCATTCAGATCGACGGACCGATGAGCTTATTTACTTCGACCACCAAATATGGTTTGCAATTAGCGTTGGTGTTGCCGGCCATTTTGCAATGCCGGGAGTTCGAGTTGGAGGCGGAACTGCGTTGGGGACCGAAGCGCGAGCCGCGTTCGTTCAGCCTGAGCCACCGCGACGGTCTGGTGTCGCATTACCGCGACGCCGACAGTTATATTCCGGCCGAGGTTCGAGGCTTCGAGGAGCGGTTTCGTCAGATCGCGCCGCATTGGGAGTTGGCCGAATCCAGCGACCTGTTTGAGTTGGGCGGGGAAGGGGTCTGGGTGCCTGACTACCGCTTTACTCATCGCCACGACGGCCAAACCGTGTTCGTAGAGGTCGTTGGGTTCTGGAAATCGGCAGCGCTGGAGCGTCTGCTGCGAACCCTTCCCCGCCACGGTCCCCCACTTTGGCTGTTGTCGGTCACCGAGAAACTCAAGGTGGACGAGGCCAACGGCCCGGACTGGTGGTCCCATCCCCGCCTTTTGAAATTCCGCGAGGTTCCCAACGCCTCGGAACTGCGTGACCGTCTCGACACCCTGATCGGCTCGCACCCCTCCGCGACCGCCGCTCCAAGCCCGCTCAACGACGCCTTGCCCACCTCACCCGCCTCGCCCAAGCGTCCCACGCGCAAACAACGCGCCGCCTCTGCGCCCACGCCCGACCTGCTCGCCCCCGACGAAGGGGAGTGACTTCCTGGAATCCTCCGCCAAACCACGCGTGTTTCACTCCCTGGAGTCCGCCACCGTGAACAAACATCAAGAGCAATCGGATACCCCGACGCGATCCGCAAACCTTCCGAATCGATCAGAAAATTGATCCCCGAGTTCAGTAAGCTGGACGGAGCCAAACGAATCGCTCCGCACCTTGCGCAGTTCAGGGACGTGAATCGCTCATCGAGCTTCCAGGCGTTTCTCAACGCTGTGGAATCCCTCATGGATGACATCCCTCGGCCTTCGCTCGGCGGGTAAAATCGCGGGGGTGGAATCACGTGGAACCGAAGTCGGACGCAGCCAAGGGCTTGCGACCTCACAGTTTCCGACCCGACCCGTGAGCTTCGGAGGAGTGACGTCATGGCGCGTTGGGTGGTAGGAATTGACTTAGGCACAACCAATTCGGCCTTGGCGTTCGTTGAGGCCGAGGCGGTCTCGGACGAGGGGTCCAAAGGGGCGGCCTCGGGCTCGAAGGTCCGGGTGTTCGAGATTCCCCAGGTCGTGGCGCTCAACGAGGTGGCGTCGCGGGCGGTGTTGCCGTCGTTCTGGTATCGTCCCGCCCAGGGCGAGTTTCCCCTCGGGGCGGTCGATTGTCCTTGGAACACGAAAAAGGGGGAGGGGGCGGATCGTTTGGTCGGCCTGTTCGCCCGCGACCAGGGGGCCAAAGTGCCCGGGCGGGTGGTCGCCTCGTCCAAAAGCTGGCTGTGTCACCCCGGCGTCGATCGTCAAGCGGCGATCTTACCCTGGACCGCCGCCGACGACGTCGCCAAGGTCTCGCCCGTTGAAGCCGCCCGGGCGTTTCTCGACCATCTCAGGCGGGCCTGGAACCACACCCATGCCCAACCCGGCGACAAGGCCCGCGCCTCGGCGGGCAACGCTCTCGAAGAGCAGGAGATTCTGCTGACTGTGCCGGCCTCGTTCGACCCGGTCGCTCGCCAGTTGACCCTGGAGGCGGCCACCCTGGCTGGTTTGAACAACGTCACGCTACTGGAGGAACCGCTAGCCGCCTTCTACGCCTGGCTCGACGCTCAGGGTGACTCCTGGCGCGACCAAGTCAAGGTCGGCGACCTGATTTTGGTCTGCGACGTCGGCGGTGGCACCACGGACTTCACCCTCGTCGCCGTTGAAGACCGCGACGGCGACCTCGCGCTGCGACGCGCCGCGGTGGGCGACCATCTGCTGCTCGGTGGCGACAACATGGACCTCGCCCTGGCCTACGCCGCGGCCGCGACCTTGCCCGGCGGCATGGAACGGCTCGACCCGATCCAACGGGTCGCGTTGACCCATGCCTGCCGCCAAGCCAAGGAAACCCTGCTCGCCAATCCCAACCTGACCACCGCCCCAGTGGTGATTTTGGGGAGGGGTTCCAAAGTCATTGGAGGGGCGATCAAGACCGAATTGACCCGCGAGGTTCTGGAACGGACCTTGCTTGAGGGTTTCTTCCCCGTCTGCGGCCCCGAAGCCTCCGCCCAGGCTGGCCGCAAGGTCGGCCTATCCGAAATCGGGCTGCCCTACGCCGCCGAACCCGCTATCACCCGCCAACTTGCCCATTTCCTCACCCGCCAGGCCAACTCGCTGCATCACGACACCGCCTCGCCGACGGCCAGCGGCACGCGGCTCGTCAAGCCATCGGCGGTGCTGTTCAACGGCGGGGTCTTCGAGGCCGAACCACTCCGCCGCCGGGTTCTGGAAGTGTTGTCCCAGTGGTGCGGACGACCGGTCCCCGCCCTGGAAACCCCCGGACTCGATCTTGCCGTCGCCCGCGGCGCAGCCCATTACGGCCTGGTCCGCAAGGGACGGGGCATCCGAGTGCGGGGCGGGGTCTCACGCGCCTTCTATCTGGGCATCGAGACCGCCGCGCCTGCCGTTCCCGGCATCAAGCCGCCGCTCAAAGCGCTCTGCGTAGTGCCGATGGGCATGGAGGAGGGCACGGAAACCGACGTACCCGGCCCACCGCTCAACCTCATGGTGGGCGAGCCGGCCCGCTTCCATTTTCTCTCCTCCACGACCCGCCGCCAGGATGTCCCCGGAACCCTACTGGACCACTGGAGTCCCGACGAACTCCTCGAGCTCGAACCCGTCGAAACCACCTTGCCCATCGAACAGAACGCCAACGACGCCGCCGGCGCAGCCCCGGCGACGGTCGTGCCGGTCCGGCTCCATAGCCGCGTGACCGAGGTGGGCGTCCTCGACCTCTCCTGCCGAAGCCTCGCCGACGACCGGGCTTGGAAACTCGAATACAACGTGCGGGAGCCACGCTGACCAGACCAGACCGTTCTCCGGCTCCTTCCGGTTCGACTTGACGAACCCTCTCGAAAAACCGACTCTGCCTGGCCATCGGCTGTCCATTCCGTGCTTCTTCGCGCGCTGGGAAGACGCCCCCCTCGCCGAAACGAATCCCATCTCCAGGAGGAGAGACCATGAGCGAACCCAAGCCCCCCCGCCGGTTGGGCCGTGTCCGCCGCTGGCTCAAACGATCGTTGGCGTTCCTCACCCTCCTGGTCGCAGCCCTGGCGGTTCTGGTCGCTAGCCTGCCCTGGCTCGCCGGACGTCCCGAGATGCTGGCCGTCCTCAATACCATGCTCAACGAGGCAATCGCCCCCGGACGCCTCGAACTCGACGCCGCCCAGTTCTCCTGGAATCACCGCCAACGTCTCGGTCCCGGACGTCTGCTCGACGGGGAAGGAAGGATGCTGGCCTCGTTTGAGAGCCTCACCCTCAACCGCGGCCTCGTCGCCTTGATCGCCAACCCCGCCGATCTCGGCGACCTCGTCGTGGAGGGACTCAACCTGGTCGTAGAACGAACCGCTGACGGCCACGTCAACCTTGTGGATGCCCTCAAGGATTCCCCCTGGGCCATCTCGAAGAAGGACGAACCCTCCAACGGTTTCCAACTCGAACCATTCGACCCCGGACTCAACCTCACCGTCAAATTGGTCGGTGGCCGTCTCAAGCTCGTCACCCCCGAACTCGTCGAGCCACTGGTGGTCGATCGCCTCGACGCCAAACTCGTGTTGGCCGCCGCTCCCGCCCCCATCACCTTGGAACTCGGCCTCGCCCAACAAGAAGGCGCCACCCTCGCCGTTCAAGCCCTGCTCGCCACCGCCGCCACGTCTGACGATACCAACGCCGACACTAACACCAACGCCGACGCCAAGGAACCGCTGCTCAGCGCCGTGATCCAAGCGACCAATTGGCCGCTGACCGCCCGCGTCGAAGGGCTGGACACCCAGGCGCATCTCGATGGCCGGATCGAACTGCGTGCCCTCTCCGCCAACCTCTGGAGCCTGGCTGCTCAGACCGCCTTGACCCAACTTGTCGCCGAGGGCACCGCCCTTCAGGGCGACCGCCTGGCGCTCGATCGGGTCGAACTCGACGCCGACCTGCTTTCCAAGGAAACCGGCCTCGCCTTGGAAAACCTCGTGATGAATTCCCCGGTGGCCCGCCTGACCGCCCGCTTTCCCGACACGACCCAGGGCCAACTCCAGGGACGGGTCGATCTGGCCGCCTTGGCCCACCAGGTTCCCCACGCCTTGCGTCTTCTGGAAGGATCGACCATCGAACAAGGCTCGCTCGACCTCGACCTCGAGCTGGCCAATCGCACAACCGACGCAACTGACGAGCAGGTCAACCCACGCCTCGACGCGCGACTCGCCGTCACCAACCTGCGGGTGACCACGCCGGGCAACCCCGAGGCCAATCAACCGCCCCGCACTTTCGAACTGCCCGAAGCGGTGACGCTCACCGCCGCTGTCGAACAACGCGACACCAATGCCTACCGGATCGAAACCATCACCGCCAAAGCTGACTTCCTCGACCTCAAAGGCAGCGGCGACCTCGAAACCGGCGTGACCCTCTCGGGCACCTTCGACCTGGGTGGTCTCACCTCGCAAATCGGTCAATTCGTCGATCTCGGCGACCTCGCCCCCCAAGGACGCGCTGGGATCGCCGCCACGCTTAAACGCGACCCCGAAGCAACCGACCCCGCCCATGCCTTCGCCGGTTGGCTCGGCCTAGAACTGCGAGCCATCAACCTCGCCGGCCTGATCGCCACCCCGATTGAACGGCCCTCGGCCCGAATCGATCTTTGGATCAAGGGATCAACCGACGAGCGCGGCGCGCCGGCGGCTTGGTCCTTGGCCAAACTCGAATTCAAAACCACCCAGGAAGCCGGACGCCTCCAACTGACCCGCGGCCAAACCGCCAAGCAACCCACCGCCCTAGAACTCGCGCTGGTTCGCAACCAGCCCACTGCCCGAGGACCAGGCCGAATCGACGCCCGCCTCAAAGGATCGGTTGGCCTCGACGGCATGACCGTCAACGGCCCGATCACGCTCGACGTGCTGCGGCTTGACCTGCAAGCGCCTCAAACCCCTCGCCTCAACCTGGAGGTGACCGGACGCTACGAACCAGAGACCGGACGCGCATCACTCCAACCCCTGCGTCCCGGCGATCCCGAAGCCATGCCGCCGCCCCCGCTGGCGATCGCCCCCGAGGGGATCGTCCTGACCGGCTTGAATCCGAGCGACCCGCAGGCGATTAACACTCTGGAGATTGAGGGCGGATTGTATGGCGATCTGAACGCAATTCAAGACCTCCTGGCCGTCTGGTTGCCCGACGCGGAGCCGGGTTCGTCCCCGGCCCCTTCGCCCGCAGCCGCTCCCAACGCCCAACCGACCCCCGAACCGGTCGCCGTGACTCTCAAAGGACGTTACACCCTCGCAACCGACCGTCTCGACCTGGATCAGTCCCGAATCACCACCCGCTACGTCATTCTCCAAGCCACCGGTTCGCTCAACGAAGCGACCCACCATCGTATCGTCAACCTCTCGGGCCAACTGATCCCCCGACCTCGACTGGTTCAGTTCATGGCCGAATCCTACATCGAGCCCCAAGCACGACTTAAGCTGGCGGCCCGGCCATTCCAACTGACCGGTTCGCTGGTCGGCGGCCCGCTCAACCAACTTCTAAAGGGACTGGAAGGCGAGGTCGGCGTCGATCTGGTCGAATTCGACGCCTTTGGCCTCAAGCTAGAGCAACCGGCTCCTCTGGTCGTTCTTTGCCGTGGTGGTCAAGCTGTGCTGGCCCCCATCCGCTCTCGAATGAATGGTGGAGAGGTCGAAATCCACGGCTTCCTCACCCTCGACGATCCGATGGGGCTGTCCCTGGGGTTGCGGAACTCCTCCTTCAACAACCTCGCTATCAATGAAGAGGTCTCCGACCGCTTATTGGCCTACCTCGCGCCCTTCCTCAAAGAAGCGACCGAGGTCCGAGGCGCGATCCAACTCGACATCGAGCGAGGCATCATCCCCCTGGCCAGCGAGCGCGACCTCAGTTTGAAAGGACGGCTTCAATTTCGAGACGTGACCTGCCGTCCTGGCTCCTTCACCAATCAACTGGTCGCCCTCGCCGGGGCCGATCCTAATCGTTTTGCCATCGCGCTGGATCAACCGGTGGAATTGACGATCGCTCAGCGTCGGGTGGTGCAACAAGGTCTTCAGTTGCCGATCACGCCCGACGTGACGATCGACCTGGCCGGTTGGGTCGGGTTCGACCAGACCCTAGCGCTCCAGGCCGCTATGCCGATCTCGCCCGCGATGCTGGGGGGACAACGGGTTGCGCGGGATCTTCTCACCGGCAAGCGGATCGTGGTGCCAATCCGCGGCACGCTGAGTCGTCCTCAAATCGACCCTCGCATATTTGAAATGGCACTCAAAGAAATTGGCGGCGACGTGTTGCAACGTGGCCTGGATCGTGGTCTCCAAGAAGCCACTCGGGGACTCGACCGCGCGTTGCCGCCGGAACTGCGTGACTTGATCCCGCTGCCCGGACGCGGCGGCAACGCCCCCAATTCGAACGCCAACCCTAACCGTCCCGGCGCGGGGAATCGGCCGCGTCGTCCCAATACCCCACCTAACGCCGGTGACGTCCTCAACGCCGTCGAAGACCTGTTCAAACCCCGACGACCATCTTGAGACCCGCGCCAATGGATCGACTCGCCCTGCGGGACGACCTTTCCTTCGATCGATTTCATCCGCCGCGGTTGTCGCGGTTCTGGGTGTGGGCGACCCGTCCGTTGCGTCGGGCCATGGCGCGTTGGCAACATCGGGTTGACCGACTCGAATTGACTGGAGCCGACCACTTGACCGCCATCTTGAAGCGGGGTCGATCGGTCTTGATCGCCGCCAACCCCGCCGATCGGGCGTGGGTCCGAAGCGGTTCAGGGCCGCGCGCGGGTCGATCGCAAGCGGTGTTTGTGGTGTTGACGGCGTCGCCATCGTAAGGATGGGATTCAAATGGCCGCGCTTCGTTGGAATTCATCAACCCGCCTTGGAGTTCCAAACTGAGCCGCCGCGCCAAGGTCTTCGTGGTGAGCGTCGATCCCCTCTTGGGCAATGGTTTCGCCTAGATCATGCAACAGATGTCCATAATCGTGAAGCAGGCAGGCCAGCACAAGCGAATCGGTCAACCCCTGACGGCGCGCGAACTCGGCGGCCTGGAGGGCGTGTTCCCGTTCGCTGACGTGTTCGCCATAATGGCGGTCCCCTTTGACCCGAAACGCCTCGGCGATCTGATCGAAAACCTCGGCGGGGGAACCTTTTGTACTTTCTTTTGCTCATACGAACTTCAATGCGACTCTTCGAAGGGGGCGATCGGATCGTCTTGGATTTGAAGCGATTCGAGGTCAACGAGGCCGCGGGCTTGAAATTGTCGAATCGCCTCGAAAGCGGCGACCGCCACGGCGTTGGACAGATTGAGGCCACGTGCTTCGGGGCGCATCGGGATCGAGACAGCGCGTTCTGCGGCCTCGGCCCGTGCCCGCCACTCCAGAGGCAAGCCGCGGCTCTCCGATCCAAAGATCAGCGCGTCGCCTGGTTGATAATTGAGCGAGGCGTAAGGACGGCCACCCCGGGCGCTGAAGAACCAAAGGCGGTCCCAACCGAACCGTTCGACGATCTCCTCAAGGTTCTCAACGATCCGCCAATCAAGATGCGCCCAGTAATCTAATCCAGCCCGCTTAAGATGACGATCATTGATTTGAAAACCCATTGGCCGAACTAGCCAAAGCGTTGCCCCGACTCCCACGCAGGTCCGTCCGATCGCGCCGGTGTTGGGGGCAATCTCGGGATGAACCAGTACGATGTTCAAGCGATCAGTTGCCATGACGACCTTGTTCCGCGTCTCGTTGGTCGGCCCCGACTCAACTTAGGGACGTCGCCAGACCGCGCCGTCGGCGGCCAGCAATTCGTCGGCCTGAGAGGGTCCCCAGGTGCCCGCCGGGTAGGTGGTAATCGCCCGACCGGATCGGTTTTCGGCGTCCCAAGCGTGAACAATCGCATCAACGAATTTCCACGCATATTCCACTTCGTCTCTGCGAGTATAGAGGGTGGCGTCGCCCAACATGGCGTCGATCAACAGACGTTGATAGGCAGCCGGAGCGCTGGTGAAGAAGGTGCCGTAGCGGAAGTCCATCCGCACCTCGCGCAGACGACGCCGCGAGCCGGGCACTTTGGCTTGAAGCGAGAGGCTGGCTCCTTCGTTGGGTTGAATTCGCAACACCAGTTGATTGGCCGAGCGGGGATGGTCGGTCTCGCGGTCGGGTTCGAACAGGGGGATGTTGGGTTCTTTGAACTGAATGGCCACCTCGGTGGTGGTTTTGGGCAGGCGTTTGCCGGTGCGTAAATAGAACGGCACACCTGCCCATCGCCAGGTGTTGAGAGTCAAACGCATCGCCACGTAGGTTTCAGTCCGGGAGGAGGGATTGACTCCCTCTTCCTCGACAAATCCTTTGACCTGTTCCCCGTGCGAGGATCCTGGTCCGTACTGGCCGCGAACTACGAAGCGTTTGATCTCCTGCTCGCTCCAACGCGGCAGGGCTTGAATAATTTTGACTTTCTCGTTGCGCACCGCGTCGGCCGACAGGTCGATGGGGGGCTCCATCGCCACCAGGGAGAGCAACTGCATCATGTGGTTTTGAACCATGTCCCGGATCGCGCCGGCGTTGTCGTAGTAGGCTCCACGGCGTCCCGGCATTCCCAGGTCCTCGGCCACGGTGATTTGCACCGAGCGGATGTGCCGCGAGTTCCAGATCGGCTCAAAGATCGCGTTGCCGAATCGCAACGCCATGATATTCTGAACCGTCTCTTTGCCCAGGTAGTGATCAATTCGGTAGATTTGTGACTCGTCCAACGTATGTTGCAGTTCACGGTCCAGCCTCTGTGACGACGCCAGGTCATGACCGAACGGTTTTTCGATGATCACCCGCGTCCACGGACCGGACTCCGCGAATGGATCGGCGATTAAGCCGGCCCGGCCAAGCTGTTTGACCAGGGGTTCAAAAAACTGAGGGTCAACTGCCAGATAAAACAGACGGTTGCCCTGCGTACCGTAGGTGGCGTCGAGTTGGTCAAGACGATCTTTAAGGCTTTCCAAACCATAGTCATCATTGAAATCGCTACGATGATACACCAATCGACGCGCGAACTCCTCCCAGCCCTCGGCATTGGGCATTGCCTCGCGTAGCTTGGCGCGGAAGACCTCGTCGGTCCAATCCCGTCGTCCGACGCCCACGATCACGAAATCGGCGGGCAATTCGCTGGCGAGGGCCGCGGCATGCAGCGAAGGGATCAGTTTGCGCGCCGTCAGGTCGCCGGTCGCGCCGAACAAGACGATCGCGCAGGGGTCGGGGACGCGGGCAATCGGCAGGTGGGATCGCAGTGGGTTGACATGGTCGGGGATCAAGGCCGATTCGTTGGTGGTAGACATCGCGCACAAGCTCAGTAGGCCGGAAACGAAGGCAACGCGAGGCCATTGTGGCCGGATCGACCCCCAGCCGGCAAGTCCCGAGAGGCCACCTCGGCGGTTCGTCGTCGTGGCAACGGCGCGGTGCCACCGTCTCCCCCTCCCCGACCTCAACGGGGCGGATCGGACGACGGCGACTTAGCGTGACGCTTCAAATCATCCAAACTCACATGGCGCAGCGCCGCTTCGTGGGTTGCCTCCAACACCACTGGCGGAGCGACCCCAGCCTCCAACGCCTCGCGCCAACGCTCCGCGCAGAGGCACCAGCGGTCGCCCGGCTTGAGACCCGGGAAGTCCCATTCGGGGACCGGGGTGGAGAGGTCGTTGCCCCGGCGTCGGGTGAAGGCCAAAAACTCGGCCGTGACCTCAGCGCAAACGACGTGACGTCCCACGTCCTGGGGCCCGGTGTGACAACAACCGTCGCGGAAAAACCCGGTGCGCGGCTGGAGCGAGCAAATCGCTAGTTCTCCGCCCAGCACGTTGCGAGCCACTTGACCAGGCGTTGATTCGTGACGCCCATTCACGCCCTCTTTGTCCAACGAACTCATGACCGCTCCTAAGCAATTGGCCCTAGGTCGCGGCCAAGGTGAACCGGCTTCCTAGGGCGGGATCAATGTTCCAACACAGATCAACGTATTATGACATAATCTCCCAAATTGGTTCAGCCCCTTCAACCCCCACTAGCTTTTGGTCGAGGCCGCCGTGGAAGTAGGTCAGCAGGTCGGGGTCCAGTCCCATCAGGTGAAGGATGGTGGCGTGAAGATGTTTGACGTGGCAGCGTCGGGTCACCGCCGCGCTTCCCAATTCGTCGGTCTCACCTACCGAGGTGCCGCCTTGGATTCCGCCGCCGGCCAGCCAGACGGTGAAGCCGTAGGCGTTGTGGTCGCGTCCGGTTCCCTGGGCGTATTCGGCAGTTGGTTGCCGTCCAAATTCGCCGCCCCAAACCACCAGGGTCTCGTCCAGCAGCCCCCGGCGCTTCAGGTCGGTCAACAGTCCGGCGATTGGTAGATCAGTGGCTCCGGCGTGCTTAGTATGATTCTTAACGATGTCGGTGTGAGCGTCCCAATTGTCGTCGTTGTGAGCGCCACCCGAGTAAATTTGGATGAAGCGGACGCCGCGTTCGACCAGCCGACGCGCCAACAGGCACTTGCGGCCGAAGTCGTTGGTTTCGGTGCGGTTGATCCCGTAAAGCTCCAGGGTTTGGGGGTCCTCATCTTCGAGGTTGACCGCCTCGGGGGCATGGCTTTGCATGGCGTAGGCCAGTTCGTAGGAGGCGATCCGGGCGGCCAGGTCGGTCATGCCGGGACGAGCGGCGAAGTGGGCCTCGTTACGGGTGCGGAGGCGGTCAAGCAACCGACGCTGCGCCGGGCCGCTCATCTTTTCGGGACGGGCCAGGTCATGAATGGCGGTTCCCGAGGCTCGTAGAACGGTCCCCTGGTAAGCGGCTGGCATGTACCCGCTCGACCAGTTCTTGGGTCCCGAGATTGGGCCGCCCGTCGGATCGAGCATCACTACGAATCCAGGCAGGTTTTGATTCTCACTGCCGAGGCCGTAGGTGATCCAGGAGCCCAGACTGGGGTGGCCACTGAGAATGCGCCCCGAGTTCATCATGAGCATCGCCGAGCCGTGGATCGGCGATTCGGCGTACATTGAATGCACAAAGGCGATGTCGTCCACCTTGGTCCGCAGGTGGGGAAAGAGGTCAGAGACCGGTTTGCCGCACTGACCGCCGGGCTGGAATGTCCACTTGGGACCAACCACCCGTCCCTCGTTGCGGTGGCCGCTCCGTCCGAACGTCTTGACCGCAATGGTCTTACCGTCCAGACCATAGAGCTTGGGCTTGTAGTCAAATGTATCCACATGCGAGGGGCCACCATACATGAACAGGAAGATGACACTTTTGGCCTTGGGCTGATGATGGGGGGCCTTGGGGGTCATCGGTCCTTGGAAGGGGGCCGCGACATCGTCGGTTCGGGGACTGGGGGCCGCGGCGTGGGCCGGTCGGGCGGGCAATAGGCCGTCGGCGGCGAGCAGTCCAGCCATTGCGGTTCCTACGAAGCCGCCGCCGGCCTCCCAGAGAAACTCGCGCCGGGTCCGCCCGCAAAATTGGGAATCGGCCGCGGGGTGGGATCGGTTCATCGGTTCATCCTCTCGACGGGCAACGGGTGCAAACGGGCAGGGGGTTGGAGCAGGTCGGACAGCGAATCAATCGAGGAAAACAAACTCGTTAGTATTCAAAAGCATGAGCGTATAATGTCTCAACGCCTCGGTTGGTTCCAAGCCGTCGAGTTCGATCGACTGGCGTAGGAAGGTCAGATCGTCGTCGAGTTCCTGATGGGTGGGGTCGCGTCCCAGGGCCAAGCGGATGGCCAAAGCGAGTTGGGCGCGGGGGTCATTAGGATGGGCGTTGAGGAGACGCTGGGCGAAGTAGCCAGCTTGTTCGTTGACGAAGTCGCCGTTCATCATCCCTAGCGCCTGGCTGGGAACGATCGTGACGAACCGGGCCGAGCAGGAGGAGTCGGGGTCGGGGGCGTCGTGGGTCTCCAGGATCGGCAGGGCCAGCGAGCGTTTGACTTTGACGTAAACGCTGCGGCGTCCCCATTGGTCGGGAGGCGAGAAGGGTTTCCAGCCGTTGCCGGGCATTGACTGACCGGCCAGCACGTCGTCGGGAATTGGCGGGCGGACGCTGGGACCGCCCCGCTGAGGGTTGAGGGTGCCGCTGACGGCGAGGATCGCGTCTCGGATCTCCTCGGCGGTCAAACGACGGGGGTTGAACCGCCAAAGCAGGGTGTTGGCCGGGTCGATCTCCAACCCTTTGGGACAATGATCGACACCTGAACTCATGCGGTAGGTCTTGGACGTCAGAATCAGCCGATGGATGCGTTTGAGGGTCCAGCCGCCGGACATGAACTCGCTGGCCAGCCAGTCGAGCAGTTCGGGGTGACTAGGCGGGGGGCCGGAGTCGCCGAAGTCGCTGGTCATTTCGACCAGGCCCCGCCCGAAGTGGCCGTGCCACAGGCGGTTGACCATCACCCGGGCGGTCAGCGGGTTATCCGGCGAGGCGATCCAGTCGGCCAGAATTCGCCGGCGTCCAGCGGTCTTGGCTCCTTCCGAGGGCGGGGGGATCACTGGGTCGGGGGTGCCCAGCACGGCGGGGAACCCCGGTTGCACTACCGGGCCGACCGCGTGTGGATTGCCTCGAATCAGAATATGGGTGGGCGGCGGGTTCGGGTCGCAATGGTTGATCGTCAGCGCTAAGTCGCGGGGCGGGGTCGGCAGTCGGTCGAGCTGGTCAGCTCGGCGTTTGAGTTCGTCGTAACGGGACGATTCGTCCCCCTGGAAGAAGGCCGGTAGCTTCTTGAGGACCACTGGGCGGTCCAATCCTTCCGAGGCGCGTTGATCCTCCTCGGGCATTCGCTTGATGACTTGGTCCTCCAGCGCCGTCATCTCTCGGGCGATTGCCTCCCGCTCAACCCGGCGGCGTTCCAACTCCTCTTCATACGTTTTGCGAATCTCGGGCGGCGAGATGTCGCGGGTGTTGAATTTGGAGGAGGTGTCGCGCGATTCGGAGAAGGGGGGGATGTCGCGGAAGAAGGCGAGCATCTTGTAGTAGTCGGCCTGGAGAATCGGGTCGATTTTGTGGTCGTGGCAGCGGGCGCAGTTGAGGGTCATGCCCAGGAAGACCTGGCCGGTGGTGGCGACCAGGTCGTCGAACTCGTCGAAGCGGGCTTGAAGTGGGTCGGCTGGTTCGTCGTCCCAGAGACCCAGGCGGTAGTAGCCGGTGGCGACGATCGCCTCGGGGGAGTCGGGCCACAATTCGTCGCCCGCGAGTTGTTCGCGGATGAACTGGTCATACGGCTTGTCGTCGTTGAAGCTTTGGATGACGTAATCCCGATACCGCCAGACGTGGGGCTTATCGCCGTCGCGTTCGTAGCCGTTAGTTTCGGCGTAGCGGACCAGGTCGAGCCAGAGCCGTCCCCACTTCTCGCCGTAGGCAGGGGAGGCCAGCAAGCGATCCACCAGGGTTTCGTAGGCGTGGGGGGAGTCGTCCTTGAGGAAGGCGTCGATCTCCTCGGGCGTGGGCGGCAGCCCGGTCAGGTCGTAGGTGAGGCGGCGAATCAGGGTGGTCTTGTCGGCGGGCGGGGCGGGAACCAGCCCTTCGGCCTCACGCGCGACTGCAATGAAGGCGTCGATGGGGTGATCGGCCCACGACGCATCGGCGGGCGTGGGCACCTTGGGACGGACCACGGGACGATACGACCAGTGATCGCGCCCTTGGCGGATGCGGGCCTCCACGGGGTTGGCGGCTGTTTCCTCCGCGGGCGAGGGACCACGCTCGGGCACCTTGGGCGACCACGGCGCGCCCAATTCGACCCAGCGGGTCAGCGCGGCGATCGCCGCTTCGGGGAGACGGCCATCAGGTGGCATCTCCGGTCCTTCGCGTCGCACCGCCTGGAGCAAGAGGCTTTCAGAGGGAGTTTCCAGGTCGATCGCCGGGCCGAGGTCGCCTCCTTTGAGCAGCCCGGCGCGGCTGGTGAGGCGCAGCCCCCCTCGCAGTTTGCCCTCCTGTCCGCCATGGCATTTCCAACAATGTGCCTCGAACAACGGGGCAATGGTCGATTCGAACAACGCCACGCCTTCGGCGGACGCGCCCGCGGGCGGATCGTCCGGCGAAGCGGAAACCGCGGCAGATGAGGCGGGTGTGGCGATTCCCAAACCCAACCTGAACGTCATCAATCCCACGATGGCGAGCGACCAGACACGACGACGGTTCATCTTCATCTCACCTCGATCCAGGAGATCGCCACGTCTCGGCGGGGTAGGGGAGAGGGAGGCGGTCCCGCCCATGCGACAAACGGCGCGGAACCGGCGGAGGGAAGGGGGGGGGAGCGAAGCGGGTTGGGAACGGGGAGGCCGGACCTCCCGGCCCGATCGACCGCTGAGATTACGGCGTCTCGACCGTGACCGCCAGCACGATTGGGGCAACCTCGTCGCGTCCTTTACGGAACTCGATGGCGGCCAGCGGTTGGTCGGGGCGGGCGGGTTTGATCGAGAGGAAGCGGACCTGACGGCCCTTCAGGTCGAAGGCGTGGCGCGAGCCGGGCACATCGACTCGGCGGATGTAATCGGCCAGATGAACCCCATTTCTCAAGGGATGATCCTCGGTTTGGCCGTCGCGGTAGACGAGACGCACGATGAGCGAGGCAGCTCCCTCGCGTCCGTAGGGGTGCGCCCAGCCGCCCACGCCGCCCAGGAGGTGGATTGCCCGCGCCGGGCCGTCGTAAGGCAGACGGACGACCCGGGGCATCCGGGGCGGAATCGCGCCGTTGGGCGAATGCAGCAGCACCACGTTGGCCCGCGCGCCGCCTTGGGGATCGACTAGCACGAACGGCACCTCGTCGATCGTTTTGGGGGACCAATCACCGAAGTCGAGGGTCTCGGACCTTGCCTCTTCATTGTAGAACATTCCTTTGACGCTGGTGACGGTTGCCACCTTGTCCAGAGGCAGGGGCACGTAGCGGCCTTTGAGGGTCAGGAATTCCAGAAGGTCGTTGAGGTCGGATCGACTCATTTGGCTTTCGAAGCCTTCGGGCATGAGCGATTTCTCAGAGGCGCGTAGTTCCTCGACCTGAGCGCGTTCGATCAAGTGTTTACGTCCGTCGGCGTCGATCAGTTCCAGACTGGTTTTGGTTTCGGAGGCCAGCAGACCGCTGAGGACCAAGCCGTCGTCGGTCACAACGGTGTAGACCTTGAAGTTGCCCTCCACGTCGCGGCTGGGGTCGAGGATGTGGACCAGCAGTTCGCTCTTGGGGTGGGCCGCCATGCCGGTCAGGTCGGGACCGATCCCCTCGCCTCCGGGCAACGCGCTGTGGCGGTGACACTTGAGGCAGTGCTGGGCGAAGACCGCTTTGCCGTGGTTGGCGTCGCCCACCTGCCGAGTCAGGTCGAGCCATTCCTCGATGACGTGCTGACGATCGGCCGAGGGCAGACCGCCGGCGCGTTCCAGAAGGCTGCGGGCGCGCCGGGCCAGAGTCGGGTCGGGGTGGTTAGTCAGGGCGACCCGCTGATCAAGCGCTAGGTCGGACGGGGCAAGGTTACCGGCCTCCAGAGCATCGAGCAGCGCGGCGCTGGAGGATGCCCGGGCGATCAAGGTTTGGAAGGCCGCCTGGCGGGCTGAAGGGGGCAGCGCGGGGAGACGTTCGATCACGGCAACCCCCAGTCCGGG
>Ga0209017_10000306_pt1 | contig 50297 bp, 45 predicted proteins | sample YNPBryunderm2012_FD_185812 | JGI IMG/M metagenome (GOLD analysis project Ga0209017, IMG submission 185812) | Anoxygenic and chlorotrophic microbial mat microbial communities from Yellowstone National Park, USA - YNP Bryant MS undermat 2012... ... | reverse complement strand
GGCGATCCTGGATGGATCGCAGCCCGCCACCCGGCAGGCGGTGGCGTAGAATAACTATGAACCGCCGTCACCAACTTTCAACTGAGCCTGGGACACCGTTTCAAGCTCGCCATGGCCGAAGTTGGATTGGGCGCTGAGACGGTGCGCGCGCCGCGGCTCGCCCTGGAAGGCCCCGAACGCGGCCAGGTGGTAAGCATCATTCGCCAGGCGCTGGTGAGCCGTCCGGCGCTACCCGCCTGCTGAAAACCATGCGGAACGAAGGCGTCGAACGCGTGCGCGTCATTGACTCGCACATGGAGGGCGAGCCGACCCGCGTGGTGATCGAGGGAGGGCCGGATCTGGGCGGGGGTTCCGTGGCCCGGCAACTGGAGCAGCTTCGGGACCGCTGCGACTGGTTTCGTTCCGCGGTTGTGAACGAGTCCCGGGGATTCGAGGCTTTGGTCGGAGCGCTGCTGTGCCCGTCGGAGCGGCCGGACGCCGTTACGGGGGTGATTTTCTTCAACAACGTAGGCTATTTGGGGATGTGCGGTCATGGGCTGATCGGCGTAATGATCACCCTGGCGTACCTGAGGCGCATCCGACCGGGCAGCCACGTGCTGGAGACCCCGGTCGGCACGGTGCGGGCCGAATTGGACGACGGGGGCCGGGTGACGGTACAGAACGTGGCCAGTTATCTCCTGACCGCAGGAGTGGTGGTGGACGTGGAGGGCCACGGGGCCATCCGCGGTGATGTCGCTTGGGGAGGCAACTGGTTTTTCCTTTCCGAGAACCACGGCCCCGAAATCGCGGCCGCCAACATCGAGCGCTTGACCGAACTGAGCCGGCGTATCCGCCGGGCGCTCGAGCGCGGCCGGATCACGGGCGAAGCCGGCGCCGAAATTGACCACATCGAGCTGTTATGTCCGCCCGCTCGCCCGGACGCCGACAGCAAGAACTTCATTCTCTGCCCCGGCGGCGCCTATGATCGCTCTCCTTGCGGTACGGGGACCAGCGCCAAACCGGCCTGCCTTGCGGCGGAGGGCCGCCTCGAGGAAGGTCGGCTATGGCGGCAGGAAAGCATCATCGGCAGCCTGTTCGAGGCCTGGTACGAGCGCCGAGGCGACCTCATCATCCCCTTCATCCGGGGCACGGCTCACGTGCACACAGAAGCGACCTTCATCCTGGATCCCCGGGACCCGTTCTGTTTTGGCATCCGGCGATGAGCCCTGCCGCAGACGTCGTTATCCTCGGGGCCGGCGTCGTCGGTTCGGCCTGCGCGGAGGCCCTCGCCCGTGAGGGGTGCCGTGTGACCGTGGTGGAACCCCACGGGATCAGCGCAGGCGTCACCGGAGCGGCCATGGGCCATATCGTGGTTTTGGACGACTGCCCGGCCCAGTTCGCCCTGACGCGGTACTCCCGCGACCTTCGGAACGAACTGGCGGCGGAGTTGCCCCCGCAGGCCGAATTCGAGCGCTGCGGCACGCTTTGGCCGGCCGCCACCGAGCAGGAACTGGCCGGCCTGCGCTACCTGAGGGACTGCCGGCCAATCGCGGCCGAGGGCGGCGAGGTCGTCAAGGCGGTGATCCTGCGCCGCGGCGACAGGACTTGGCGAGTACCCTGCCACTACCTGGCGTGCGGGTTTGGCCTCGTGCCGAACCTGGAACTCCCCCTGTTGTGCGGTTGCGCGCTGCACAACGGTTTTGTCCTGGTGGACGATTGGCAGCGGACCACGGCGTCGGGAATCTACGCCGCCGGCGAGATCACCGGGGTAGGTGGCGCGGAGGCTGCCCTGGTCGAAGGCATGATCGCGGGTTACGCCGCAGCAGGCGATCTTGACAGCGCTCGCCGCGGGTTCGCCACGCGGCGCAGAGCGCACCGCTTCCAGGCCGCCCTTGCGACGGCTTTTGCCCTGCGCCCGGAACTTCGCAGCCTGCCTGAGCTTGAAACCATTGTGTGCCGTTGCGAGGATGTGCCTTTCGGCAGCCTCCGCGCGCACCCGGGATGGCGGTCGGCGAAGCTAATGACTCGCTGCGGCATGGGGCCTTGCCAGGGACGCGTCTGCGGCCCGGCCTTGCAATTCATCTTGGGCTGGGAGCAGGCTTCCGTTCGCCCGCCGCTGTTTCCCGGCGCGCGTGGACCAGTTGTCCGCGGCGGCGCGGCGGGAGTTGCCTGGCTGATGGATCCGCCTTGCAATCTATAAACTTTCGCAGCCCTGCGATACGATTTCTCGGTGAGGAGCCTGCACCGTGATCAGAGAGCCTCTCACCCGGCCCACAGCAAAGACTGACAGTAGCTCCGGTCCCCGCGTCTCGGGCTGATTTGAAACTCGCCGAGCTTTACCGGACGCTCGGGCGTAAGATCTCGGTCGCCGACCAGATCGCCGCAGGCTTGCGCGACCTCATCCTCTCCGGAGACCTGCGTCCGGGTGACCGGATCGTGGAGTCCCGCATCGCCAAACAGCTCGGCGTAGGCCAACCCACCGTTCGCGAGGCGCTGCCGGCTCTCGAGTACCAGGGTCTGGTCGTGCGAAAGGCCAACCAAGGCTGCGTCGTCACCAAGCTGACTCGCAAGGAAGTCGAGCAAATCCTTCGCATTCGCCTGGAATTGGAGCCGCTGGCAGCGGAGTTAGCCGCCGAGCATGGTTCCGCCGAGCGGATTCAGGCGCTGCTGGACCTGGCCCGCGAAATGCACCAGGCGGCTTTGCGCTTCGATTTGGAGCGGTTTTACCGTTGCGACCTGCGCTTCCACGAAACTCTGTGGGAGCTGTCCGGAAACGCCTTCTTGTCCAGGCTGCTTTCCCAGATCATGGCGCCTTTGCTCGCCTTTCTGTTCATCCGCAACATGCGGAACCGGAGCCAGGTGGATCTGGCCGCCTCGGCCCGGGCTCACGTCGAAATCGCCGGCAAAATCCTCATTGGCGACAAGCAATCGGCCCGCGAAAGCGCCGGGGAACATTTCCAGATGTTTGCCTCCCAGCACCTCGGCTGGTTCGAAGAGTGATGCCGGCGGCCGTGGCATCGGGGTCTGGCCCCGCAGGGCGGATATCGTGGGCTTGCCAGAAGTTGATCTGTAATCTTTTGAGGCGGCGCTTTGCCCAGTTCCGCAACCGCAAGCAACGGAGGGGCCATGAGGCGACGCACTTTTCTGCTCACCGCCGCCGGGGCTGCCACTTCGGCAGCTGCCCAGAGTTCTTCCCTCGGCGCCCGAGCGGGCGCCCTCCCGCTGCGCGCCCGCCCCTTCGAGCTGACCCGCATCCGGTTGCGGCCCGGCATTTTCCTGGACTGCGCCGAGGTCAACCGCCGCTATCTGCTGAGCCTGGACCCGGACCGGCTGCCGCACATGTTCCGCCTCACCGCGGGCTTGCCCTCATCGGCGCAGCCCTTGGGCGGTTGGGAGCAACCCGCCAATGAACTTCGCGGCCATTTCACGGGACATTACCTGTCGGCCTGTGCGCTGAGCCATGCGAGCCTGGGTGACGAGGAGCTGAAGCGGCGCGGGCTGTCCGTAGTCGCCGAGTTAGGCAAGTGCCAGAAAGCCGTCGGCAACGGCTATCTCAGCGCTTTTCCGGAAGAATTTTTCGACCGGCTTCGCGCCGGCCTGCCGGTTTGGGCGCCCTTCTATACGCTGCATAAGATCATGGCCGGCCTGCTGGACATGTATCGCTACTGCGGCAGCGCGCAGGCGCTCGATATTTTGCGGGGCATGGCCGCTGGGTCCAGCGCTGGTGCGGCCCTCTGGGAGATGCGCACATGGCCCGCGTGCTGGAAGTCGAGTACGGCGGCATGAACGACCTGCTCTACCAGCTCTACGCCGCAACAGGCGAGCGCTCCTGGCAGGCGCCGGCCCAACGCTTCGACCACGAGCGCATCTTCGAACCGCTGGCCAACGGCCGCGACGAGCTGAAGGGTCTGCATGTCAAAACCCAGATTCCTAAGATCATCGGCGCGGCGCAGCGCTATGAACTCACCGGCGAGAAGCGCTACCGCGATGTGGTCCGGTGGTTCTTCCATCACGTCGCCACCATGCGCTCCTATGCGACCGCGGGCACCGGCAACGGCGAGCGCCGGGGCTTGGATCCGGGCAAGCTGGCCTCCGAACTGAGCGGGTACACCCAGGAGTGCTGTTGCACTTACAACATGCTCAAGGTGGCGCGCCATCTGTTCTGCTGGACGGCGGCCCCGCGTTACGCGGATTATTACGAGCGGGCGATGTTCAATGGCATTCCGGACACGCAGCATCCCGACGACGCCATGACCTTGTGCTATCTGGCCCTGGCCTCCGGCTACGGGAAGCTTTTCGGCCTGCCGCCGGACGCCTTCTGGTGCTGCACCGGCACGGGAGTGGAGTCCTTCAGCAAGCTCGGCGACAGCGTCTATTTCCACGACGATGACGGCCGTACGTCAACCTGTTCATCGCCTCCGAAGCGGATTGGCGCGAGAAAGGCGTGCGGATCGTCCAAGAGACGAATTTCCCGGAAAAACCTCGCACCGCTGTCACCGTGCGCTGTCCGAACCCCGTATCCATGGGATTGCGCCTGCGAGTGCCGTGCTGGGCCACGGCCGGCGGAGCGGTCACTCTGAACGGGCGTCCGCTGGAATCCTTTGCCTCTCCAAGCAGCTACTTGGTGCTGAACCGCAACTGGCGGGATGGCGACGTCGTAGAGATGACTCTGCCCATACGCCTGCACGTCTGCCCGATGCCGGACGACGCCTCTTTGCAAGCCCTGATGTACGGACCCCTGGTGTTGGCGGGACGCCTTGGGCGGGAAGGATTGACGCCGGAGATCCTGCGCGCTGAGCCGACCAAGGTCCGCGAGATTCCCCGCTACCGCAGCAACCCTGTACCGGCGCCTGAGTTCGAGGTCAAGTCCGCCGATCCGGAGAGCTGGATACGGCCGGTGGCAAGCCGCACCCTGGAATTCGAAAGTTTCGGCCAGGCTCGCAATGTAACTCTCGTCCCGCTTTACAAGATCCTCGACGAACGCTATGCCGTCTACTGGAGAGTCAAACAGGCCCGGTCCTGAGGCACGGATGCCGGCCGAGAGACCCTTCAGCCTCGCCGCCTTATCGTCCCTGGTTTGCCGGCAGGCTTCCCACCAACCGGACCCCGGGTGAAGTCAGGGCCCGATGCTCAGTTGAAGTTTTGACTGAGGAAATTGCGAACGCGGTCCCCGGCCGCGCGGCCGCGCCCAACTAACTTGCCATGGAAGATAAGTTGCCCAGCCTAAGCACGCCTTTCCGTGCCTCTCATGGCGCTCGGACGCCTGTGGAAGCGGAAGGCCTCCTGAACAAGGGCCATAGGTGGCCGCACCGGCCGGTGCTCCAAGCCGTTTCCTCGAACCGTTGCCCCTGAGGTCACGGGTATCAGCGGCGGGCTGCTGCCCGCACCCCGAACTCCCCCCTGCCATGAGGGCCTGGCTTATACCGCCATGACCTGCGAGAGGTTCGAACGCGTCATTACCCTGCCCAACGGCCAGGATCTGGACAAACTGACGGCGGTCCTGCATGCCGGTGTGCTCGACATGCAGACCCCGTTGACCACCGCCATGAAGCCGCGTCAGATCCCGATCCGGACCGAGGAGCGCAAGGCTCTCGCCGCGTAATAGCCCGCCCTCGCGCTGCGGGGCTCCGTCGGCAAGGCGGGGGGCCATCTGGTTTTCAGGCCTTGGGCGTGACGGCGCGAGTCAGCAGCGCCTCCAGCTCTGCGCGATCCAGCGTCTCCTTGCGGATCAGCTCCTCGGCGACCCGGTCCATCTCCTCGCGCCGCTCCAGCAGAATTTTCTTCACGCGCTTGTAGCTGGCGTCCATCAGGCGGCGGACCTCCGCGTCAATCTGCTCGGCGGTCCGCTCGCTGTAGTTGCGCTCTTCGGCCGACAGTCCGGCGCCCAGAAACCGGGCCGGATGCGAGCGCCCGTAGGTCAGCAAGCCGAGCTCCGGACTCATGCCGAAGCGCGTCACCATCTGACGCACCAGTTCCGACGCCCGCTCCAGGTCATCCGCCGCCCCCGTCGAGACCACGCCCTGGAAAACGATGTCTTCCGCCGCACGCCCGCCCAGAAGAACCGCCACTCGGTCCTCCAGTTCAGGCCGCGTCAGCAGGCACTTTTCCTGCGTGGGGAGCTGAAGCGTATGGCCGAGCGCCCCGATCGTGCGCGGGATGATCGAGATCCGGTGAACCGGGTCAGCGTTGGGGACCGACAGCGCCACCAGCGCGTGGCCCACTTCGTGATACGCGACGCGTTGCTTTTCCTCGCAGCTCAGGCAGCGGCTCTTTTTCTCCAGCCCCAGCAGCACCCGGTCAATGGCCTCCTCCAGGTCGCGCAGCTCGACCTGCTCTGCGCCCCGGCGGGCCGCCAGCAGTGCGGCCTCGTTGACGATGTTGGCCAGATCGGCGCCCACCATGCCCGGAGTCCGCGCAGCGACCGTTTCCAGGTTCGCATCGGGCGCCAGCTTGATCTTGCGCGCGTGGACCTTGAGGATTTCCAACCGCCCCTTCAGATCCGGACGATCCACGACGATGTGCCGGTCGAAACGTCCCGCACGCAACAGCGCCGGATCCAGGATTTCAGGCCGGTTGGTGGCCGCCATGATGATGACGCCTTTGGAGGAGTCGAAGCCGTCCATTTCCACAAGGAGCTGGTTGAGCGTCTGTTCCTGCTCGCTGTGGCTGAAGACCACGCCGCCGGCGGCGCGGGAGCGGCCCAGCGCATCCAGCTCGTCAATGAAAACGATGCAAGGCGCTTTCTGCTTGGCCTGTTCGAACAGATCGCGCACGCGCGCCGCGCCGAGGCCGACGAACATCTCGACGAACTCGGAACCGGAAATGGAAAAGAACGGCACGCCGGCTTCGCCCGCCACGGCCCGCGCCAGCAAGGTCTTGCCTGTGCCCGGCGGGCCGACCAGCAGCACGCCCTTGGGAATGCGGCCTCCCAGGCTCTGATACCTGGCGGGATTCTTCAAGAAGTCCACGATTTCGACCAGCTCGTTGCGGGCCTCGTCCACGCCTGCCACGTCGGCGAAGGTCACTCCGATCCGGCTGGATTCGTCGTAGATCTTCGCGCGGTTGCGTCCCAGGCTCAAGGGGCCGCTGGTCTGACCCATGCGCCACATCCCGTAGGCGTAAATGAGGAACAACACACCCAGCGGCAAAATCCAGGAGAGCAGGAACTCCAGCCACCATGAGCGCACTTGGATACGTCCGGAGAGTTTGACGTTCTGCGCCTCCAGCTCCCGGATCAGCGGCGTCTCGTCAATCCCCGGCAGGCGCGTCGCCACCAACAGCCCCGGCTTGCCCTTGCCTGCCTCCTGCCTGGGCAAACCGATAAACTGCCGCTCGGTGACGTTGACCTCGGCCAGGCGGCCCGCCCTGACCTCGGCCACGAACTCGCTGTAAGAAACCGTCTTGGGCTGCGGCGCCATCAGCAGCATCTGGAACGAATACATGGCCAGCGCTGCAATCATCAGGTAGATCAAAGAAAAACGCCACTTTTGCTTCTGGTGCCTGTCCATGGAGTCCACCCTCCTTGGTCGAGCCCTCGCGGCCCGACGTTATCAGAATAATCGCATTTACTGCGCAAGTTGGGGATGATACGCTGGGCTCGTGGTGGGGTTGCTGGGTCTGGATGCCGATGAACTGGCCGCCTTGCTGGGCGCCGAGCTGCCCCGCTATCGCGCTCGGCAGCTCTGCTATGCCATTTACCGCCAGCGCGTGGCGGACCTCGAGGCCGTGACGCCTTTGCCGCTCGAGTTGCGGCGAAAACTCGCGGCCACTTACCGCATCGGCCTGCCCGAAATCGAGCGTCATTACGAATCCGCCGACGGGACCCGGCGCTACCTGCTCCGGCTGGAAGATCAGCGGACCGTGGAAGCCGTGTTCATGCCGGGCGCCGCGCACGCCACGCTCTGCATTTCGACGCAAGTCGGCTGTCCCGCCGGTTGCCGCTTTTGCATGACTGGCGCCATGGGACTGGAAAGGAATCTGACCCCGGGCGAGATCGTCGGCCAGGTCATCGTGCTGATGCGCGAGCACAACCTCAAGCCCGACGAACAACGCGTCAACCTGGTCATGATGGGCCAGGGCGAACCCCTGCTGAACTTGCCCAACGTACTCAAGGCCACACGTTTGCTGACGGACCCGGAAGGCGTGGGACTCTCGCTGCGCCGCATGACGCTGTCCACCGTGGGCATCATCCCGAAAATCCACGAACTGGCCCAGGCTGACATCCGTCCCAAGCTGGCCATCTCGTTGCACGCCACCACGGACGAGGTCCGCCGCCGTCTCGTGCCCGTTGCGCGCAGGTACCCGCTGGAACAACTGCTCGAAGCGTGCCGGCGCTATCCCTTGCGGAGCTGGGAACGGTTGACGTTCGAGTACGTGCTGATTCGCGACGTCAATGACACGGAGGCCGACGCGCGCCGGCTGGTCAAACTGATCGGTCAATTGCGGGCAACCGTGAATCTCATCCCGCTCAATCCCGGCCCCGGGATTCCTTACGATCCGCCCACTCCGGAGCGGGTCCTCGCCTTCCAGGCCATCGTGCAGCGCTCATTGCCCTGCTTCATTCGCAAACCCCGAGGTCAGGATATCTATGCAGCCTGCGGGCAGCTCCGCCGCATGGTCCTCGCCGGTGACAATCAGGCCGGCGGCGCAATCTCGACTTTGGCCAGCCTTTCCGTGAACCGTACGATGCCGGAGTGATCCAGCTCGCCCTCACCCTCGTTGAGCAAAGCGGTGAGCATCTGCTGCACGAGGCTGGTGACGGGCAGGGGAACGTTCAAGGATTCCGCGGCTTTCAGGGCATTGCGCAGGTCCTTGTGGTGCAGACGAATGCGAAAGCCCGGCTTGAAATTTCGGCTGATGATCATGGGGGCTTTGGCGTTCAGGACCGCGCTTCCCGCCAGCCCGCCCTTGATGGCGTTGAACACCACCTCGGGGTTGACGCCCGCCTTGGTGGCCAGCGCCAGCGCCTCGCCCACAGCCGCGATGTTTACGGCCACGATGATCTGATTCGCCAGCTTGGTCACGTTGCCCGAGCCCACCGGCCCGGTCAGCGTGATCGTCTTGCCCATGGCCTGGAAGACGGGCAGAACTTTTTCGAAAGTGGCTTGTTCGCCGCCCACCATGATGGCCAGGGTGGCGTTGATGGCGCCGGGCTCACCGCCCGAAACGGGAGCGTCCAGGAACTCGACCCCCCGCTCCTTGCATTCTTCGCCGACCTTTTGGGCGACGACCGGGCTGATCGAGCTCATGTCCACCACGATCAGACCGGGGCGCGCCGCCTCCAGCACTCCGTCCGGCCCCAGGATCACCTGCTCGACCTCGGGGCCGTCCGGCAGCATGGTAATCACGATGTCGCTCCGCTCGGCCACGTCGCGGGCAGATGAGCCGCGCCCTGCGCCCTCGGCCACCAGCTCTTCGACCGGCTCGGGCCGGATGTCGTAAACCACCAGCTCGTATCCCGCTTTCATGAGGTTGCGGGACATCGGTTTGCCCATGATTCCCAAACCAATGAATCCGATCTTCGCCACGCTCGTTCTCCTCTCGATCCTGAATCCCGTCAGAACTCGATCAGACGCTGATCGTCACCAGGCGACGGGCCAGCCAGGCATGAAGTTCGAGGGCGGCTTGTTTGCCCTCAGCCACGGCCTGAACCACCGTCGTCCCGCCGTTGATTAGATCGCCGGCCGCGAACACGCCCGGCCGGCTGGTCTCGAGGGTTCCTTCCCGTGTCCACACAAGGCCGCGCTCGAACCGCACGCCGGGCAACGCCTGCAACAGCTCCTTACCCACCTCCTGCCCGATCGCCTCGACGACGAGGTCCGCCGGCAACACGTGTTCGGTGCCGGGAATCACTTCGAACTTGCGCCGCCCGTCGGGCCCGGGCGCGCCCAACCGCGTCCGCGCCACGCGCAAGCCGGTCAGGCGACCTTCGCTGTCCGCAACGTAGTCGAGCGGCTGCGTGAGGATCAGGAAGTGGACTCCCAAAGCCACCGCGTGATCGCGTTCTTCGGGCCACGCAGGCATCTCCGCAAACGATCGGCGGTAGACGACCGCCACATCGCTGGCGCCGGCGCGTTTGGCCGAAACGGCAGCGTCCATCGCCGTATTGCCCGCGCCCAGCACGAGCACGGCGCCCGAGACGCGCTCACCGCGCTTGACGCGCGCCAGGAATTCCAGGGCGCCGATGACGCCGGATTTGGGGCGGGCGGCGCCAGGCAGTTCGATGGAGCGAGTCAGCCCGAGGGCGAGAACGACGCCTTCGAAGCCCTCGCGAAGAACGTCATCCAGCGTATAGTCGGGGCTCAGCCTGACGCGCCGGCGTTGTTCGACCTCCCCGCTCGAGGCCAGCACATCCTGAACTTCGCGGAGCAGGATCGGATCCGGGAGTCGCTCGGGCGGTATGGTTTCATAGGCCACGCCTCCCGGTTCCTCCCTGCGGTCCATCAGGGTCACCTTGTAGCCCAGCGAGGCGAGCGCCGCGGCCGCGGCGATTCCCGCCGCGCCAGCGCCCAGGACCGCTACACGCTTGCCTTCCCGGCGCTGCGGCGGGCGCGGCTCGGCGGCCCAGCCTTCTTCCACGGCCAGGCGCGACACCCATCGCTGCAAATGCCGGATGGGAACCGTCTGCGTGTAGTGTCTGGCGATGCAAACCGATTCACAAAGCGTCTCGGCCGGGCAGACGTAGCCGCAGACCGTAGTGAGCACGTTGGAGGCGCGCAGGGTTTCGTAGGCGTCCCGGAAGCGGCCTTCGGCGATCTCGCGGATGAACTTGGGAATGTTGATGCGGGTGGGGCAGTGCGCAATGCAAGTGGCGTCATTGCATTGCAGGCAGGTTCGCGCCATGGCCTGGATGCCATCCACCGATTCGGCTCGCCCGTCCTTGTAAATGGGCTCGTAGATGGCGGCGTCGCGCGGGACGCAACCGGTGCGGCCGCCGTCCCGCATGATCTGCGTGCACGCCGAGCAGGCCACGCAAACCTTGAGCGGATCGAGCCGGCCGCGTTCGGCCAACTCGCGCGGAAACTCGGGATAGGCGAACGCCATCCGGCCCAGGCCGACCAACGAGACCCAGCCGCGCCGGATCGCCGCCGCCGCCACGTACGGGAAGAACTGCCTGAGCCACGTGTAGCCGGCGCCAATGACAGGCCAGCCCGGGAACGCTTCCTGAATGCCTCTGACGATGCGCACGAAGCGCGCCACGCCGGAGAGCGGGTGTTCGGCCGGAACAGGAGCTCCCACCGTAGGCAAGTCAAAAGGCCGGTTCACATGCGGGTTGTAGTACGGATTGCCGACCGTGATGTTGACCAGCGGGGCTCCCTGTTCCTTGAGGAAACGCACCAGCTCGATGGGCTCGGTCAAGTCGGGTTTGGACGGATCCTCGCGGTCCACGCCGAAGCCGTAGGGATAGGCCATGGCGTCGTAAACGTTCATGCGCGAGGTCACGATCAAGCCGGGGACGGCGTCGCGAATTTTGCGCACGACGTTACGGAAAAAGCGCGTGCGGTTCTCGAATGAGCCGCCGTAGCGTCCGGGCCGGGTGTGGGAGGCGTGCAGCTCGGAGATCAGGTAGCGGTGGCAGGCCTTGATGTCCACCGCGTCGAAGCCCGCGCGTTGGGCGCAGCGCGCCGCTTCCACGTAGCGGTCTTCCAGCCGTTCCAGATCCTCGTCGCTGATGATCGGGTAATCGGGCGGCAGCTTGTGCAAGGGGTCCAGATAGGGCGAGCGATGGGCGATGATGGGCGTCGGCTTTCGGCCGGGCTTGCTGTAACGACCCGAGTGGGTCAACTGTAAAACCAGAAACGGGCGGTGGCCACAACTTTCGCGCGCCACTTTCAGCGTCTCGGCCACCAGGGCGGCGAATTCATCCACCACGCCCTCGTGAATCCAGAGCTGGCGCGGATTGGCCCGCGATTCGGGCGTGACCGCAGTGGCCTCGAACCAGAGGATGCCCGCGCCGCCGGCCGCGAAGCGGCGGTAGCGACGCCAGGTGAGCTCGTCGGGCGCGCCATCCGCGCGCCCGTCGCAGCCTTCCATGGGCTGCACAACCAGCCTGTTCGGCAGGCGGAAGCCGTCTATCTGCAACGGCTCGAGCAAAGGGCTGATGTCGTCGCTGACCTCTAACTCGACTCCCAGCTCCTGAATGCGCCCGACCAGCTCCTCCAGCGACTGAAACTGGAACGGCTCATGACGATTCATCGGTCAACACCGATTATAACGGTCCGGGCACAAGACCCGAGAACCGCGGACGGCAATCTATCGCGGCGCCCGCAGCCGACGCGGGATCTATAATGGGGGACGAGGCGGCACGATCCCCTCCGAGAGCCTCCATGATTACGTCTGTCCGGATCCGGAACTTCAAGTCATTCCGCGACGTGGAGGTCGCACTGAGCCCGTTCAACGTGCTCGTGGGGCCTAACATGTCGGGCAAGTCGAATTTCGTCCAGGCATTTCAACTTCTCCGCCGCATTTGTTTTCCTTCCGAGCCTGGCCTCTGGGGGGTTGCAAATGCATTTCCCGGCGGCTTCCACGAGCACACCTGGAAGGGCGGCGAGTCCAATGTCATGGCAATCGGGCTGCGCGGTGATAACCCGGACCCGGCCACCGGCGCCGGCGCGCCCTGGGACTACCAACTGGAACTCATCGCAGACGAAAGAGGCGCCATCCGCATCCTCCGAGAGAGCCTCTCGGTTGAAGACAGCCAGCTCATTGTCGCGCAAAACGGATACCGGTCGCTCATGAACAAAAACGGCCGCCAGGTCATCTCCCCTCTGGATCCTGCCAGGGCGGCTATCGAATACGAAGTTCCCAACTGGGACGGCTCGTTCCTGCGCCGGATTCTCGCATCAACCTACTTTTACCGGCTCGTCCCGCGCTTCATTCGAAACATAAACCCGACTGCGGCGCCTCCGTTTCTTTCCCAGCACGGCGAGAACCTCTCGGCGTGGCTCATGCACCTGCAAACCCGCTACACGGACGCGTTCGCCAGAATCCGGCAAGTGTGTCAGGATGTCCTGCCCGATTGCACGGACTTGTTTACCTGGCCGACTCAACAGGCTACAGTCTTGCTGGCTTCCAGGGAGAAATGCTTGAAGCGGCCCGTTACTCTGGCGGATATGTCGGACGGGGAACTCGTTTTCATCGCCTTGCTCTCGGTGCTCTTCAGCCCGCCTGATCTGAGACCCGCTGTTTGTTTCATCGAGGAGGCCGAAAATCACCTCCATCCCCGGCTCATCGAAGTGCTGGTCGAAATCCTCCGGCAACTGCAGGGTGATTGGGAACCTGCCAAGGCGACTCAAGTAATCGCGACCACTCACTCGCCCTATTTGGTTGACCGTCTCCTTTTGGAGGAGGTTATCGTCTTTCAAAAACGCGAGGGGGAGACGATCGTCAGTTATCCGCGGGACAAGGCTCACCTGCGCGAGCTTTTGGACAACAAGGATCTCGGCCTCGGCGATCTATTTTATTCGGGGGCCCTGCTCGGTGCGTGAGTTTGTCATCGGCCTGATCGTGGAAGGCCATTACGATGAGGCCGTACTCGAAACGCTCGCCAGACGGGTTGCGCAAAGCCCGGTGACCCTGTATGTCAGCGCCTGCGGCGGCAAGGCCCGATTGAAACAGAAATTCCCCGGCTACCTCCGCTATTTCGAGCACGTGCACCTGGGGAATCCGGTGGACAAGGCGCTGGTGGTCTGCGACGCCGATCAGAAGCCGCCCGCCGAACTACGCGCGTCACTGTCGCAAGAAACCCGAAATCGTGCTTCCTGGCCCGCAGACAAGCTGCATATTTGCATTGTTCGCCAGGAGATCGAAACCTGGTTACACTCCGACGAGAACGCCGTAAACTCCGTTGCGTCGGAGCGCGGCGGTCACGCTCGAATCGCTCGAGTGCAGGAAGACCCGGAAAACATCGGCGATCCGAAGGCCCGCCTGCGCACGCTCCCGTCAGCAGCCGGCCTCGTCGCGACTCCCGCCGTTTACCAGCAAATTGCCTCACGGCTGGACCTGGAAACGTTGAGGCAGCGGTGCCCGTCGTTCCAGGAATTCGAGCAAGCAGTCCGGAATCGTTGAAGGCCGCGGCCGTGAACTGAGGCCAAGGTGGAGAGCGGCTTGCGACCCTGCCCACCACGCCATCCCGGGCTTATAATGGCGGCGATGGTCCGAATCGGGCTGCTTTTTCTGGTTTCGGTTATGACTGTTTCCGGTGCGGTGAAGGTCGAGAAAATCGCCTACCAGGGCTGGCAGAATTGCTATCGCGTGACCAACGGGCGCATTGAGTTGGTGGTGACGGGCGATGTCGGCCCGCGCGTCATCCGCTGCGCCTTCACCGGCGGTCGAAATCTGTTCAAGGAATATCCCGACCAGCTCGGCAGGAGCGGGGAGAAGGAGTTCCAGCTCCGCGGCGGTCACCGGCTCTGGGTCGCCCCCGAGCGGCTGGAGACGACCTGGGCGCCGGACAATTCCCCGGTGCGGATCGAGATCCGGGGCGACACGCTGGAGGCCACGGCGCCGGTGGAGCCGGGCACCGGACTGCAAAAACAAATCATCGTGAAAATGTCGGATGGGGAGGACCGCGTCGAGGTCCGCCACCGCATCCGCAACACGAACCCCTGGCGCATCGAGTTCGCTCCCTGGGCTTTGACAATGATGGCGCCGGGCGGCGTCGCCGTGATGGGCTTCCCGCCCCGCGGCAAGCACCCCGAAGTCCTGCTGCCCACCAATCCCCTGGTGATGTGGGCTTACACCGATCTGTCCGACCCGCGCTGGATGTACTTTGCGAAGTATCTGGTCCTGCGGCAGGACCCCAAACGGGCGTCGCCGCAGAAGATCGGCTTGTTCAATCCGCACACGTGGGGGGCTTACCTGATTGATTCGGAGTTGTTCTTCAAGGAGACCGCGGCCGAGCCGGCCGCCGCCTACCCCGACTTCGGCTGCTCGTTCGAAGCCTTCACCAACGACGAGTTCCTGGAACTGGAAACGCTGGGGCCCTTGCGCGCGGTCGAACCCGGCGGCGTCGTCGAGCATCGCGAGCAGTGGAAACTCCTGCGGGGCGTTCGCTTGAGCGGCTGGACCGAGGCGGAGCTGGACAGGATCTTCACCCCGCTGCTCGCGCGCTGATCCCCCTCAACGCAACAGGTTCGCCGCCGCCGTGATGATGGTGGCGTTGGTAAAGTCAATCAGAAAGGCGCCCACCAACGAGACCACCAGGATGGCGCGCGGCGCCGCTCCGTATTTCTCCACCAGCACGCCCATCGCAGCGAGCGCATTGGCCGTGGTGCCGAGCATGAAACCGCAGTAGCCGCCGGCCATGACGGCCGCTTCGTAATCGCGATTCATCCAGCGGAACGTCATCCACACGCTCAGCGACCAGACCAGCAGCACCTGAGCGAGCAGGATCACGAGCACGGGCACGGCCAGGTGCACCAGCTCCCAGAGCCGCAGTCCGAGCAACGCCATGACGATGAACAGGTTGAGCGAGATGTTGCCGATGTCGTCTATGTGGCGCTGGGCCAGGCTCGCGAAGCGGAAGCGATCGTCCAGATTGCGAATGATCGCGGCTGCGATCATGGCGCCGATGTAAGCGGGCAAGACCACGCCCAGCCGCTGAATTCCCAGGCTGATCAGACTGCCGACGCCCATCGCGACGGCGACGGCCACGACGTTATCCATCAGCGAGGCTTTCTCCCACGCACGCGCCCCTTCCAAAGCCGGGGTGTGACGTTCAGGCGGGTCAGCGCCATAAGCCACAACTTCCAGGGACGCGGTCTGCTCGGCGGACGCCGGTTGCAGGCGACCCCTTTCGATCAAGCGCCCGCCCGCGAAGCCTCCGAGCAATCCGCCCGCGACGATGCCGAACATGGCCGCGGCGATGGCCAGATCGGTTGCTCCCCGCAAGCCCAGGCGCTCGAACGTCTGCCCGAAGGCCAGCGCGGTGCCCGGCCCGCCCGCCATGGTCACCGAGCCGCAAATCAGGCCGGCCAGGGAATCAATTCCCAGGACCCGCGCCAGCCCCACACCCAAGACGTTTTGCAGCACCACGCCCAGGGAGGCCAGCAGCCAAAACCGGAGAACCTGCGCCCCGCCTTCACGCACCAGGCGCACGCTGGCGCGCAGCCCCACGGTCGTGAAAAACGCCACCATGAGGATGTCACGCAGGACCAGATCGAAGTCGAGGTTCAGGTAACGGTCACGCAGCAGCAGCGCCGCCAGAGCGTAAAGGAAGCCGCCCAGCACGCTGGCCGGGATGTTGAGCCAATCCAGCAGCCGAATCTTCCGCTTGAGCCAGACGCCCGCCACCACGCCCAAACAGGCGAGAGCCAGAACCTGGACGGCCGAGATTCTCAGCGTCGGGACCATGTCGTGCGCCATCATTGTCCCAGGAGCCTGAACCGTGCTGCAAGCCCGGATGCCCTGAAACGGTCCTGCGGCCGCAGCATCTAAGTGGATATGGGGCGCAACCTGCTGATGATGCTCGCGCCGTTGGTCCTCGCGGGCGCGGCCCCCGCTCCCTATCGTGCCGAACGCGGAGGTCCGCCGCCCGACGAGCTGGCAGCGGTGATTCGGGAAGCCCTGGCAGAGCGGGGAGCGCGTGTGGTGGACTCGCGCGGCTTTCGCTTCTGCGAGTTGTGGTTGCGAGAAGCGCCGCTGGAGGAGACCAGCATGGAGGACGCCTTCCGACAATGGGCCATCCCGGAAGGCGCTTTGCTCGGGGTGATCGAGTTCCAGGCGCCCAGCGCCGATCGCAGCGGGCGTGGATTTCCGCGCGGATTGTACACGCTGCGCTACGCAGGCGGGGATTCGGTGGTGCTGATCCCGGCCTCGGCAGACCAGGCGCTCGAACCCTCGGAGGATTTCACCAGCCGGAGCAAAGGCGTCTTGCGCTGGACGCGAGGGACGCCCGGCGTTACCCCGCGCTTCGAAATGAACCGGCGCGGCGAGTGGATCCTGCACGCCAGCGCCGGGGAGGTCCCCGTGGCCGTGTTAGTGACCGGAGTGGCGGCGCGCTGAATCGCTCGCTGCCCGCCGCCCCGCAAGCGTTAATCTGAAAGAGAGGAGCCTGCAGTCCATGAGGAAATCTCTGCTCATCCTGCCGCTGTTGAGTCTGGTCGCTTTGGCGCAGTACAAGTACGAGCCGGCCGGGCCTCCGCCCGAGGAGCTGGCGCCCGCCATACGCGAGGCGCTTCAGAAGACCGGCCACCGGATCATCGCGCCCAACGGCAGCGTATTCGCCGAGCTGTGGTTCCGCGCGCAAGCCCCCTCCGGACCGGCGACCAACGAAGAGGGCGTCTCGCTCACCACGGTCCCCCACGGCAGCCTGCTGGGCGCCATTCGATTCCCCGGACGAGGCGCTGACCGTCGCGGCCAGACCATCAAAGCCGGCGTGTACACGCTGCGCCTGGCGTACTACCCGTTGGATGGCGCGCACCAAGGCATCGCCCCGCAGCGCGATTTTCTCAAGATCATTCCCGCTGCCGAAGACAAAGATCTGAACGCCACCCCGAGCTACGACGAGCTGGTGGCCATGAGTAACAAGGCTTCCGGAACGTCGCATCCGGCCACGCTGAGCGTCTGGAAACTGGACAAGGCGGAGCCGGCCGGCCTCCACCAGCATGAAGGGGACTGGATCCTTCACGCCACGATTGGCGACATCCCGATCGCGGTGATCGTCGTCGGCGTCTTCCAGGGCTGAGGCGAGCTCGCCGCCGGCGTCTGGTATGCTGGCTGCATAGCCCCGCCCATGCGCGAACTTCGCTACACGACTCCTCACGGCATTGTCGTTACCCGAACCACGTCCCGGCTGCCCTTCCGCAAGGGCCTGTCGCACCTGCTCCAGGAACTGGATGAGTACCGCGGTTTCTATCTGTCTTCGGGCTACGAATATCCGGGTCGCTATTCGCGCTGGGACATCGCCTCGGTACGCCCGCCGCTCGAGATCGTGGGCCGCGGGCGCCGGCTCGAATTCCGTCCCCTCAACCTCCGGGGTCAGAGGCTGGTCCAAATGCTGCATCGGGTCCTCAGGGACCACCCGCACTGGGAGAGCCTGGGGCTGGAAGCCGGCGCGCTGATCGGGCAATTGAGGCCCCTGCCGGACTTGTTTTCCGAAGAGGAGCGCAGCAAGCAGCCGTCGGCTTTCTCCATCCTGCGCGCTCTCATCGAGGAATTCCGTCATCCCAAAGACGACCGGCTGGCCCTGGTGGGCGCTTTCGGGTACGATCTGCTTTTCCAGTTCGACCCCATCCGTCTGAGACTGCCGCGCGGCGATCAGAAGGACCTCCACCTGTTCCTGTGCGACGACATCTACTTCATGGATCGCAAGCGCGAGCTGATCGAGCGCTACCAGTACGATTTCGACTGCCAGGGAATCTCCACGCTCGGGGGGGAACGGAGCGGCGAGCGGCTGCCGCCGCCCGATGAAACGCGCGTAGGCGAAATTGTTTCCGATCACACGCCCGGGGAGTACGTCGCCAAGGTCCAGGCCGTGCGGGAGGGCATGCGGCGCGGCGACTACTACGAGGTCGTGTTGCGCCGCACCTTCCGCGCGCCTTACTCCGGACCGCCCTCCGAACTGTTCCGCCGTTTGCAAGTGGCCAGCCCCAGCCCCTACGAGTTCCTGCTCCAGTTCGGCGACGAGCAGCTCATCGGCGCCTCCCCGGAGATGTTCGTGCGGGTGGAAGGTCGCCGCATCGAGACCTGCCCGATCTCGGGAACCGCGCGCCGCACGGGCGATCCGCTGCGCGACGCCGAGGCGATCCGTGAACTGCTGAACTCGCGCAAGGAAGAATCCGAGCTCACGATGTGCACGGACGTGGACCGCAACGACAAGTCGCGTGTCTCCGTGCCCGGCTCGGTGCGCGTCATCGGCCGCCGCCTGATCGAATCCTACGCCGGCGTCTTCCACACCGTGGATCACGTGGAGAGCATTCTGGCGCCCGGCTTCGATTCCCTGGATGCCTTCCTGAGCCACATGTGGGCGGTCACGGTGATCGGCGCCCCCAAGAAGGCGGCTGCGCAGGCCATCGAAGATCTGGAAAAAGACGCGCGCGGCTGGTACGGCGGCGCCGTGGGCATGATCCTGCTCAACGGCGATATCAACACCGGCATCCTGATTCGCACCGTGCATCTCAAGGATGGGGTGGCGTCCTACGCCACCGGCGCCACGCTGCTCTACGACTCCGTACCCGAGCGCGAAGAAGCGGAAACGCGCCTGAAGGCCACCGGTTTCTTCCGCGCATTGCAGCCGCCCGAGCCGCCTCCGCCCCCTGCCGGCGGGCCGCGCCCGGGCGAGGGCGTGCGCATGCTGCTGGTGGACAACGACGATTGCTTCATCCACACCCTGGCCAACTACGCGCGCCAGACCGGCGCGGACGTGACCACCTACCGCGCAGGCTTCCCTCTGGAACTGATCGGCGAGCTTCGCCCCGACCTCATTCTGATCTCTCCCGGGCCCGGACGGCCGGCGGACTTCGGCGTGCCCCAGCTCGTACGCTATGCCGCCGAGCAAGGCATACCCGTGTTTGGCGTATGCCTCGGCTTGCAAGGCGTAGTCGAGGCCTTCGGCGGGGAGCTCGGCGTGCTCGACTATCCCGTCCACGGCAAGCCTTCGCGCATCCGCCACTCCGGCAAAGGCGTCTTCGAGGGGTTGCCTGAGACCTTTCAGGTGGGCCGCTACCACTCGCTCTATGCCCGCAAGGAGAAACTCCCGGAGTGCCTGGAAATCACCGCCGAGTCCGAGGACGGCGTCATCATGGGCGTGCGTCACCGCGAACTGCCCATCGAGGCGGTCCAGTTCCATCCCGAATCCATGCTGACCCTGGAGGAGCAGTGCGGGTTGCGCCTGATGGAAAACGTCGTCCGGCTTTATGGGCGCTGCGCCGCACTGCGGCGAGCCTGAGTGTCGCGCGCGATTGTCATCGGCGGAGGCCTCGCGGGCATGGCGGCCGCCGTGGCCCTGGAGCGCGCAGGCTTCCAGGTCGAGCTGTTCGAAGCGCACAACCGGCTGGGCGGCCGCGCGGGGTCCTTCCTGCCGGCGGATCGAGACCAGTGGATGGACCGCGGGCAACATATCCTGCTCGGCTGCTGCCGCAACTTGCTGGATTTTTACCGCCGGCTGGGTGTCGAGGACCGGATCCGCTTTTACGATGAGATTGTGTTCGCGGAGCCCGGCGGGCGAAGGTCCATCCTGCGCGCCGTGAGCGAATCGGCGCCGGCGCGAGCGGCGGCGTTTCTCGGCCTCCGCTTTCTGCGGCTCCAGGACAAGCTTGGCATCGTGCGCGCGCTGGCCGCGGTGCGCCGGGATTACCGGCGCGCCGAGCTTCTGGACTCCATGACCATGGCCGACTGGCTGAGGCAGCGACGGCAGGCGCCCCGCGCCATCCAGCGCTTCTGGCGACCGCTAGTGGTGAGCGCCCTGAATGAGGAACCCGACCGCGTTTCGGCCCTGCACGGCGTGCAAGTCCTCGGGCTCGCCTTCCTGGCCTCGCGCGATAGCGCCCGGTTGGGCGTGCCCGCCGTCCCTCTGGTCGAACTGTACGCAGAACATCACTGGCGGCGGTTCCCGAAGGTGAGCTTCCACACCGGCATGCGCGTCAAGCACGTTCAGATCGAGGGAGAGCGAGTGGACGGCATCGAGGCCGGCGGCGTCATGCATCGCGCGGACGTCTACATTCTGGCGGTCCCGGCGGAAGCTGCGCGGGCGCTGGTCCCCCAACTGGAACTGGCGCCGCTGGAGTCCTCACCCATCACGGGCATTTATCTGGCCTTCGATCGCCCGGTGCTCGATCTGCCCCAGTCGGCCTTGCTCGACCGGACGATTCAGTGGGCGTTCAGCAAGGAGGAAGGCCGCGCGGCGCAGATCGTGGTCAGCGCCTCGCGCGTCCTGCTGCCGCTCGCGCGCGAGGAAATCGTGCGCCGGGCCGTCGGTGAGCTCGCCGAGTTCTTTCCCGCGGTCGCCGGGGCGCGCCTGGAGCGATCCTACGTGACCAAAGAGGTGCATGCCACCTTCACGCCGCGTCCGGGGCTGGCCTCGCGGCGGCCGCCGGCCGCCACGCGCTTCAGAAACCTGTTCCTGGCGGGCGACTGGACGCGCACGGGCTGGCCTGCGACCATGGAAGGCGCCGTTCGCAGCGGCTACCTGGCCGCGGAAGCTGCCACCGCAGCCCTCGGGAATCCCCGGAAATTTCTGATCCCCGATCCCTCGCTTTGAGCCCGCGACCCCGCTTGCTCAGAAGCTATCCCAGTGAAGGACTTCCGACAGCGTCCGTTTGGGAGCGCGTTCCGGCAAGTTCTCCGCCGGCCAGCCGATCGGGACCAGGCTGATCAGCTTGTAATCCGGCGGAGCCCCGATCGCAGCGAGGATCCTGGGGGCGTACGGCTTCTTGTCGCCGGCTACCCAGCAGGCGCCCAAGCCGCGTGCGTGGGCCGCCAGCAGAATGTTCTGAGTGGCGGCGCTGCCGTCTTCCAAAAAGTACTTGGAGGGACGACATACCACCACGATGCACGCGGCGGCGTCAGCGATGAACCGCCCGAAATCGGTGAACTCCGCCAGTTCGCGCAGTTTGGCCGGATCGCGCACGATGACGAATTCCCAAGGCTGTTCGTTGCGCCCGCTGGGCGCCAGACGGGCGCAATCCACCAGCTCCTCCAGCAACTCGGGGCTGACTGCACCCGAGCGAAAGAAACGAACCGAGCGACGGGTTTTCAGAGCTTCAATGGCGTCCATATGATTCCGCTCAATAGCATTATGGTGTGGAGCAGGGGCGCGTTGCTTTGGCCAGCCCGCGGCTTCTATGCTGAAAATGTGCCCTTCCGCCCGCCCTCGCCCCCCGAACGACAGGCTGCGCTAGGACCTACCTGCGGCCTCCCCGAGCCTCTGCGCCGCATACTGGAAGCCGGCGAGGACTTCCAGCCCCTGCCCGAACCGGGTCCGCACGACTGGCTCGCCAACCAGGTCGAGCCCGGCCAGACCTTCCCGCAGTTCGTGGAGTCTCACCCCCAGCGCCCCGAGCCTCACCGCAACATCCTCTACCTGCAGCCCTTGGGCGAGTTCCCCTGCGGTCAGGCCCCGCCCCTCGACCAGTTGCGGCGCTTCGCTGCCGCCTTCTTCATGATGAACGCGCAGCTCCTGCCGCCCGTGGACCCGGCCAGCACCCGCATCACGCAGCGCCGCAATCGCTGGACCGGGCGCGTGCAGTGGCTCACCGGGGACCTGCTCGAGTTGCTGCGCCGCCGCCGGCCGCCGGATGCCTTTGCCCTGCTCGGAATCACCATGACGGATCTTTACCCCGAGCCCGGCTGGAATTTCGCGTTCGGGCAGGCCTGGGTGAACGAGCGGGTGGGGGTTTACAGCTTCGCCCGCTATGATCCGCAGTTTTACGGCGAGCCGCGCAAGGCGGACTGGATGAGGCTGCTGTTGCGTCGCAGCATCAAAGTGCTGGCTCATGAAATCGGCCATATGTGCGGGCTGGCGCATTGTATCTGGTACCGCTGCCTGATGAACGGCTCCAACCACCTGGAGGAATCCGACGCCCGCCCCTTGCATCTGTGCCCGGTGGACTTGCGCAAGCTGCATTGGAGCCTGGGCTTCGATGTCGTCCAGCGTTACCGGCGGCTGCTCGACTTCCACCGCGCGGCCGGCTTCGACGACGAGGCGCAGTGGATCGAACGCCGCCTGGCCCGGATCGAGGGCGCCGCCCGTTGCTGACTCAGCCCAGCTTGTAAGGCGGCCGGTATCGGTAGTGCAGGTAGCGGTTGGCCGCCTCGTTGTTGGTAAAGCGTTCGGCCTTGGGATCCCACTCCAAATAACTCTTGGTCTTGAGCGCGATATTGCCGATCAAGGTGGCGGCGGTGGACAAGTGCCCGGTCAGCACGTCGCAAGTGCATTTGGCGCGGGTCTTGATGCAATCCAGGAAATTGCGCACGTGGAAACGGGTATCGGCGCTGCCTTTGGCGCTGCGCGACTCCATGACCGGCTTGCGCGAAGGCCCCCAGGCTCGCTCGATGCTGCGATCCACCGGGGTGCGCGCCGGCACTTCCACGGTCGCCTGGCTCTCCGGCACCACCTCCCAGCGGTTGCCGTGGATGTACATGGTGCCCTTGGTCCCGCGCAGCTCCATTTCCGCGTTCTGGATGTTACCCGGCGCAGCGTTGCAATTGTACTGACAGAAAACCATCAAAGTCGGTCCGGGCCACTCCCACAGGACTTCCAGCGTGTCGGGAATTTCCCGGTTGTCCTGGATCGCGTACTTGCCGCCCAAAGCGACCACGGCGCGAGGCGCGTCCTGTCCCAGACACCAGCGCAGCATATCTACATAGTGAACGCCGAAGTTGGTAAGTTGCCCGCCCGAGTAGTGATAGAACCAGCGGAAGCGATAGTAAGTCCGGTTCTTGTTGTAAGGCACTTTCGGGGCCGGCCCGAGCCACTGTTCCCACTCCCACTCGTCGGGCGGGGGTTCGTCCGTCGGGTTGCCGATTCCCAGCGGCCACTCGTTCAGCACGTGGTAGCCCTTGGCCACCGTCACGTGCCCGATGCCGCCCGAGCGCACGAACTCGGCCGCTTCCCTCAGAAAGGGCGCCGAACGGCGATGGATGCCCACTTGAGTGACGCGCCGGGTCCGCTCGGCCACTTCCACCATGCGCCGCCCTTCGACCACGGTGAGCGAGAGCGGCTTCTCCACGTAAACATCCTTGCCCGCATGGCAGGCGTCAATGAACATCAGCGCGTGCCAGTGATCGGGGGTGGAGATGACGACCGCGTCCACGTCTTTGTCATCCAGCAGCTTGCGGTAATCCTTGTACTTCTTCGGGCCGGCGCCGCATTTCCGGGCCGCCAGGTCCATGTAATCCTCGCGCAGATCGCAGACGGCCACGGTCTGCTGATCGGCGTACTCCAGAAAAGCCTCGTGGACCTGGTCGCCGCGGTTGCCCAAACCGATGTAACCTATGCGCACGCGGTCATTGGCGCCGAGGATCCGGGAATAACTCAGCGCAGTGGCGAGACTGACCTGGCGAGTGAACTGACGTCGGGAGAAGTCGGTCATGGCCTCCGATCCTTGAATCTCTATGGTAAACGGAACGCGGTGCGAGTGGGCAGGCTCACTTGCCGGTGAAGACGGCGATCAACGACTCTCGTTCCCCGCGCTCCCACGCCTGGTGAATGCGATCCTCGGGCCAGCCGGCAATGCGGCCCAACAACAGGAACGCCGGCAGGGCGTGATTGAGCACCTTCCAGCGCGCCATTTCCACCAGCGACTCCAGGGCGCGCTCCCGGATATGCTGGAGCGTGCGCGGGTTCCGGTCTTCAGTCAGGTTGACCAGGGCCTCGGCGGCGCGATAGCGGTCGCTCCATACGATGGAGTTCAACAACTCGATAAACCAGGTCGGCTCGACGCGCAGGCCCAAATCGGGGTCGCTGCGCGCCAGAACAGCAATTGCGCTCAACGCGCGCATGGCGTTGGCGCGCACGCCTTCCTCGGCATCCTGCATGGCGTATTGCAGGTCCTCGACCACGCCGCGGGCGCGCGGCTGGTAGCCGATGACGTAGGCGGCGATCGCGCGCTGATCGTTGTGCATGGATTTGCGCAGCACTTCGCGCAGCTGGGGCAGGTGCTGCGCGGCCAGCTCACGGAAGCGCTCCTGGCGGGCGCGCACGGCCGGGTCGCCGGCAAGGGCGTAACCCTGCGAAAGATCCTCGCCGAACTCCCCGCGCCGGGCCGCCTCTTCCACCGCACGCAGGAACTCTCGGTACGTTTCCACGATTTTCGCCGGCAGAGACAGGTTGGCCCGGGCGGGATAACGAAACGTGAAATGCGGCGCTCCCTTTTCCTCGATGCCGACGTAAAGAATGGCGCCGCCGTCGGCGCAGCAGACCGCTTCCAGCCGGGCCCGGACGACCTCGGGCAGACTTTCCAGCCGTTCTTCCATTGCGGCTTTCGAGGGCGGCAGCGCCTCGCCCTCGCGCACACCGAGGATCCTGCGGACCCGCTCCGGCGACAGCTTCCGCGCGCCGTAAATTTCGATGACCGCAATCCGGGGAACAAGCTGGGACCAGCCGGGCAGATACAGCAGGAGAAGGGCGAGAAAGATTCTCACGTACAATAGACGGTTTCGTGCGCGACCCGGCTACCGCCGATCGTCAGGCCTGTCGTTCGGCCATCGGCCCGACGACGGGAAGCACCACCCTCTGGCCCTGGTACGCTTTCCACATCAGGTAGAGCCACAGCAGGAACACGGCCAGCCCTAAAAGCGTTTGCAGCAGGCTGAACAGCGTGCCCAGCCAGAAGGATACGGCGAAAAAGATCACCGACAGAATCCCCAGTCCGATGGCGATTGCGAACAACCCTACGGAAAAGAAGATGGACTGGAAGGCGTGAAAGCGCACCGTCCGGTTCTGGTTGTACGGCGCAATCGCCAGAAACACGATCCCCGTGATGAACCCCAGCAAATAACACAAAGCCGAGGCGGCGTTATCGCTCAGCCCCACCGCACCGGCGGGAGGCGAGGGCGGCGGGCTGCCGGAAGGCGCGGCAGCGCCCGCGACAGGGGTACCACACTGGGGACAAAATTGACCGTCCACGGGCGCACCGCAATTTCTGCAAAAAGGCATCGCGATCCTCCGTTCCCGCCTACTCTACTACTTCCCGGGGCAGGGTGCAAGCCTACTGCACGTCACGATGCCGTCCTGTTGCGCATCATGGCGCCCGGCGACGCGGCGGGCTGAGGATGCGGTTCATGAACAGATCCACGAAACGACGCGCTTGCACCTCCGAAGCTACCTGCACCAGCCCGCTTGGATCGCGGCGCAAGAGCGTCATACCGTAGGTGAGGCCGGGCTGTCCACGGGTCTCCACCTCCACGCGTCCCCTTTCCAGCTTCACCAGATCGGGCTGAAACGTGACCGCCACGGCCAGCGGGTCATGCAGGATGGGCATCCGGTCCGGGTTGCCCTCCTGCCAGATGGCGATGAGCTGTCGCAAAAAACGCACCGGTTCCAGCGTGGATGCCTCCATGCGCGCGAGGTCCTCCGCGGCAAGCCGGCACTGCATGGTCACGTCCAGGCCGACGGTGACGACAGGCAAGCCCGCCGAAAAAACGATCGCCGCGGCCTCAGGATCGCGCACCGTGTTGTATTCGATTTGCGGGCGAAAGAACACCCCGTTCATCAACACGAGCCGTTCGATGCGCTCGGCCAGGCGCGGCTCAGCCTTCAGCGCCATCGCCACATTGGTCAGCGGGCCGTAGGCCAGAACGGTCACCTTGCGCGGCGACCGCAGGATCGTATCCAGGTACAGCGCCAGGCCGTTGCGCTGCCGGTCATCCGGCAGCCGATCCTCGGCCGTGAGCACCGAAGTCTGCCGCACTTCCCCCTTGCGCGGCGGCGCGAGCAAAGGCTGTTCGGCGCCCATGCCCACCGGGATGTCTTCCCGCCCGTACAGCCGGACAATCTTCCAGACCAGATCCGCGCGTCGTTCGCGGTGCTGGAGCACGGTAACCACCGCGCGCACGTCGAGCTCGGGCGATTGCAACGCGAAAGCCAGGGCCAGCGCATCGTCAATGTCGTCGCCGATGTCGGTGTCGAGGATGACCGGGGTGGGCGTTTGAGCGGCGGCAAGACGCGCCGCCAGAAGCAGGCCTGCGAGCCGGGCGCGCATCAGCCACCACTTTACGCCGCCGCTCCCGCTCCTTTCAAGCCCTCAGAAAAAGCGCAGCGTGTAGGCGAAACGGACTCCTCGCCCGATCTCGGGCGCATACTGCTTGATCAGGGATACGTGGTTGCGATACAGCCGATCGGCAGCATTGAACACGGTGACATGAAACGAATGAAGCACGTGCGTTTGCGCCCGGACGTAGCCCGCGCTCAAGTTCACCACCACATAGCCGGGCGTGCGCGTCTCGTTGAAGTACAGTTGCGACTGGGGAGCGGCCAGGACCAGCGCCGGCTGAAAGCTGAAGCCCCTCCAGCGTGCGTCGAGGCCGATCCGGCCTCGCGCCGGCGGAATCCTCGGCAGAGACAGACGCGAGGCTCGCAGTTGGGCATCCACCGCATCGAATCCGAGCTTGAGCCACAAGTCCGGACGCAGGGCGAAGTCCATCCGGGCTTCGGCCCCCATGTAGCGGCTGTCCGCCTGGCGGTATTGCGCCTGGATGAGCCCGTGTTCGATCTCGCCCGTAGGCGCCAGGTACACGTAGTCGTTCAGCCGGTAGTAAAAAGCGTGGACCTCTCCGCGCAGGCGCCGGGCCTGAGCGCGCCAGGCCAGTTCGATTCCCTGCCCCGCCTCGCGGCTCAAGTTCGGATCGCCGATTTCGAAGGCCAGATTGCCGTGATGGGGGCCATAATTGTACAGCTCCTCGATGGCGGGCGCGCGGTAAGAGCGGCTGAAGCCGGCCAGCAAGGAGCCGAGGCGGCCTGCGGGAACGATCACTCCGGCTGATCCCGACACCCCCGTGAAACCTCGGGAGGGGCGGTCCTGCGGCCGGTACTGGTTGGTCTCCACGCGCGCGCCGAGCTGGAGACGGAATCGCTCGAAGGCAAACTCCTCGAGTCCGAACACCGCGATCGCGTATTGTTTGACCTGCGGCGTCAACTGCTCGGCGCCGCGAATGCGGTAACTGCGCGCCAGTCCCTGCAAGCCCAGACTGCCTCGGAGCTGCCGGCCGTCACGCTGGTCGAAGACCCCGCGCCAGGAAAGCTGGCGGTTGAAGAACTCCGTTCCGACCTCAGCGCCGACCAGCTCCTTGTGGTTCCAGTCGCTGTAGTTCAGATGGAGCGTGAAGCGCTCGAACCAGGAGTTCAGCTCCTTGATTCCGGCCAGCAATCGCACGTTCTGCCGCCGGAATTTCAGGTCCACCGGCCCCTCGGCAGGTTCATGGTCGTGCTCCGCGGTCTCACCCTCATCATCGTGATGGTGATGTTCGTGAAGCGCCGGAATGTCGGGAATCCCGTAGCGGCCGTCGTGAATGCCGTACCCTGCGTGGAAGAGCGCGCGATCGCCGTAGCGGGCGATGCTGCCTGCGACGTTGTTGACGCCAGTATGACTGTTGACCACAGGTCCCGAAGGAGTCCGGTAATCGCCCGTCCGCAGCCCGCCGCCGGCCACCGAGGCAAGCCACCGTCCTTTGCCCGCTTCCACGCCGCCACTGACGCCGCCCAAGGCGTCGTTGCTTCCCGCCGAGCCGGTCAGGAAGCCGCGCACGCCTTCGTGCGGGTGCTGGTGGATCTGGTGGTGACCGGTGATGACGTTCACCACGCCGCCCAGTGCGTTGGTACCGTAAAGCAGCGTGGCCGGGCCGCGAACCACTTCCACGCGCTCCACCGCGGCCACGTTAACCGGTTCGCCGTGATCGCCCGATTGCGAGGAAAGCGTCCCGGTGGGCAGTCCGTCCTCGAGGATCAGCACCCGATCCCCATCGAAGCCTCGAATCACAGGCCGGCTGCTGCCCGGACCGTAGCTACGCTTGGCCACTCCCGTCTCTCCTTCCAGCACCTCGCCGAGCGAGGCGGCCGCCTTGGGCGTCAGTTCCAGCAACTCGAGCGAGGAGACTGACTGAAAGGCTTCCATCGTCGGTTGCTCGCGCCCCGAAGCCGTCACCGTGATTTCTTCGTGCACCGGGGCGATGGCCAGGCGGAAATTCAGTTCAACGGAAGCTCCCGCCGGCACCTCGGTCGTTTTGCGCTCGTCCGCCAGCGGATGCATGTGCGCCACCACCGAGTACCTGCCTGGCGGAACCTGCCGGAATTCGTACCGTCCGTCAGCGTCGGTCTCGGTTCGGCGCGCAAGCTCGACGATCAACACACTGGCGTGGTGCAGCGGATCGCCCGTGCGATCGAGCACCACCCGGCCGCGCAAAGTCCCATGAGTCTGAGCATGGCCCGGCGAGGGCATTGCCGCCGTGGCCAGCCAACAAACAAGTGTCGTAATGGCTGATAATTCCCTCATAACATCCTCCTTTCCGACGACCGCAAAAATTCAGACAAATAGACTGAAGTCGGGGCGAGAAATCAGCGGGGAAGTTATAAACTCAGGCCGACACCCGGAAAGGAGGCGCCCGGGAAGAATATACGACACGCTCGCGGCAGGTTTCGGAAACTTGCGCCGGCCGGGCTTCAGCTCCGCAAGTCACCCTCGGGGGATCCGGTTCGATGACCGGTTGGGCAGGCGCAGAGGGCATGCGATGGACCTGGCAAACCGCGCAGGCTCGCTTGCCGTCTTCCTTGTGCCAGGAATGCGGAACGACGAAGAGGACGCTGAGCGCGAGCAGAGCCAGGACGGCGCCCGAAGCAACGATCCTTCGCCCTTCAGGACGGACTCCCCGGCTCATCCCACCCTCTGGGTTTCATGATGACACGACCCGCATCGGCAGCGCAAGGTTTGCCTCAGGCGAACTTCCAGCCTTTGCGGAATCGCGGCTTCAAATACTGGTTGGCTTCCGTGGGACTGGAGAAGCGCCCGCGCTCGGGATCCCAGATCAGTTTGCCTTCAAAATGCATGGCAATGACGCCGAGCAGCATCCACTGGACAAAGGGGCCGGCGACCGAAAAATCGGAGCATGCGGGTTCGCCGCCTTTGCAAGCGCGGATCCAGTCGCGGTAGTGCCCCTCGCGGAAATGGCCGGGGGCACGGGTAAGAAGCGGCGGCGGCAGCTTGTAATCCTTCATCAAGGACTCCGGAATCAGGCGCGTATTTTCGCCATAGCAGCCGGTCGTAAGCATGCCTTTGTCGCCGATGAAAAGGCTGCCGTTGATATTGTCATCGCCCAGAACCTCATCGTCGGGCACACCCTCGATGTGCGGGCGTTTCTCCAGACCGTCATACCAGTAAACGGTGACGGGCGGCATGGAACCGCGGGCGGGAAAGTCGAAGCGAATTAGGGTCCGCTGCGGGAACGTATGCTTGCCCACGCCTTCTTTCTCGAGGCACTCGACGCTGACCGGGGCAGTCAGTCGCAGAGCCATGTTGGCGGCGCCCAGGATGTGGCAGGCCATGTCGCCGATGGCGCCGCAGCCGAAGTCGGGAAATCCGCGCCAGTGGTGAGGCACGTAGGCGGGACTGTACGGCCGCCACTGAGCCACCCCCAGCCACAGATCCCAGTCCAGCGTGGGCGGTACGGGTTCTTCCTTGGGCACCACGTCGGGTCCCTGCGGCCAGTACTTCAGCGGGCGGTTCGTCCACGCGTGCACCTCGCGCACCGGTCCGATGTCGCCCGCCCAGATGATCTCGCAGCACAACCGCGTGCCTTCGCTGGAGTATCCCTGATTGCCCATTTGCGTGGCGACACCGTACCGGGCGGCTGCTTTCGTCAATTGCTGGGCCTCCCAGACGGTGCGAGTCAGCGGCTTCTGGCAGTAGACGTGTTTGCCGCGTTCCATGGCCCACATGGACACGATGCCGTGCATGTGGTCGGGACAGGAGACCAGCACGGCGTCAATGTTGTTGCCCTCTTTGTCGAACATGCGCCGGAAATCTCTGTACTTGGGGACCTTGGGATACTTGGCGAACGTCTCGGCGGCGCGTTTCTCATCCGGATCGCAGAGAGCGACGATGTTTTCGGTGGCGCAGCCGGCGATATCGCCTCGACCTTTGCCCCCGGCGCCCACGGCCGCGACGTTCAGTTTCTCGTTCGGCGATTTGAATCCCAAGCGTTTCAACGAGGGAACGCTGCCGAAGCCGCCGGCGGGAACCGCGCCCGCCAGAAGGGTTCCATAGAAAAAGTGCCGTCTCGTCATCATGCCCGGTCCTCTTCGGTGAACCTTCGCGATGCAAGCCTCAGCGGCTCAATTCCGATCATCAGTTGCGATTTGCGCCGGTGTCAAGACCATCCGCGTCGGCTCCTGCCCCAGCAACCGGCAGTGCCCAAGGGCGGCGCGCCTTGGGCGCCGGCTTCCCAACCGCCCGACGGCGCTCAGCCTGGCAAGTTCGAGAATCGGCAAGCCCTGCCGAACATGATGGAAGCTCGCGGCGGCCTCAGTTGCGCTGGAGCGCGGCAAGGTAACGGACGAGATTGCGAATGCGAAGTTTGACGCCGGCATCATCGGCGCCCGTGCGACGGAACACGGCGCCCCAGACCGGCATCTCGCGCTCCCCGTGGGCCGCGATGCCCACCTCGCCCTCGATGACCTGAAAGATGTGCTCTTCGGGAAACTTGCCGCCGTGGGTTTCAGCGAGCCGCGTCAAATCCGCGGGCCTGGTTTTGAGCGCCTTCGCCACCGGGCCGTCCCCGGTTCCCGTCTTGCCGTGGCAGGACGCGCAGTAAGTCCGATAAAGCGCCTCGCCGGAGACCGGCGACGCCGGCCTGCGAGGCTGCTGCGCCGCCCCGATGACGGCCGAAGCAAGGGCGAGCGCCAAGAACCGCATCATGTCTCCTCCCAATTTACCAGTACCAGCGCAAACGCAGGCCCAGCGTGCGCGGTTGCACCAGCCGCGTGCCGACGAAGATGGACTGGAAGTTGTAAAGCGCCGTTCGGTTGGTGAGGTTGGAGACCTGGAATACGACTTCCCAGCGTCGCCTCCCCTCCTGACGACGCTCGTAGCCGGCTGTGAAATCCAGGATGGTGCGCGGCCGCACGCGGGGCGGATCCGAAGCGAGGTTGACGTAGGGCAAAAGGTCGGCATAGTCCGGGTCCTGCGCCACCTCGTCCGGATCCGACGGGTTCGTCACCAATCCGCTGTCGTAACGCACCGAACAGCTCGTCCAGAAGCCGCGCGGGTTCTGATAAAAGAGGACGCCGTGGGTCCCCAGTTTCTGGTCGTGGTCCATTACGAAAGGACCGGAGGCGAGCAACTCGATGGCGCCCTGGCCGATGAACAGCCCGCCGGTGAAGGGCGGCTCGACGAGGACGCTGTAGTGCGTGAAGCTCACCCAGCCTGACAGCCCGCCACGTTCGGGCAGCGTGATGCGTCCCTCCGCGCCCCGCACCCGGGCGCGCGACAGCGACGTCGGGAAGATAATTCCCGTGTTGAAGAAGTTGTCGTTGTCGTGCAGATTGCTGATGTCTTTGCGGAAGTATGCGGCGTTGATGCTCAGCTTGCCTGCAAAAGACTGCTGGGCTCCGATTTCGTACGAGTTCTGCCGCTCGGCGGGGATGCGGATCAGCGCGCCGCCCAGCGTGGCCCGCACGTCCGCAGGGACCAGGACGGCGGAGCGTTCCGAGTTGGAAAGCAGCAGGTTTTCGTTCACCGGCGTCTGGAAGATCCGGTTGTAAGACGCCCGCAGCGCGGTTCCGAGACCCGGAATGTGGTAAGCCACGCCCACGCGCGGCTGCCACTGATCGTCCTTGACCAGGAACCGATAGTTGTCGTAGCGCAGTCCGAGCTGAAACGTGAAAGAACCAAGCTTGATCTTGTCCTGCAGGAAGCCGGAGTACTGATTGCCGGCGCCCTTGTCGGAGAAGTGGAACCATTGCCCGCCGCGCGTCAGGTCGAATTCCAGCAGCGTGGGAATGAACTCCGGGCTGTCGGGACGGTTGAACTCGGGCGAGGTGATGGCGAAGCTGAAGTTCTCGCTCAGCGGGAAATGCTGGTAGTCGAACCCGCCACGCCATTCGTGCCGGCCCGAGAGCCGGTTGAAGCGGGTGGCGACCGTCAGATTCGACAGGTGGCGGGCTTGCGCCGCGGTGACGGGAATATCGCCGGGGCTGGGAAACAACTGGGCAATCGCGGTGCGGTAGGCCGCCGTGGCGTCAAAGGTGGCCGAGGCCCCGATCACATGGATGTAGCCCAGCCAGACGGCTGCATCCCGCAGCAGTTGGCGCTGGTCTTGCCCGTTGGCGTGCTGCGAACGCAGATTCGCCAACTGGAAGCTGGAACGCCCGGCCATGACGTTCATGCGCAGAAAGTCCGAAGAGCCGACCTGGTAGTCCAGCCGCAGGAAGCCGCGCTGCACGTTGCCGCCGTTATGCAGATTCTCGATGGAAACCTGGTCGAGGAAACGATTGCTCTTCTGCGCGGAAACCGAGGCAAAATATCCGAAACGTTCCGCCTGCCCGCCCACCTGAGTGACGTTGGCCAGCTGATCGAACTGGGCGGCGCCGATCTCCGTGCTGCCAAACAGCTTCCGGCCGGAGTTCAAACCGGAACGCGTCGTGATGTGAGCCACGCCGGACACTTTCGAGCCGTACTCGGCCGGGACGTTGCCCGTGAACAGCTCGATCGTCTGAACGATGCTACCGTCAATCCCGTTGCCGAAGCCTCCTGTGAGCTGGTCACTGATCGGCATGCCGTCAACGACATAGGTCATTTGGTTATGCGCGCCGCGCGGGTGAATGGCCCCGTTGGCGCTGGCGGCAAATCCCGGAAAACTGACCAACACGGACTCGAGGGCGCGTGAGCCCACGGGCGCCGCCATCCGCTCGATCTGCACCAGGTTCAACTGCGTGCGCGTCCCCGTCGCCTCGGTATCCAGCAGATCCATCGTGGCGAAGGCCTCTACGGCGACTTGCTCGCGGACTTCGGCTATGGCAAGCGTGATCGTGACTTCGACCGGGATGTTGGTGCGCAGCGAGATCGTGCGCCGGGCCTCCAAAAAGCCGGCTTTGCTGACGGTCAGTTGATAGTCCTGGAAGGGGATGTTGGCGATGCTGAAGGCGCCGGCCTCGGAAGTCTCGGCGCGAACCCGGTAACCGGTCAAGACGTTTTCCAGCACCGCCTCAGCGCCGGCCACTGCCGCGCCGCTCGGGTCCACCACCCGCCCGTTTAACGTCGCAGTCGCCTGGGCCCAGACTACCTGCGCTCCCAGCGACACCACTACCGCCCAGCTCCATCGCCAGCCCATATTGGCTCGATCTTACCGCGTTTTCGGGCGGTTTCGCACGCCAGGGGCGTGGAGGAATCCGGTGGGAGCATTCCCCGCTTGACACGCCGTGCTTCCTCGATCCGGACCGCCCCCGCCGGCTCGCGGGAACAACGCCCGCGAAACCGCAGCGTGGCGCAGCCGTCGTCTCAGCGCCGCTGGCAACGCGGGCAGTAGTGCGTGCCGCGCTGAGCAATCACGATGCGCCGGATCGGCGCGCCGCAGCGCAAGCAGGGTTGGCCGGTTCGGCGGTAGACCCGATGGCGGAACTGGAACCAGCCGGGCTCGCCATCGGCGTTCACGTAATCGGAAATCGAAGATCCTCCCGCCACGATGGCTTCTGCGAGCACACGCCGGATGGCGCGAACCAGGCGCTCCAGACGATCCCACGAAAGTCGCCCGCCCGGCGTTTTCGGGTGGATGCCCGCTCGGAACAGGGCCTCATCCGAGTAAATGTTGCCCAGCCCGGCCAGAATGCGCTGATCCATCAGCAAGGCCTTGATGGGCGCGCGGCGGCCGGCCAGGCGCCGGGCGAGTTCAGCCGGCGTGATCGCCTGGGCTTCCGGCCCCAGTTTCTCCAGCCGGCGCGGCGGACCTTCATCGCCGGCTTCGAGCCTGCCGAATTGCCGCGGGTCATCGAACAGCAAACGCCCGCGATCGAACACGAGCACGGCGCGCGTGTGCGGCCCCGCCCGCCCGTTCCAGCGCAAGTGGCCGGTCATGCCCAGATGGATCGCCACCACGCCGCGGTCGAGATGCAACAGCAGGAACTTGGCGCGCCGGCTGACCTCCCGGACGAAACGCCCTCGCAGAAGCTTCAGCCGCCTGGCGTCGCCCGCCAGAACCCGGCGCGATCGAATTTCCACCCGCCGGATGCGGCGGCCGATCAGCCGTGGCGCAAGCATTCGCGCGATGGTTTCCACCTCGGGCAACTCGGGCATCGTTACCAGAATAACGACGCGCGGGGAATGGTACGGTAGTTCTCGATGACCTTTCCTCGCCCGAAGGCTTTGCTGGTTTGGCTGCTTTGCGCCGGGGGACCGGCGACTGCGGCCACTCACACGCTCACGCTGCGGCAGGCCGTCGAGATGGCGCTCGAGCAGAATCCGGACGTGGTTCTGGCGCGGCTGGAGGAACGCAAGGCGGAGCAGGACGTGCAAATCGCACGCTCGCCGTTCCTACCCACGCTGGCGGTGGGCAGCGGTCTTGCCTGGTCCAGCGGATTCCCGATGAGCATCGAGGGCGCCACGCCGTCCGTATTGCAGGCGCGCGCCCTCGCGGACGTTTACAACCGGCCCCAGAGCTATCGCGTGGCCGCGGCGCGTGAGCACCGGCGCGGCGCGGCCTTCGACGCGCAGGCCAGACAGGAACAGATTGCGTTACGAACGGTGGAGCTGTATCTGGAGGCGGAACGGGCGGGCCGTTTGCTGGAAGCCGCGCGGCGCCAGGTGGAGAGCCTCGCCAAGATCGCCGAAATCATCGAGTGGCGCGTGCGCGAGGGCCGCGAGCCGCCGATCGAGGCCAAACGTGCGGCTCTCAACGCAGCGCGGGCGCGCCAGCGCGTGATCGCGCTGGAGAACGCGTGGCAGAACGCGAAAGAGGCTCTCCGAAGCGTGCTGGGTCTGGAATCCGGCGAAGAGATTCAACTGGCGCCCGAGGAACGGGAACTGCCGAACCTGCCGCGCACGGTGGAGGCATCTGTCGAGCAGGCGCTGGCGCACTGCCGCGAGCTGAGGGCGCTGGAGGCGCGCCTGCTGGCCAAGGGCCTCGAAGTGCGCGCGGAGCGGGCGGCGCGCCTGCCCCGACTGGAGCTGGTGGCGCAGTACGGCCTGCTGGCGCGCTTCAACAATTACGAGGAATTCTTCCGAAAATTCCAGCGCCACAACGGGCAGCTCGGCGTCTCTTTCCAGATCCCGCTGTTTGCCCGGCCGGTGATCGAAGCCCGGGCCGGCAAAGCCGAAGCCGAAGCCGCCCAGTTGCGCATCCAGATCCGGGCGCTGCGCGATCAGATTGCGACTGAAACGCGGCGCCTGCACCAGGCGGCGAGGGAAGCCGAGGCCGCCGGCGAGGTCGCACGACTGGATCTGGAAGTAGCGCGCGAACAGGTCTCGGTCGTTCTGGCGCAAATCGAAGAGGGACGCGCCGGGCTGCGCCAGCTCGAAGAAGCCCGCTTCCAGGAAAACGAAAAATGGATCGCCTTTTACGAAGCCCGCTACGCGCTGGAGCTGGCGCGTCTGAGCCTGGCCGCGCGGACTGGCGCGCTGCCGGCCGCCCTGCGCTGAACCGCCGCACGGGCGCTCAATCGGCCTGGTCCTTCGCATAGCCGTCCGGGTGCGCCAGTCGCCAGCGCCACGCGCTTTCGATGATCGTGGCCAGCTCGGGAAAGGCCGGTTCCCAGCCCAGCACGCGCTGCGCGCGGCGGGCGTCGGCAACCAGACGCGCCGGATCCCCGGGACGCCTCGGCTCCCATCGCATGGGGATTTCACGCCCCGTGACCTCTCGCGCCGTATGGATCACTTCCAGCACCGAGTACCCCTTGCCGTTGCCCAGATTCAGGAACAGCGAGCTGCCGCCCTGTCGCAGCCAGCTCAGAGCGCGCAGATGGGCGTCAGCCAGATCGCGCACGTGAATGTAGTCCCGCACCGCCGTGCCGTCGTGGGTGGGGTAATCGTTGCCGAAGACGGGAACGCAAGGAATGCGACCGAGGGCCGCGGCCAGAACATTCGGGATCAGATGCGTTTCGGGCTGGTGGTCCTCGCCGCAACGCTCGGTGGCGCCCGCCGCGTTGAAATACCGGAGCGATACGAACTTCAGGCCGTGCGCCGCGTCACAGTCCTCCAGGGTCTGTTCCATAAAGTATTTGGACCAGCCATAGGGGTTCGCCGGCCGTCGCGGATGCTCCTCGGGGATCGGCACCTTTTCGGGTTCCCCGTAGACGGCGCAGGTGGACGAGAACACGAAGCAGCGGACCCCCGCTTCGATCAAAGCCTCGAGCAGGAGCATGCCCTGGGCCGCGTTGTTCACGAAATAGCGGACCGGCCGGCTGACGGACTCGCCCACGTAAGCCAGGGCCGCGAAATGAATGCAGGCCTCCAGATCGTGCTCGCGCGCGATGCGCAGGACCAGTTCGCGATCGCCCACCTCACCCTGGTAAAACGGGATGCCGCCGGGCAAAGCGGCGCGGTGGCCGCGCACGAGATTGTCCAGCACGATGACGCGCTCGCCGCGCTCCAGCAGCAATTCCACGGTCACGCTTCCGATGTAGCCGGCGCCTCCGGTTACCAGAATGGACATGACTCATCCTCCCGACAACTCACGCACTCGATCCTGCGACCCTGGCCTGACTCGCCGTCTCCGCTTCATTCCTGGGCGGCGGACTGACGGTAGTGCACGCCGGGCAGCGCGCGCAGCTCGCTTGCGGTGGCCTCAGGCGCTGCGTCCAGCATGTAATTGCCGCCGCCGATTTCCGCTCCCGCCAGGTACTTGAGCAGGTTCGGCTTGCGCAAGGGCGGCAAAAATTCGATGTGGAACTGGAACCAGGGGTAGTCGCCGCCGTCGGTCGGCGCCTGATGCAGCGGCATCACATAGGGAAAAGGCATGCGCCACAGGTTGTCGTAGCGGATCCAGATCCAGCGCAGGGCTTCCGCCAGGTCCGCCGCTTCGCCGTCGGAAAGCTCGAGCAGCGAAGACCGCGGCGCCTTGGGCGCCACCAACGTCTCGTAAGGATAGCGCGCGAAGTAAGGCACGAACACGATGGCACTTTGATTTTCAAAAAGGATGCGGCGACCGTCCTGACGTTCCGCCTCCAAGATGTCCTGGAATAAAAACCTTCCGCAATTCGCTCGATGCTCGTGGCAGGACCGCAGCTCGGTCTCCAGGGTTTTGAAAATGAAATTGGTCGCGTAAATCTGGCCGTGCGGATGCGGGTTGGAGACCCCGACGACTTCGCCGCGATTTTCGAAAATCAACACGCATTCAATTTCCGGGCGCGCTCCCAGCTCGCGATACTGTCCGCGCCATACGTCCACCAGTTTCTCCACGTCCCGCCGGCCAAGCTGGGCCGGGCTCAGATTGTGCTTCGGGCTGTAGCAAATCACGCGGCAAATGCCACGCGCCGGGTGGTTGCGGTATATGCCCGGAGGCGCCTCCAGTTCGCCCGGCGCATCCGGCGCCAGGCTGGGATGGTCATTGTCGAAGACGAAAATGTCGGCGTAAGGCGGATTCACCGCGCCGCTGACCCGCCGGTTGCCGGGACAAAGGTAGCAGTCCGGAACATACTCGGGCAGGCGTTCATCGGGATGCTCGACGACCTCGCCGCTCCAGGGTCGGTCCTGCCGATGCGCGGCCAGCACGACCCACTCCCGCCGCAGCGGGTTCCACCGTTGCTCCCAAGGACCTCGGTTGGCAACGTTCGTCATGACCAAGCAACGATTGTATCCTGCAACGCTGGCCGACCCCTGACCGCCTGAGTACGCACGAGGGCCTGCGCCAGCCCGCCCGCAGGGCTTTCGAGCCCGATTACGGAAAGAAACAGCATGCAAATCGCGGCGAAATTGACTCGTGAAACGCGGATTTCTGTCGGAAAAGTTCGAAAGGGGGCTTCCGCCTCGCAGGGCGAATGTGCGAAACTGTGACTCAGGACCCGGGGAAGTGAACCCGGTCGCGAGGCTTGCCCGCCATGCTGCCCACGTTTCTGATCCCCGAAAGCACGATCCGCGAAGACGGCGCCGGCCCGGCGGTTGCCCTCGGCCCCGCGCAAGGCAAGCTGCTCATGCTTACGCTCGCCATCACGCGGATCATCGAACAGGAGAGCCTCGAAGTCGGCGTTTGGGGCTCAGCAGACGGAAAGGATTGGGGATCCAAGGCGCTGCTCGTACTCCCCCAGAAGTTCTATTGCGGAGTGTACCGGTTCCTGCTGGATTTGTCGGAGCAACCCCAGACGCAATACCTGCAAGCTCGCTGGAAAGTGAACCGTTGGGGCCGCGGCGACCCCAAACCTCTATTCGGCGTCTGGATGACGGCCGAGCAGGTGGAAGCCCAGGCCCGGGCGGCAGGCTCGGCCTGAGGCTTACAGCCGGTTGATCAGGCTGGCGACGTAAGCCGCCCCAAAGCCGTTGTCAATGTTCACCACCGCCACGTTGCTGGCGCAACTATTCAGCATCCCGAGCAAGGCGGCCAGCCCTCGGAAGCTGGCGCCGTAACCCACGCTGGTGGGCACCGCAATCACCGGGCAGCTCATCATCCCGCCCACCACGCTGGGCAGCGCGCCTTCCATGCCTGCGCACACGATAATGACGCGCGCCCGCGCCAGCCGCTCCCGGTTGCTCACGAGCCGGTGAATGCCGGCCACACCTACGTCGTGAATGGCGTCCACCGGGTTGCCCATGACCTCGGCCGTGACCACCGCCTCTTCCGCCACGGACATGTCGCTGGTGCCGGCGGAAACCACGGCGATGGTCCCCTTGCCGCGCTGCGTGCGATCGCGCCAGATGCGCACGGCGCCGGAACGCGGGAAATACTCCGCTTCGGCGCACAGTTGCCGCACCCGTGTCGCTGTCACCTCATCAGCGCGCGTGATCAGCACGTTGGGCGCCCGCCCGATCAGTCGGGCCGCGATGCCTGCAATCTCCTCCGGCGTCTTACCCAAACCAAAGACCACCTCGGGCATACCGTGGCGCAACGCGCGGTGGTGATCCACCTTGGCGAAACCCAGATCTTCGAAAGGCAGGTGCCGCAGTCGCTCCAGGGCCTGGTCGACTTCCAGCGCTCCTTCCCGCACGGCCTCCAACAATTCACGCAGTTGAACCTCGGTCATCGCAGCCCTGCCCGTTCAGAACGTCAGTACATCCCCGATCTTCAGACCGTATTTGGCAGCCATGCCGCCGGCCAGCTCCAGCACGAACAGCGCCTTGTGATTGCCGCCGTAACTGGGACATTCGCTCGCTTTCTTCATGCAGGGAGGCGTATTGGGAGCAATCTCCACGATGCGGCGCTTTTCATCCAGCCAGATGATGTCCAGCGGGATGCGTACCTGGTACATCCAATAAGGATAATTCCCCGGACTGCCGTGAACGAACAGCATGCCGCGATCCGGCGCCAGGGAATCGCGAAACATCATGCCCCGCATCATGTCGGTGGGATGGGTCATCACCTCCACGCGGATTTTCTGACCGCCCGGCAGAATCACGGTGCGCGTGTTGAACTCGTCCACCGTGGTAGCCTGCCGGGAACAGCCGGCAAGGCTCGTCAGTGCCAGAGCCAGCAGCGCGAGGACGCCTGCCATGCTCATATTGTACGGGGTCGCGTTCCCCGGGCTTGGAGAGCGTCAGAGTTCCCGCAGGAAGGCGGCCGCCACGGCCGCTGCCGGACGGCCATGCATCGCCTCGGCGTGAAGCCGACGGGCCAGAGGCTGCGGGATCCGCCCGCTCAGTTCCGCCAGCGCCTCTCGCAAGCCGGCGCGGCGGGCCAGGCTTTCCTCTCGCGCCACGAGAGCCGCCTGGTTGGGAGGAAACGCGCCCTGGTCGTCTTCGAGCACCACAAATTCCTCATCCAGTAATTCTCCGTCGGCTGCGCGACCTGCGATCATGGTCACCTTCCCTTCTCGCAGCGCGCGGTAAGCCGCATCCGGGGGCATCGTTACCGGACCGCCGCGCAGGCGCAGCGAATACGCTTTCATCAGCGCAGCCATTCCATCCGGGCGCGTCAAGAATTCGCCGCCGGCGGCCAACTGCCAGCCGGCCTCCCTGCTCGCGGCGCCGCTGACCGTGGCGATGGACCACGATCGCGCCAGGTCGCGTCCGATCACGATGACGAATCCATCCTCGAAACCCAGCGGATCGAGCCAACGCAAACGGAAGCGGTTTTCGTACTCCAGCCGCACCCGGTCCAGGACGACCTGGGGTCGCGCTTCGTGCGGTCGCTTGAGAATCGAGGTGAGAGCGAAGCCGGTACATTCGGCGTAGAGGTCCACGCGGCCCTGGAGCAAGGCCTCGTGCGCCGCCAGACCCGCGCCCAGATCGCGGGCTCGTTCCACAGTTACGCCCAGTCGCCGCTCTACGTGTTGGGCGACCAGTTCGGCAATGACCTCGCGCCTGCGATCGCTCGACCCAACCTTCACCGCCGAAGCAGCCCGGCGGCACGAGACCCCGGCAATCCCCAGCATCCAGCCAACCACACCGCGTCGCGTGGGTCCGCTCATGGACGCACAATTATAGCGGCTATTCGTCAGACGGCGGCGCGCGCTGCCGCCGGGTGGAACACCGCCGTCCCCGGCTCGGATCCCGGCCAGCGTCCGGGCACAGCCCTGCCGCAGTCCGGGCAGCGACCTTCCTGCGTCAGCCGGTACTCCAGGATGCGGTAACCAACGCGCCGGATCAGCGCACGCCCGCATCCCGCGCACAAGGTATCTTCCAGATGACCCACCCGGCCCGGCAGGTTCCCCGCATACACGTAGTTCAGGCCGCATTCCCGCCCGATGCGCGCGGCCCGGATCAGCGTCTGCGGCGGCGTGGCGTGCACATCCATCATCTTGTAGTCGGGATGGAAAGCCGTCACGTGCCAGGGAATATCGGGGGAAATTCCGGCCAGGAATCTTGCCATATCGCGCAACTCCTCGTCGGAATCGTTGAACCCGGGCACCAGCAGCGTGACCACTTCCAGCCAGAACCCCATGCGATGGATGCGCTCCAGGCTGTCCAGGATCGGCGCCAGCCGGCCGCCTAGCTCGCGATAACGCCGGTCGCGGAAACTCTTCAGATCCACCTTGAAAAGGTCCAGCCAGGGGCGCAGGTATTCGAGCACTTCCGGCGTGGCGTTTCCGTTGGAGACGAAGCCCGTCAGCAGTCCCGCCGCACGCGCCTCTTTGAAAACGGCCACCGCCCACTCGGCCGTGATGAGCGGTTCGTTGTAGGTGCTCACCACGGAACCGGCCGCCAGCGCCACCGCCTGCCGCACAAGCTGTTCCGGCGTTGCCCGCCACAACGACGAGCCGGCCTGCGGATCGCGCAACGCCTGGGACGTGACCCAGTTCTGGCAGTACGAGCAGTGCAGGTCGCATCCCAGCATTCCGAAGCTGAACGCCAGCGAGCCCGGCAGCACGTGAAAGAAGGGCTTTTTCTCGATGGGATCGCAATGCGCGCCGGCCACGTACCCCCAGGGAGCCCACAGCTTGTCTTCGCGATGAAACCGCACCTTGCAGACGCCGGCCTGGCCCTGGAAGATCGGGCAGCGATGACCGCACGCCAGGCAGCGGATCCGGCGATCGTCCAGCCGTTCCCACAGTTCCGCTTCCCGGACATTGGTCGCCAGGATCTCAGCCAGCGTCGGCATCACGCCCCCCGTTTCCATCATAGTCGTCCTGCGAACGGGCGGCGACGGACCCCCGTCTGCTATCTTGGAATTACACCCTCGACATGGGATTCCAGGTGCAACCGATCCGAGAGTTCCTCGTGCGCCCTGCGCTGCCGGAATCGCTGGGCCGGCTGTCCGAGCTGGCTTGCAACTTCCTGTGGACCTGGGAGCCGACCATCCGGCAACTGTTTCGAAGACTGGATCCCGAGCTGTGGCGACAGACCGGGCACAACCCCATGGCGATGCTGGCACGGGCGCCGCAAGCCACCCTGGAGCGCCTCGCTGCGGACCCGCGGTTCCTGGCCCTCTATCGCCGGGCGTGCGAGCGCTACGACGCTTACGTGCACAGGCTGGACGCCTCACGCCGCCCCGAGCTGATCGCGTATTTCTCCATGGAATACGGGCTGGCCGAGTGCCTGGCGATTTACTCCGGCGGTCTGGGCGTGCTCTCCGGCGACTTTCTGAAATCCTGTAGCGACGCCGGTGTTCCCCTGGTGGGTGTGGGCCTGCTCTACCAGACCGGCTACTTCCAACAGTACCTGAACCCCGACGGCTGGCAGCAGGAAAAATTCCCTATCGCTGATTTCTACGTGCTTCCCATCGAGCCTGTGGTGCGCGATGACCGGGAGCTGCGCATCCAGGTGGAGATGCCCGGCGGGCCTGTCTTCGTCAAGGTCTGGCAGGCCAACATCGGGCGCGTCAAACTTTATTTGCTGGACACCAACGTACCCGAAAACGAACGCCCCGAACACCGCGAGATCACGGCCCGCCTGTACGATGACCGCATGCGCATCCAGCAGGAGATCGTGCTGGGAATCGGCGGACTGCGCGCGCTGAAGGCACTCGGGCTGGAGCCCACCGTCTTCCACATGAACGAGGGCCACTCGGCCTTCCTGGCGCTGGAAAGGATCCGCCTGCTGGTGCAGGAACACGGCCTCACGTTCGAGGAAGCCTTGGAGGCCACGCGAGCCAACAACGTCTTTACCACGCACACTTCGGTGCCGGCCGGCATTGACATTTTCGATCCCGGCCTGATGCACGAGTACTTCCAGTCCTTTTGCCGCGAACTGGGCATCGCGTTCGAACAACTGATGGCGCTGGGGCGACGCAATCCGGCCGATCCCTACGAGCGGTTCACCATGGCCATTCTGGCCATCAAGACCTCGGCCTGGCGCAACGCCGTCAGCCGCCTGCATCGCCAGGTGTCCCAGGAAATGTGGCAGGACTTGTGGCCGCAGTTGCCGGTATGGGAAGTACCCATCACTTCGATCACCAATGGCGTCCACCTGCGAAGCTGGCTCTCCAACGACCTGGCCACGCTCTACGACCAGTACTTGCAACCGGACTGGCTGGAGAGGGTCAGCGACCCGGACACCTGGCGGCACATCGAGGACATCCCGGATCAGGAGCTTTGGGAGGCCCACCGGCGCGCTAAACGGCGCATGGTGGCCTTCATTCGCGACCGGCAGGTGGCGTTTGCCCAGGAACGCAAGGCGTCTGCAGCCGAGCTGCGGCGCGCCGCCGAAGTGCTCGATCCCGAAGCGTTCACGATCGGCTTCGCCCGGCGCTTCGCCACCTACAAGCGCGCCACCTTGCTGTTTCGCGACGTGGCCCGGTTGAAACGCCTGCTTTCCGATCCCGACCGGCCGGTCCAGATCGTCGTGGCCGGCAAAGCTCATCCCAAGGATCACCCCGGTCGCGAGATGATTCGCCACATCGTCCAGCTCTCCCGCGACCCCGACCTGGCCAAGCGCCTGGTCTTCATCGAGGACTATGACATGCACGTAGCGCGCGAGCTGGTCCAGGCCTGCGATCTGTGGCTGAACACTCCGCGGCGCGGCGAGGAGGCTTGCGGCACCAGCGGCATGAAAGCCGGCATCAACGGCGTGCTGAACTTCAGCGTGCTGGACGGCTGGTTCGACGAGGCCTACGAGTATTCGGGCGGATGGGCCATCGGAGATCGGATCCCCTATTCGGAAGATCAGGATGAAGCGCACGCCACGGCCATTTATTCCCTGCTCGAGAATGAGATCGTGCCCGCGTACTTCGACCGGGACCAAGGCGTGCCCCGCGAGTGGGTCCGCCGAATGAAACGCTCCATCATGTGCCTGAGCCCGCAGTTCAACTGCCAGCGCATGGTGGACGAGTACATTGCCCAGCTTTACCGGCCCGCGCACGCGGCCTTCGTGGAAATGAAGGCGGACGGCTTCCGCAAGGCCCGGGAGCAGGCGCGGTGGAACCACCGGGTGGAAGAGGTTTGGAGCGAGGTGCGGTTCCTCGAGGTTTCCTCGCCGGTTGATGGGCCGCTGTGGAGTGGGCGGCCGCTGCCGGTCCGAGCGGTAGTGGACCTTGCGGGTCTGAAGCCGGAAGACGTGCGGGTCGAGGTCGTCGTCGGCAGGGTCGGCCCCTACGGGCAACTGGAGGAGACCGAGGTCTTGCTGTTGCCCCCGGTCGAGCATAGGGGTACGGTGGCCGTATTCGAAAGGCAAGTGGTTCCCCGGCAGACGGGTCGCATCGGTTACGCGGTGCGCGTTTCCCCGAACCATTACGGGGATCCTCTGACCCGCCCCTCGCACTCCTTGTTGAAGTGGGCTCCGGCAAACCCCTGAGCGCCAATCGGTCACATCCCTTGGCCGGGGCCGAGACCGCACAAAAACCGCGCCGCGGTTGCCGAAAATGCTGGATTTCGTACCCCGTTTCGTGGTAGATAGTAATTTGAAAGCTCGGCGGGCCAGAACCACTGGCACGACCGAGCCGCCAGGCTTCCCGCGGAGACTCCAAATCCCGACCTTGACCGTCGCGGGCCAACTACCCCAGCGGCCAAAGTGGATCGAAGAGCCCACCGCCCGAAGCCCAGGCCCAGCCGAATGAACCAACGCCCACAGGAGTCGTGATCCGCCATGGAAAGCGACCGCAAGTATCGCCAGCGTGGCTACATGGAATACGACCGGGAGTCGCGTGAGCCCGGCCGCAAGCGTGACGAAGGCAGGCGCATGGGGCCCAAGCCCCCCATTGACGTCACGGGGCCCCGGCTGCCCCGCCTGGTCCAAACCGTGACGGCCACGCGCTGTTACAATTGCGCGACCGCCTTGCCGGCGGGCACGGACTTCAACGGCAACTGCCCTAAGTGCGGGGTGGCCCTGCATTGCTGCAAGCAGTGCGCGTTCTTCGAGCCCTCCACGCGCTTCCAGTGCTTGAAGCCCATCCCGGAGCGGATCGCCGCCAAGGACAAGGCGAACAACTGCGAATGGTTTTCGCCGCGGGTGACCGTAGCGCGGGAGGCCAGCAGCGTCAATTCGCCGCTTGCGGGGGGCGGCCCGCGGACGCCAGCCGATGCCCGGCTGGCTTTCGACAGCTTGTTCAAGAAGTGACCGCCCGGGCGCCGGCGCGGCCCCTGCACGGTTCAGCCCGAACTTCTGTCGGCGTTTGACACGAATGCCCTGATCATCAGGGAGTTCCGGATCGAGGCACGGCGTGATGCGGACTACAGTTGCCGCTCAAAGGGAGACCTGCAACCGTTCCAAGGCGCGGCGCTGAGCCTCGGCAAGACGAGTCATCCTAATCGAAGGCGGGGATCGTTCTCGGTTTGGGCTGGCGCCGCCCGGAGGGCGCTGGGCGGAAGCCACGGGCCAGCCACGGGATGAGTCCCGCTGCTCATCATCGAACAACGCCGGCGCCAAGGCGCGACGCTCGGGCCATCCCACGTAATAGGCCGGCAGACAGATCCACGCGTGGGCCCGCACGCGGTCCGGCAGGCGGTGGCCAGTGGGCCGCAGCTCGCAATCCACGCTCTCCCCGCTGCGGAACGCCGGCTCCGCCGTCGCCGGCCGCTTGTGGGTGCGCACCGTCTGCTTTGCAGTCAGTCGCTCTCCGGACACGCCCGTGCGAACCCCATCAATCCCCTCCAGCGCCGCCTCTTCGGCGATGGGCTCCGGCCGGCGCTGTTCGCGGAAACCTTCCGAGGGGGAGATCAGATCGGACAACGCCAGCGTGCCCTCGCCCAGATGGCGCCCCGGCGGGGAGTTGCGATTGGGGGTGACGGCGATATACATGCAAACCGAATTCATCAGATCGCCCGTACTCTCGAGGTCAATCCTACGTGACCGCACGATAGGCCTCGGAACCCTCCAGGTCCAAACGGTCAAACCATTTCACGCTTGAATCAGGAGGAACTTCGGCTTGAACTCCGAGCTACCGGGGCTGCTGGACTTTTGGGCCGAGTGGTGCAGCCCTTGCCTCGTGATTGCCCCTGCTGTGGAGGCGATTGCCGAAGCCTGTGCAGGCCGGTTGAAGGTCGGCAAGTCGAATTTCGACGAAAACGGCGCCACAGAGATGCGGTGTAGGATTTGGGGCATCCCGACGCTGCTGCTGTTCCGGGGCGGCCGGGTGATCCATCCGAGGGGCGGCGCCGCAGGCCGCTCTTAGCTCGAAAAGATCACTGCGCCCCACCTTAGCCGACCCGGCTTCCTGATCAGGCGCCGCTGGTGACAGCGCCGCGCGCGGCGGAATCCACCAGTCGGACGTACTTGGCGAAGACGCCGGTGCGGTAGCGGGGCTCGGGTGGACGCCAGTCTCGGCGGCGCCGCTCGAGCTCGTTCGGGTCAACGTGCAGGTCAATCCGCCGAGTGGCGAGATCAATCTCGACGAGATCCCCATCCCGAACAAAGGCAATCGGTCCGCCGTCGGCAGCCTCAGGCGCGACGTGCCCGATCATGAATCCGTGGGTGGCGCCGCTGAAGCGGCCGTCGGTCAGCAGGGCTACGCTCGAACCCAGTCCGGCGCCGACAATGGCTGCGGTCACCCCGAGCATCTCACGCATGCCCGGTCCGCCCTTGGGGCCCTCGTAGCGGATGATCACGACGTCGCCCGTCCGGATCTCTCCGCGCGTGACGGCGCCCATCGCCTCTTCCTCACGGTCGAAGACACGAGCCGGCCCTCGGTGCGACATCCGGTCCGCTCCACTTACCTTGATGACCGCCCCGTCCGGGGCGAGATTGCCGCGAAGGATCATCAGGCCGCCGCTTGGCTTGATCGGATTCGACAGGGGATGAATGACCTCCTGTCCGGGCGTCTCTCGGGCTTCGGCGGCTTCCTCCGCGAACGTCCGACCCGTGATGGTCATCGTCGAACCGTCCACATAGCCGCCCTCGAGAAGCCTTCGGGCAATCACCGGGATTCCACCCGCCCTGTCAACATCCACGGCGACGTACTTGCCTGTGGGCTTAAGGTCTACGAGGAGCGGCGTGCGGCTGCTGATCCGGTCGAATTCTTCGATGTCGAGCGGAACCTCGGCTTCGCGGGCCATGGCCAGTAGGTGGAGCACGGCGTTGGTGGAGCCGCCGGTGGCCGCCACGGCGGCGATGGCATTTTCAAAGGCGGCGCGCGTGGCGATGTCGCGCGGCTTGAGATTGCGGCGGACGGCCTCGACGATCAACTGGCCGCACCGAAAGGCCACCTCGTCCTTTCGAGGATCAACCTGAGGGACGGAGGCGGTGCCGAATGGCGACAGTCCGATGATCTCCATGACCGTAGCCATGGTGTTGGCGGTGAACTGGCCTCCGCAGGCCCCGGCGCCCGGACAGGCGGCGTTTTCGATTGCCCGCAGCTCCTCCTCGGTGATCTTGCCGGCGGCGGCCGCGCCCACGGCTTCAAAGACGTCCTGGATCGTGAGTTCGCGCCCGTCGAGGCGTCCGGGCAGGATCGAGCCGCCGTAGAGCACCAGGCCGGGCACGTTCACGCGCAGCAGGGCCATGGCGGCGCCGGGGATCGTTTTGTCGCAGGCCACCAGAGCGATGACGCCGTCAAACATGTGGCCGCGCACGAGCAGCTCGATCGAGTCGGCGATGACCTCGCGGCTGACCAGCGAGGCCTTCATTCCTTCGGTCCCCATCGTGACGCCGTCGCTGATAGCGATGGTGTTGAACTCCATCGGTGTGCCGCCGGCGGCCCGGATCCCCTCCTTGACCTTGACGGCCAAGGCCCGGAGGTTGTAGTTGCAGGGCATCGTCTCGATCCACGTGTTGGCGACGCCGATGATCGGCTTGGCCAGGTCCTCGTCGGTGAAGCCGATGGCCTTGAGCATGGCGCGGGCCGGAGCACGGTCGCGGCCTTGCGTGATGGTGTGGCTGGTGAGTTTCATGGAGCGACCCAGATGTGACCATTTTATCCGTACGAGCGCCGTTGGCGAATCGCGGCCCCTGGGTCAGCCCGAAGTTCCTCCGACTGTTGAGAAGAATGCCCTGATCATAAAGGAGTTCTGGATCAAGGTATGGCGTGATGCTGACTCCGGTGGCCAATCAGAGGGAGACCTGCGACAGTTTCGAGGCGCGGCGCTGAGCCCAGCGGGCACGAGGGATCCTATCAAAGGCGTGGATCGTTTCCCCGATGGGATCTCGCCGCCCGGTGAGCGCTCGGCGGGAGCCACGGGGCAGCCAGGGGATGCGTCCCGCTGCTCATCATCGAACAAACCGGGGCCGGGGCGCGACGCATGGGCCATGCCACGTAGCAGGATGGCGGGCGCGGAGCTGCCGCGGGGATGACGGCGGTCCACATGCGCACACGAGGCTACGGATCAGGCGAGTTGTTGGGACTATGCTTCGATTTCCATGATTGCAACACCGGCCTCAAAACTCTCCAGCTCCGACCGATCAAACCACTTCCGGCTCGAATCAAGAGGAACTTTGGTCTAGAATCAGTAGTTTATGCGCGTGGCTGAGCTGTGGGCTCCCCGTTCGTTTCGTGTGACACAACAACCGGTTCCCGAGCCCGGCCCCGGTGAAGTGCTGGCGCGGGTGCTCGCCGTCGGCGTGTGCGGTTCCGACCGACATTATTTCCAGGGCGGCATCGGCGACACCCCGACTGAGTACCCCATGGTTCTCGGGCACGAACCGGTGGGCGAGATCGTGCGAATCGGGCCGGGAGTGAGCGGCTGGAGCGCCGGGGACCGCGTCGCGCTGGAGCCCGCCATCTACTGCTACCGCTGCGAGTTCTGCCTGCGCGGGCTGCACAACGTCTGCGCCAACATCCGCTTCATGAGCATGCCGGGCGACCCGGGCTTCCTGCGCGACTACGTCGTCGTGCCGGCTGAGAATCTGCTGCCGCTACCGGAAGGACTCAGCCTCGAGCAAAGCACCTTGTTCGAACCCCTCGCCGTGGTCCTTCATTCCATGGAGTTCGCTGGTTTGCGTCCCGGCGATCGCGTGGCGGTTTTTGGTGCGGGTCCCATCGGGCTGCTGACTATCACGATCCTGAAGCTGTGCGGGGCGGCCCGCGTGTGGGCGGTCGAGCCGGTGGCGGAGCGGCGCGAGCTGGCGCGCAGAGTCGGCGCAGATACGGTGTTGGATCCGGCAAGCGCAGATCCCGTTGGCGAAATCCTGCGCGACACAGGCGGGCGCGGTGTGGACGTGGCGATAGATTGCGCCGTCGAGGGACCTTCCCTGAATCAGTGCCTTGCCGTGGCGCGCAACGCCGGTCGCATCGTCATCACGGGAATCCCCACGGCCACGCACGTCTCGCTGGATTTCCACGTGATGCGCCGCAAGGAGCTTGCGCTGCTGAACGTACGCCGGTCCAACCATGAGTCGAAGACGGCGCTCGAGCTGCTGCGCGAACGGCCGAGTCTGTTCGCCCCCATCATCACGCACGTGCTGCCACTGGAAGAGGTCCAGCGGGGCTTCGAGATGGTGGACCGCTACTCGGACGGGGTCGGCAAGCTGGTCTTTCGCCTCGCCTGACACTGGCCGCCAGGCTCAGCTCAAGCCCAGCAGGCGCACCGCGTTGTCGTGGTAAATCTTGCGCAGGATGCTGTCCGGCAGGCCCAATCCGTAAATCTTCCAGCGACCCTGGGGCGGGATGCGCGCCGGCGCGTAATCGAAATATTCGTCCTCGGTTTCCAGGAACCGGTAGTAGATCTCGTACAGCTCGTCGCAAAAGATCTGCTGCGGATACTCGTGGCCGTGAGGGACGGCGTCGGTGCCAAACAGGATGCGATCCTGATACTTCTCGAAGAAGCGGCGCGCGGTGCGCGGCTGGCGGCCCAGTTCGCCGATGCGCGCCCCGAACTCCACCCACATGTTGGGATAACGGTCCATCCATTCGGACACCGTACCGAGGTCCTCGGCGATCGCCATGTGCAGGCAGACGAACTGCGTCCTGGGATGGCGCGCCATGACGCGGTTGCGCGCCTCGTGCAG
>Ga0209017_10000304_pt1 | contig 50346 bp, 45 predicted proteins | sample YNPBryunderm2012_FD_185812 | JGI IMG/M metagenome (GOLD analysis project Ga0209017, IMG submission 185812) | Anoxygenic and chlorotrophic microbial mat microbial communities from Yellowstone National Park, USA - YNP Bryant MS undermat 2012... ... | reverse complement strand
CGAGCTCCTCCTCGACGTTGCAGGGGCGGTTCACGTGGCCGGAGATGCAGAAGATCTTCGTGCCCGTGTTCTTCGGCCGGCCGAGGGAGGCGAACCAGGAAGCGCCGCGACGCAGGATGGTCGGCACCACAGCGATGCTCTCGACGTTGTTGACCGTGGTCGGGCAGCCATAGAGGCCGACGGCTGCAGGAAAGGGGGGCTTCAGCCGCGGCATGCCCTTCTTACCCTCGAGGCTCTCGAGCAGGGCCGTCTCCTCGCCGCAGATATAGGCGCCCGCCCCGCGCGTGACGTAGAGGTCGAAGTCGAAGCCAGAGCCGCAGGCGTTCTTCCCGATCAGCCCCGCTGCGTAGGCCTCGTCGATCGCCGCCTGGAGCCGCTTGTATTCCGCGTGGAACTCGCCGCGGATGTAGATGTAGCCCACATGCGCGCCGATGCCGACACCGGCGAGCAGGCAGCCCTCGATCAGCTTGTGCGGCTCATGTCGGAGGATGTCGCGGTCCTTGCAGGTGCCGGGCTCGCTCTCGTCGGCGTTGACCACGAGGTAGGACGGACGGCCGTCGGGCGAGGATTTCGGCATGAACGACCATTTGAGGCCGGTGGGGAAGCCCGCGCCGCCGCGACCGCGCAGGCCCGAGAGTTTCACCTCCTCGACGATCCAATCCCTGCCCTTGGCGATCAGGGCCTTCGTTCCGTCCCACTCGCCGCGCGCGCGGGCGCCGGCAAGCCGCCAGTCCTCAAGCCCGTAGAGGTTGGTGAAGATCCGGTCGCGATCGGAGAGCATCCCCTCAGCCTCCTTCCGCTGGTTCCGGCGCCGCCCCCTCGGGCCGGTAAGGCAAGGGAGGCGGAACGTCCAGAAGCGTGGTGCGCACTCCTTCGGGCGCTGAGCCCTGCCGGCCGATCGCCGACCCGGGCGGCGGAACCTCGCCGCGGCGGAGCGCCTCGAGGATCCGTTCTGTTGCCGGACCATCCAGGTCCTCGTAGTAGTGGTCGCCGACCCACAGGATCGGCGCGTTCACGCAGGCGCCGAGGCACTCCACCTCCTCGACCGAGAACATCCCGTCCGCGCTGACGGTACCGTCGGGCACGCCGCCTGCGGCGCGCCGGCAGGCGGCGAGCACGGCGTCCGACCCGCGCAGCCAGCAGGGCGTGGTGGTGCAGACCTGAAGGTGATACCGCCCGACGGGCCGCGTCTTGAACATCGAGTAGAAGGAGGCGACCTCGTAGACGCGGATCGGCGGCATGCCGAGGACGGCGGCGACATGGTCCATCGCCGCGCGCGGAAGCCAGCGCGCGCCGGTCTCCTCCTCCATCTGCCGCATCGCGAGATCAAGCAGCGCCTTCACGGCGGAGGCCTGCTTGCCGGGGGGGTACTTCGCGATCTGCTTCTCGGCGGCCTTGCGATAGGCCTCCGAGAAGGCGAAGGTCGCGGGGCCGCCGTGATAGGCCTGCGCGGGCGTGGAACGGTCGGTCACCGGTCGATCTCCCCGAACACGATGTCGAGGCTGCCGATGATCGCCACCGCATCGGCCAGCATATGGCCCTTGGCGAGATGGTCCATTGCCTGCAGGTGGGCGAAGCCCGGCGCGCGGATCTTGCAGCGGTAGGGCTTGTTCGTTCCGTCGGCGATCAGATAGACGCCGAACTCCCCTTTGGGTGCCTCGACCACCGTGTAGGTCGACCCCGCCGGGACGTGGAACCCCTCCGTGTAGAGCTTGAAGTGGTGGATCAGCGCCTCCATCGACCGCTTCATCTCCGCGCGTGAGGGCGGCGTGATCTTGTGGTCCTGGGTCTTGACCGGGCCGTCGGGCATGCGGGCGAGGCACTGGCGGATGATCTTCAGGCTTTCCCGCATCTCGGCGACGCGCACGAGGTAGCGGTCGTAGCAGTCGCCGTTGCGGCCGACGGGGATGTCGAACTCAAGCTCGCCATAGACGTCGTAGGGCTGGCTCTTGCGCAGGTCCCACGCCGCTCCGGAGGCGCGCAGGCAGGGGCCTGACCAGCCCCAGGCGAGCGCGTCCTCGAGCGACATGATGCCGATATCGACCGTCCGCTGCTTCCAGATCCGGTTCTCGGTGAGCAGGGTCTCGAGATCGTCGATGAACTTCGGGAAGGCCTCGGCCCACTCGGCGATCCGGTCGGCAAGACCCGCCGGCATGTCCTTCGCGACACCGCCTGGGCGGAAGTAGTTCGCATGCAGCCGCGCGCCGGAAACGGCCTCGTGGAACTCCATCAGCTTCTCGCGCTCCTCGAAGCCCCAGAGCGCGGGCGTGATGGCCCCGACATCGATCGCGTAGGTGGTAACGTTGAGCAGGTGGTTGAGAATCCGGCTGATCTCGGCGAACAGGACGCGGATGTACCGGGCGCGCGGCGGCACCTCGATTCCCAGCAGCTTTTCGGTGGCAAGGGCGAAGGCATGCTCCTGCGCCATCGGCGAGACATAGTCGAGCCGGTCGAAATAGGGCACCGCCTGGATATAGGTCTTGTACTCGATCAGCTTCTCGGTGCCGCGGTGCAAAAGGCCGATATGCGGATCGGCACGTTCGACCACCTCGCCGTCGAGCTCGAGCACGAGGCGAAGCACGCCGTGTGCTGCCGGATGCTGCGGCCCGAAATTCATCGTGTGGGTGCGCCGCTCTGGGGTGCCGGTTTGGGCGGCCGCCGTCGTCTCCGCCATCGCGCTCACCCCCTCCTTGCCTTCTCGTCGCCGGGAAGCGTGGTCATGCCTTCCCAGGGCGAAAGGAAATCGAAGTTGCGGAACTCCTGCGTCAGCTTCACCGGCTCGTAGACCACACGCTTCTGCTCCTCGTCGTAGCGGAGCTCGACATGGCCGGTCAGCGGGAAGTCCTTCCGCAGCGGGTGCCCCTCGAAGCCGTAGTCGGTGAGGATGCGCCGCAGATCGGGGTTGCCGGCGAAGGGAATGCCGAAGAGGTCCCACGCCTCGCGCTCGTACCAGCCGGCTGCCGGCCAGAGAGAGACGACCGACGGAACCGCCGCGCCCTCGGCCACAGGAACGATCACGCGCACGCGCCGGTTCGTCGCCGGGGCGAGCAGGTTGTAGACGACATCGAAGCGCTCGGCCCGCTCCGGCCAGTCCACCCCGCAGAGGTCCATCAGCTGGGTGAAACCGAACTGCGGGTCGTCGCGCAGCACCGCCATGAGGGAGGGCAGCGTGTCGGCGCGTGCGACGATCTCGAGTTCGCCGAGCGCGACGCGATGTGCCCGCACCGCCTGCGGCACCGCCTCCGCCACCGCCGCGCCGAGAGCGGCGAGCGCCTGGGTGATGGTCTCAGTCACGCGTCCGATCTCTCAGCGGCGCAGCACCGTTCCGGTGCGGCGTATCTTCTTCTGCAGCTGCATGATGCCGTAGACGAGCGCCTCGGCCGTCGGCGGGCAGCCGGGGACGTAGATGTCGACGGGAACGATCCGGTCGCAGCCGCGCACCACCGAGTAGGAATAGTGGTAGTAGCCGCCGCCATTGGCGCAGCTTCCCATCGAAATCACCCAGCGCGGCTCGGGCATCTGGTCGTACACCTTGCGCAGAGCGGGCGCCATTTTGTTGGTCAAGGTGCCGGCGACGATCATCACGTCCGATTGCCGTGGGCTCGCGCGCGGGATGATGCCGAACCGGTCGAGGTCGTAGCGGCTCATGTAGGCATGGATCATCTCGACGGCGCAGCAGGCGAGGCCGAAGGTCATCGGCCAGAGGCTGCCTGTGCGCGCCCACGTCACCAGCCGGTCGAGCTGGGCGACGACGAATCCCTTCTCGGCGATCTGCCCCGTGACGTCGCGCAGGAGTGCCTCCTGCTGGGGCCCCGGGCTGATCGCCTCGCGGTTCCAGGCGATGGTCACGTCGGTCTGGGCGGTCATCGCGGCTTCTCCATGCGTGCGCTCACTCCCACTCGAGCGCACCCTTTCTCCACTCATAGATGAAGCCGATCGTCAGCATGCCAAGGAAGATCATCATCGAGGCGAAGCCGAACCAGCCGATCTCGCCCAAGGTGACCGCCCAGGGGAACAGGAAGGCGACCTCGAGGTCGAAGATGATGAAGAGGATGGCGACGAGGTAGAAGCGCACATCGAACTTCCGGCGCGCATCGTCGAACGGCTCGAAGCCGCATTCATAGGCCGAGAGCTTCATCGGGTCCGGCGCCTGGCGGGCGAGGATCAGCGAGGCGCCGACCATCGCCACCGCGATCGCGGCGGCGATGCCGATGAAGACGAGGATCGGGAAATATTCCGCCAGGATAGACGGCATGGCCGCGCAGTGCTCCGTCGGCCCGGTGGGTCCCTCCCCCGGGTCTTGCTGCGCTGCGACATTAGACGGGAACGCGGCACGTTTCCACCCGTGCCGGGCCTGCGTACCCGGTTTGCCCGGGCCTCGGCGCGCCCGCCTTTGGCCCAGCGGACGGGCGCTCGGCACGTGCTCTCGTGAGGGAGGGGGGAATGGCGCGAGTGACGGGGCTCGAACCCGCGACCTCCGGCGTGACAGGCCGGCGCTCTAACCGACTGAGCTACACCCGCGCGCGTACGCCGCTCTTAGGCAGGCGGGATGGGGGTGTCAAGGCGCGCGAAAAACGATGGTGGGCGATGACGGACTCGAACCGCCGACATCCTCGGTGTAAGCGAGGCGCTCTGCCGCTGAGCTAATCGCCCGGGGCGGTGATACGCCGCGAGCGTGGGTTTGGGCAAATGCGAAAGGCCGGAAGCGTCACCGCCGCCGGCCTGCCGCCACGCTGCTCGAGCACGGCTCAGTTGACGGCGTCCTTTAGTGCCTTGCCAGCCTTGAAGCGAACCGACACCGAGGAGGCGATCTTGATCTGCTCGCCGGTGCGCGGGTTGCGGCCGATTCCTGCCTTGCGCTTCGACTTGGAGAAGGTGCCGAAGCCAACGAGGCGAACTTCGCCGTCCTTCTTCTTCAGGGCGGCCGTGATCGCGTCCAACACGGCATCGATCACCTCGGCCGTCTTGGCCTTGGGCAGGTCGGTCTTGTCGGCGACAACGGCGACCAGGTCGTTCTTGTTCACGGGCTTGCCCTCTTCGACGTGACTGGAGCGGAAGGGATTGCGCACCTCCAGGCCGCGGACATCCGCAACCTGGCTGCAACGCACGGCTGCACTCTAGGCAGCGCGATTCTCCCGCGTCAATGCGTCGACGCCGCTTTTTCCTAGCGAATCGGCCGTTTTCGGGCCTTGCGCAGGCGGAACGCCTGCTCCCGCTGATCCCCGGCGAGAGCGACTCGCGAGAGGATGCACCCCGCGGCTCCCGGCCGCGCCCTGTCCGCTCGGGACGCGGCCGAGTCGCAGCAGCCTCAGTGGGCGAGTCGCGCCTCGCCTGCGGCGGCACCGGCCGTCAGGGGCGGCTCTGGCGGCTCCTCCCACGCGATCGGCTCGGGCATACGGGTCAGCGCCTCGCGCATCACCTCGTCCATCGAGGAGACCGGGACGATCCTCAGTCCCTTCTTCACCGTGTCGGGGATCTCGGCGAGGTCCTTCTCGTTCTCCTTCGGGATGAGAACGGTGGTCAGCCCGCCGCGCAGGGCCGCGAGCAGCTTCTCCTTGAGGCCACCGATCGGCAGCACGCGGCCGCGCAGCGTGATCTCTCCCGTCATCGCGATCTCGCGACGCACCGGAATGCCGGTAAGAGCCGAGACGATCGCGGTCGCCATCGCCACGCCGGCGGAGGGGCCGTCCTTCGGTGTGGCGCCTTCGGGAACGTGCACGTGAATGTCGCGCTTCTCGAACAGTGTCGGCTTGATGCCGAAGGAGAGAGCGCGCGAGCGCACATAGCTCATCGCCGCCTGCACGCTCTCCTGCATCACGTCGCCGAGCTTGCCGGTGTGCTTGACATTGCCCTTGCCGGGCATCAGCACCGCCTCGATCGAGAGAAGCTCACCGCCCACCTCGGTCCAGGCGAGGCCAGTGACGACGCCGACCATGTCCTCGAGCTCCGCCTCGCCGAAGCGGAAGCGCCGAACACCCGCAAACTTCTCGAGGTTCTTCCGCGTGATCGCGACCTTCTGCACCTTCTTCTGAACGATCTCGCGCACCGCCTTGCGGGCGAGGCCCGCGATCTCGCGCTCCAGATTCCGCACCCCCGCCTCGCGGGTGTAGTAGCGGATCAGGTCGCGAATCGCGTCATCGGAGATCGACCACTCCTTCTCCTTGAGCCCGTTCGCCTCCGACACTTTCGGCACGAGGTGGCGCTTGGCGATCTCGACCTTCTCGTCCTCCGTGTAACCGGGGATGCGGATGATCTCCATCCGGTCGAGCAGCGGCTGCGGCATCCGAAGCGAGTTCGCGGTCGTGACGAACATCACGTCCGAGAGGTCGTAGTCCACCTCGAGATAGTGGTCGTTGAAGGTGGCGTTCTGCTCCGGGTCGAGCACCTCGAGCAGGGCCGAGGACGGGTCGCCACGCCAGTCGGCGCCGAGTTTGTCGATCTCGTCGAGCAGGAAGAGCGGGTTCGAGCTCTTCGCCTTCTTCATGCCCTGGATGATCTTGCCGGGCATCGAGCCGATATAGGTGCGGCGGTGGCCGCGGATCTCGGCCTCGTCGCGCACGCCGCCCAAGGACATGCGCACGAAGTTGCGGCCCGTCGCCTTGGCGATCGACTTGCCGAGCGAGGTCTTGCCCACACCGGGCGGACCGACGAGGCAGAGGATCGGCCCGCGGATTTTCGGGCTCCGCACCTGCACGGCGAGATACTCGAGGATGCGCTCCTTCACCTTCTCGAGACCGTAATGGTCAGCCTCGAGGATCCGCTCCGCCTCCGCGAGGTCGGCCTTGATCTTGGTCTTCTTCTTCCAGGGGATGGAGAGCATCCAGTCGAGATAGTTGCGCACCACCGTCGCCTCGGCGCTCATCGGCGACATGGTGCGCAGCTTCTTCAGTTCGGCGAGCGCCTTCTCCCGCGCCTCCTTCGACAGCTTGGTGCGCCGGATCTTCTCCTCGATCTCGGCGGCCTCGTCCTTGCCGTCCTCGCCCTCGCCGAGCTCCTTCTGGATCGCCTTCAGCTGCTCGTTGAGATAGTACTCGCGCTGAGTCTTCTCCATCTGGCGCTTCACGCGGTTGCGGATGCGCTTCTCGACCTGCAGCACGCCGATCTCGCTCTCCATGTGGCCGAACACCTTCTCAAGGCGGTCGGCCACGGAGGCGGTCTCAAGCAGGTCCTGCTTCTCCGGGATCTTCAGCGCGAGATGGGAGGCGACGGTGTCGGCGAGCTTCGAGGGGTCCTCGATCTGGTTGATCGAGACGAGCACCTCGGGCGGGATCTTCTTGTTGAGCTTGATATACTGCTCGAACTGGTTGACCACGGTGCGCGCAAGCGCCACCACCTCGCGCTCGTCACCCGGCTGGTCCTGGATCGGCTCGACGAAGCCCTCGAAGAACGCCTCCGTCTCCTTGAAGCCGACGATCCGCGCCCGCCGGCCGCCCTCGACCAGAACCTTCACCGTGCCGTCGGGCAGCTTCAGAAGCTGCAGGACGGTCGAGACCGTGCCGACGTGATAGATGTCGTCCACGCCGGGATCGTCCTGGGCGGCGTTCTTCTGCGCCACCAGGAGGATCTGCTTGTCGTCCTTCATCACCGCCTCGAGGGCGCGAACCGACTTCTCGCGCCCGACGAACAGCGGAACGATCATATGCGGGAACACCACGATGTCCCGCAGGGGAAGAACCGGCAGAACGTCGGCAGGCACCGGCGCCTGAAGCGCCTTGCCCTCACCACCGCCGTGCCGCTGACCTTGCTCGTCGCTCATTCTTGCGTGCTTCCTGGTTCGGCAGCCCTCGGACCATGCACCATGCCCTGGCCCAAAGACCCCATGTCACGTCAGGATACATGAGGCTGCCGGCACCCCGATCAACCCCGATGCATCACGAGCCCCGCCAGGCGGCGGGGGCGGATTACGCGCTCGCGCCCTCGCCGCGACGCTCGCCGTAGATGAACAGCGGCGCTGACCGGCCCTCGGCCACCTCGCGGTTGATCACCGTCTCTTCCACTCCGTCGAGGCTGGGGAGGTCGAACATGGTGTTGAGCAGGATCCCCTCCATGATCGACCGCAGGCCGCGCGCCCCGGTCTTGCGGCTGATCGCCCGCTGCGCGACCGTGCGCAGCGCATCCTCCGTGAAGGTGAGCTTCACCCCCTCCATCTCGAACAGGCGGGCATACTGCTTGACGAGAGCGTTCTTGGGCTTGGTGAGGATGTCGACGAGAGCGTTCTCGTCGAGGTCCTCGAGCGTGGCCACCACCGGAAGCCGGCCGATGAACTCTGGGATCAAGCCGAACTTCAGGAGGTCCTCCGGCTCGACCTCGCGCAGGATCTGGCCGGTGCGCCGGTCGTCGGGGCTGCGCACATCGGCGCCGAAGCCGATCGCCGTGCCCTTGCCGCGTGCGGCGATGATCTTCTCGAGCCCGGCGAAGGCGCCGCCGCAGATGAACAGGATGTTGGTGGTGTCGACCTGCAGGAACTCCTGCTGTGGGTGCTTGCGACCGCCCTGGGGCGGCACCGAGGCGATCGTCCCCTCCATGATCTTGAGCAGAGCCTGCTGCACGCCCTCGCCGGAGACGTCGCGGGTGATCGAGGGGTTGTCCGACTTGCGGCTGATCTTGTCGACCTCGTCGATGTAGACGATGCCGCGCTGCGCCCGCTCGACGTTGTAGTCGGCCGCCTGCAGGAGCTTCAGGATGATGTTCTCGACGTCCTCGCCCACATAACCGGCCTCGGTGAGCGTCGTCGCATCCGCCATCGTGAACGGCACGTCGAGGATCCGGGCAAGCGTCTGGGCGAGCAGCGTCTTCCCCGAGCCCGTCGGGCCGATAAGCAGGATGTTCGACTTGGCGATCTCGACGTCGTTGTTCTTCTGGGCGTGCGCCAGGCGCTTGTAATGGTTGTGAACCGCTACCGAGAGCACACGCTTCGCGTGATCCTGCCCGATCACGTAGTCATCCAGAACCTTGCAGATCTCGCGCGGTGTTGGGATGCCGTCGCGCGTCTTCACGAGGTGCGTCTTGTGCTCCTCGCGAATGATGTCCATGCAGAGCTCGACGCACTCGTCGCAGATGAACACGGTCGGGCCCGCGATCAACTTGCGAACCTCGTGCTGCGACTTGCCGCAGAACGAGCAGTAGAGTGTGTTCTTCGAGTCGCCAGACTTGCTCATGCCTGCTCCGAGTCCGGTGCGGCTTCCCAAGAGACGAGGATACGCCCGGGTGCCCGGTGGCACAAGCGATGGCCGTTCGTCCGACGCCGCGCCGTGCCGCCCGGGCCGACGCCCGGCCGGCCGCCGCACGCCCGTGGTCAGCCGATGCCCCGCGCACGCCCGTGGTTAGCCGATGCCCCGCCCCTCGTGTTCCGCCTATTTCTTCTCGGCGTCCGGCGGGGGCCGGTTCTCGACCACGTGGTCGACGATCCCGAACTCCTTCGCCTCCTCGGCCGACATGAACCGGTCGCGTTCGAGCGTCTGCTCGATCCGCTCGAGCGGCTGGCCCGTGTGCCGGGCATAGATCTGGTTCAGCCGCGCCCGCACGGCAAGGATCTCGCGCGCCTGGATCTCGATGTCGGTGGCCTGGCCCTGGGCCCCGCCCGAAGGCTGGTGCACCATCACCCGGCTGTTCGGCAGGCAGTAGCGCTTGCCGGCCGCGCCGGCCGCAAGCAGCAGGCTTCCCATCGAGGCCGCCTGGCCAATGCACACCGTGCTCACCGGCGAGCGGATGTATTGCATCGTGTCGTAGATCGCGAGGCCGGAGGTCACCACCCCGCCCGGGCTGTTGATGTAGAAGGCGACGTCCTTGTTCGGGTTCTCGCTCTCAAGGAACAGGAGCTGGGCGCAGATCAGGCTCGCCACCGCATCATGCACCGGCCCGGTGAGGAAGATGATCCGCTCCTTGAGGAGGCGGGAATAGATGTCGAAAGCCCTCTCGCCGCGCGCCGTCTGCTCGATCACCATCGGCACGAGCGTGTTGGCGTAGATCTCGAACGGGCTGCGCTCGGGCATCGGTTGTCGGGGCTCCTTCCTCTTGGGGCAGGGTCTCGTCAGGCTGGTCTCGGCCCTAGTCCGGATCCTTGGCAAGCTCCTCGGGCGTCACCGACCGCTCGGTCACCTGCGCGAGCTCGAGGACGAAGTCGATCGCCTTCTCCTCGAAGATCGGGGCGCGGAACCGTTCGATGGCCTGCGGGTTCTGCTGGTAGTACTCGATGACCTTACGCTCCTGGCCCGGATAGCGCTGGGCCTCGGCGATCACCGCCCGCTTGAGCTCGTCTTCGCTCACCGAGAGATTGTTGGCCCGGCCGATTTCGGCAAGCAGCAGCCCAAGCCGCACCCGGCGTTCCGCGATCGCCCGGTATTCCGACTTGAGCGTCGCCTCGTCCTTGCCCTGGTCGGCCTCGTCCAAGCGCCCGTCCTTCAGGTCCTGCTCGACGCGCTGCCAGATCGCCTGGAACTCCCCCTCCACCATGCCGTCCGGCACCGGGAAGGTCGCCCGCTCGGCGAGCTGGTCAAGCACGGCGCGCTTCAGCCTGAGCCGGCTCATCTGGTCGTACTCGCGCTGGATCGCGCCGCGAATCGCCTCCCGCATCGCCGCAAGCGTCTCGAACCCGTGCTTCTTCGCAAGCTCCTCGGACGGTTCGGCGGGCAGCGCCCGCCGCAGCGCCTTGGCGGTGACCGTGAAGGTCGCCGTCTTGCCCGCGAGGTCGCTCGCCACGTAGCCTGCCGGAAACGACACCTCGATGTCCTTCGTCTCGCCGACCGCGAGGCCGATGAGCCCCTCGGTGAAGCCCGGGACGAAGCCTGGGCCGCCGACCTCGACCTCCATGTCGGTGGCGGAGCCGCCGCGGAACGGCTTGCCGTCGATCCGGCCGACGAAATCGACGACGAGCAGATCGCCGGCAACCGCGGGGCGCTGCTCCTCGACCGGCTCGGAGTTGCGATGGCGCTTGGCTATCTCGGCGAGCCTCTGCTCGACCTCGCTCTCGGTCGGGGTCGCGACCAGTTTCTCGACCGCGATCGACTTGAGGTCGGGGGGCGTGATCTCGGGCAGGACCTCGATGTCGAGGGTGAACTCGAGGTCCGCCCCGTCGGACCAGTTGACGATCTCGACCTTCGGCTGCAACGCGGGCTTCAGGCCCCGCTCGGTCACCACCGCGCGGGTGGCTTCGTCGAGGCTCTTCTCGAGCACCTCGCCCATGATCGCGCTGCCGAAGCGCTGTTTGACGATCGCTGGCGGCACCTTGCCGGGGCGGAAGCCGGGCAGGCGCAGCCCGCGCCCGATCTCGGCGAGCCTGGCATCGCGCTTGGCGGCGATCGTTGCGGCCGGCAGCACCACCGCATAGGCGCGCTTCAATCCTTCGGCTGACTTCTCGGTGACCTGCATCGTCATCGTCTTTCGCTTGGCCACGCCGCGTCGGCGGCGGGCGCTTGGCCGTGGTGCGGGCGGAGGGATTTGAACCCCCACGACTTGCGTCACCGGAACCTAAATCCGGCGCGTCTGCCAGTTCCGCCACGCCCGCGGCAGGCTCGGCGCGGCTTCTCCCCAACCGCCTTCCGCCGGCGCGGCCGAACCGCCCGAGAGCCGCGGCATGTACCGCCGAACGCGTCGCCGCGCAACCTGCGCGCCGTCAGCCGATCAGCGCCGCCGCCGCCGCATCGAGGATGGCGTCGGTGTCGAGCCCGTAGGCACGGTAGAGGTCGGGGATGTCGCCGGTCTGGCCGAACCGGTCGACGCCGAGCGCCTGGATTCGCTGGCCGCGCACCGCGCCGAGCCAGGCAAGGGTGGCGGGGTGGCCGTCGAGCACCGTGACGATCCCGGCATCGGGAGCGAGTGCGCCGAGCAGCGCCTCGACATGGGCGGTGGCCGCGCGGCCCTCGCGGCGGGCCCGGGCGGCGGCGAGCCAATCCGCGTGCAGACGGTCCGGCGAGGTGATGGCGAGCAGGCCAACCCCCGGCACCTCTTCGGCGAGAGCGGCGTGCGCGGCCTCTGCCTCCTCGGCCACCGGTCCCTCGTAGGCGATTGCAAGGCGTGCGCCCGGCGCCGGCGGAACGCGCCAATAGCCGCCGGCGACGATCGCCGCCTTCTCAGCCTCGCCGAGCAGGCGGTCGGGCTGGGCCAGCGGGCGTGTGGAGAGCCGAAGCCACACCGAGCAGCCATCCTCCGCCTGGATGTGGCGGAAGGCATGCGCCAACAGGTGGCAGAGCTCGTCCACATGCGCCGGCTCATAGAAGGCGAGCCGGTCCTGGCCGATGCCGATCAGCGGCGTGTAGATCGACTGGTGCTGCCCCCCCTCGGGCGCAAGCGTGATGCCTGAGGGGGTTGAGACGAGCAGGAACCGCGCATCCTGGTAGCACCCGTAGAACAGCGCATCGAGCCCGCGCTGGACGAATGTGTCATAGACCGTCCCCACAGGAAGGAGCCGCACCCCGTTGAGTTCGTGGGAAAGGCCAGCGGCGGCGAGAAGCAGGAACAGGTTCTGCTCGGCGATGCCGAGCTCGACATGCTGCCCCTCTGGCGTCATCACCCATTTCTGGGCCGAGGCCACCTTCTTGTCACGGAACGCGTCGTTTCGGCGATGGCGGCTAAACACGCCGCGGCGGTTCACCCATGGGCCGAGGCTCGTCGAGACCGTCACGTCAGGGCTCGTCGTGAGGATCCGCGAGGCGAGCGGCGCGAGCTCGCCCTGGCCGCGGCCGATCTCGGAAAGGATCTGGCCGAAGGCCTCCTGGGTCGACATTTTCCGGCCCGGTGCGCGTCGGGGCTCCGGCAGGGTGTCGGGAATCGGAACCGGCGGCGCCACCCGGCGCCGCCCGCGGCGTTCGCCGTCGCCCGCGAGCGCGCCGGCGAAGGGAACGGTCGCAAGGAACCGCTTCAGCTCGGCTGCCGTCGCCGCGTCGAGCCCGGCGAACGGTTCCCACTCCTTTCCGGGCGAGATCCCGAGGGCGGCGCGGAACCGCTCCATCTGCTCGACCGTCATCAGCCCGGCGTGGTTGTCCTTGTGGCCGGCAAGCGGCAGGCCCATGCCCTTGATCGTGTAGGCGATGAAGGCGGTCGGCCGCGGCGCGGCGGCGGCGCGGCGCAGGGCGGCGAGCACCGTCTCCATGTCATGGCCGCCGAGATTGGTCATCAGCGCCGCAAGCTCGTCGTCGGGGAGCGGGTCGATGATCGCGCGCAGCCCGGCATCGCGGCCGAGATCGGCGAGAAGCGCCTCGCGCCAGGCCGCACCGCCCTGGAAGGTGAGCGCCGAGTAAACCGAGTTCGGGCAGTCGTCGATCCAGGCCCTGAGCGCGGCACCGCCCGGCCGAGCGAAGGCGGCCTCGAGGCGCGTGCCGTACTTAACCGTCACGACGTCCCACCGCATGTCGCGGAACAGGCCCTCGATGCGGTGGAAGAGCCGGTCGGGGACAATCGAGTCGAGGCTCTGGCGGTTGTAGTCGATGATCCACCAGACGTCCTGGATGTCGTGCTTCCAGCTCTCGAGCAGGGCCTCGTAGATGTTCCCCTCATCGAGCTCGGCATCGCCGACCACGGCGACCATGCGCCCCGGCCGCGATCCCTTGGGCGCGAGGCCCTTCAGCCGGACATAGTCCTGCACGAGCGCGGCGAAGTTGGTGATGGCCACACCAAGGCCGACGGAGCCTGTAGAGAAGTCGACGTCGAGCCCGTCGCGCGTGCGGCTCGGATAGGGCTGGATGCCGCCGAAGGCGCGGAAGCGCTCGAGCTTCTCGCGTGTCGTCCGCCCGAGCAGATACTGGATCGCGTGGAAGACCGGCCCCGCATGGGGCTTGACCGCCACCCGGTCCTCCGGGCGGAGGATGTCAAGGTAGAGGGCGGTCATCAGTGTCGCGACCGAGGCGCAAGAAGCCTGATGCCCGCCGACCTTCAGCCCGTCGCGCGACGGCCTGATGTGGTTGGCGTGGTGGATCGTCCAGCAGGCGAGCCAAAGCACCCTCTGCTCGAGCGTGCGCAGAAGCGCGATCCGGCCCGCCTCGTCGGCCGAGCCTGCGGCCGACTGAGCCGCCATCCCCTCGGGTGCCATTTCCCCTCCCCGCTAGGTCCAGCCGCGCGCGAGACGCTTCAGCGCCGTCGAGGCGGCCCGCTTGCCCTGGCCGACATAGGCCTCGTGGTTGGCCTCGATCGCGCCGCGGTCATAGAGATAGTTCACCATCAGCCCCGCGCTCTCCCTGATCCCCTTCTCGGAGCGGTCGGCGAGCCAGTTGAGACGCTCCGCCTGCGCGCCATTGGTGAGGTGGAAATGCGCGACCGGGTCGAGCGCCCGCGGGGGCCGGCCGGGCCGCGCCTCGGCGTTCTCCGCGAGCAGGTAGCGGGCGCAGAGGCGAAGCAGCACCGGGCGTGCGGCTTCGGCAAGCGCGGCGTCGCGATGCCACCCCTTCCGGCCGAGCAGCACCGCGAGCGGGTTCGCCCCGCTTTCTGCCGCCGCCCCGAGCGCGGCGGCGAGTGAGGCCTTCTCCTCGGGCGTGAGCAGCGTGTCGTCACCCCCCCTGGCGTCGAGCCAGCGCCGGAAGCCTGGGATCGGAGAAAGTGTCGCGAAGGTCTTGATATTGCTGAATTCCGCTGAAAGCTCGTTGACGACGCGCTTGATCAGGAAATTGCCGAAGCTGATGCCGGAGAGGCCCTGCTGGCAGTTCGAGATGGAATAGAAGATCGCCGTGTCGGCCGCGCGCGGGTCCTGCAGCGGCGCGTTTTCGTCGAGCAGGGCGCGAACATCCCCTGCAAGCCCCTTCACAAGCGCCACCTCGACGAAGATCAGCGGCTCATCGGGCATCCTTGGGTGGAAGAAGGCGTAGCAGCGCCGGTCGCTGTCGAGCCGGTTCTTGAGGTCGCGCCAGGAGCGAATCTCGTGCACGGCCTCGTACCCGACGAGCTTCTCGAGCAGGCTTGCCGGGCTGTGCCAATCGATCCGACGGAGTTCGAGGAACCCGACATCGAACCAGGCGGCGAGCAGGGCGCGTATGTCTGCCTCGAGGGCGGCGAGCGCAGGGTCTTTCTTCGCGAGCTGCAACAGGGCGGCGCGCAGCTCGACCACGAACCGCACCCCCTCGGGAAGGGAGGTGAACTGGGTCACGAGCCGCGTCCGCGGCGCCTCGAGGGCACGGCGGAGTTCCATCCGCGCCCGCGCCGCCGCCGCCGCGTCGTCCCCGGCCGACTGAAGCGCCGCGACCGCCGCCTCGACCGCCTTCGGATCACTGTCGAAGGAAGCGAGGGTGCGCAGGAACGCCTCCTTTCCAGCCGAATCCGAAGCGAGATAGGCCTGGGCGAGGCGGGCAGAGCGGGCGCGGGCGGAGACCTCGCCGCCCTTTGCCTCGAGGCAGTCGCGCATCTGCGCGGCGATGTCACCATCGCCCGATCCGCCCGCGACATCACGCCACGCCTCGAGCAGGCGCCTGAGCGCGCGGTCGAACAGACCTGCGCGCGCTGCCGTCTCCATCCACGCTCCCATGATCGCCACTATAGCGCAGCGAGCGCGCGCGGCAGGAGCGGCGGAAGGTCCTCGGCGATCAGCCCGGGGGCTGCGCATCGCGCCGCCGCCCCGAGCGCCCAGGCCGCGGCGGCGGCGGCGCTGAAGGCGTCCATCCCTTGCGCCATCAGCCCCGCTGCGGCGCCGGCCAGCACATCGCCCGTTCCGGCGGTCGCGAGATCGGGCGGAGCGCCCGCGTCGATCACCACTCGGCCATCGGGGGCGGCGATCACCGTGTCCGCCCCCTTGAGCAGAACGACCGCACCGGTCTCGGCTGCAGCCCGCCGCGCCGCCGCGGGCTTGTCGTTGCCGATCGGCCCGAACACGCGGGCGAACTCCCCCGCATGGGGCGTCAGCAGTGCGGCGCCGCGAAGCCGCTCGGGGGCCCCGGCGCAGGCGGTGAGGGCGTCGGCGTCCACCACCACAGGCCTCCCCGAGGCCAGCAGGAGGGCAAGAGCCCGCTCCGTCCGCTCGCCCTGGCCGAGGCCGGGGCCGACGAGCCAGGCGTTGCGTCGCTGATCCGCAAGCAACGTCTCGATCGCGCTTTCGGAGACGATCACGCCGGGATCACCCGCGCGATAGGCGGCAGCCGAGGCGGAATCGCCGGCGGCGATCGTGACCAGACCGGCGCCGAGGCGCCGTGCGGCTGCGGCGGCGAGACGCGCCGCGCCTGTCATCGCCGTGCCGCCGACGATGGTCAGACAACCGCGGGTGTACTTGGTGTCCGTGAGGGAGCGGCGCGGCAGCGAGGCCTGCCAGAGCGCGGGGGCATTTCGGAACGCCCGCGGCACGACGTGATCGAGTACCGAGGCAGGAATGCCGATCTCGGCCACCACCGTCTCGCCGCAGAAGGAGCGCCCAGGCAGAAGCAGATGGCCGGGCTTGAGGCGGAAGAAGGTGACGGTCAGCACCGCCTTCGGCGCCACCCCGAGCACCTCCCCCGTCAGCCCCGACACGCCGGAGGGCAGATCGACCGCAACCACCGGCAGAGCCGAGGCGGCGGCGAGCGTCTCCGCCACGCCCCCTTCGACCGGGCGCGCGAGCCCCGCGCCGAACACGGCATCGACCACGAGGCCAGCGCCCTCCAGCGAGCCGGGCGACAGCGGCTCGACCGGCCCGCGCCAGCGGGCGGCAGCCCAGGCGGCATCCCCCGTGAGCGCCGACCGTCCGCCGAACAGGGCGACCCGCACGGGCCACCCCCTCTCCGAGAGGAATGACGCCACCACAAACCCGTCGCCGCCGTTGTTTCCCGGGCCTGCGAGCACGGTGACACGGCAGGGGCGGAACCGTGCGAGGATCGCCCGCGCCACCGCCTGTCCGGCATTGCGCATCAACGTCCTCCCCGCAATCCCGAGCGCGATCGCCTCACGGTCGGCCGACGCCATCTCGGCAGGTGTGAGAAGGGCGAGTTCGCCTGACCCCATTGCTATGCTATCTTCGCACCACAGATGGTTCACTGCGCCCGGAGCACGTGCCGGTCGGCACGGTGCCACGGACCGGGACACCTACAAGGGGAGGATGCCATGATGCGTTTCGGAAAGCGCGAGCGGAGCCTCGTCGAACTCTACGCCGACGACCCCGAGCGCGCCGATGCGATCGTCTTCAACCGCCGCGGCGCGCTGAAGGGAGCCTCGCTTGCGGCGATGGGGGCAGCCGTCGGCGCGGCCATCCCGTTCGCCGACCGCATGCCGCGCGGGCTCATCCCTGCCGCGCTGGCCCAGGGAACGGCCCAAGGGCCGCGCCTCGTCACCTTCGAGGGCAAGGACCCGATGATCAATCTCGGCGACCGGCCGCTTGTGCTCGAGGCGCCCGAGACGCTGCTCGATGACCCGGTGACGCCGAACAACCGGATCTTCATCCGCAACAACGGCCAGATCCCTGAGCCGGCCGCCAACCCCGACGCCTGGAAGGTGCGGATCGACGGCGAGGTCAACACGCCGCTCGAGCTCACGGTGGGAGAGCTCCGCTCCCGCTTCCAGAACGTGACCTTCCAGCTGCAGATGGAGTGCGGCGGCAATGGTCGCAGCTTCTTCGTGCCGCAGACCCGTGGCAACCAGTGGGGCAACGGGGCGATCTGCAACGCCGCTTGGACCGGGGTTCGGCTGAAAGACGTTCTCGCTGCCGCAGGCCTAAAGCCGTCGGGCAAGTTCACCGGCCACTACGGCGCCGACCCGCATCTCTCCGGCGCAACCGACCGGGCGGCGATCAGCCGTGGCATGCCGATCGAGAAGGCGCTCGAGGAGCACACGCTGATCGCCTTCGCGGTCAATGGCGGGCCGATCCCGCACATCAACGGCGCTCCGGTGCGGCTGATCGTCCCCGGCTGGCCCGGCTCGCTGAGCCAGAAGTGGCTGACGCGGATCCAGATCCTCGACAAGCCGCATACCGGCCAGGGCATGGGCGGGACGAGCTATCGCGTACCGGTGGTGCCGATCGTTCCGGGTTCGCAGAATGACGGGTCGAGCTTCGTCGACATGACCTCGATGCCGGTGCGCAGCATTCTCACCAACGTCGCCAACGGCACGCGCCTGCCGGCCGGCACCCGGACCATCGCTTTGCGCGGCGCGGCCTGGGCCGGCGAGAAAACGGTGCGAGCGATGCATGTCAGCATCGACTATGGCTCGACGTGGCAGGAGATGCGGCTCGGCGCGCCGGCGAACAAGTATGCCTGGCAGCGCTGGGAGGGCTCGGTAACGCTGCCCTCGGACGGCTACTTCGAGATCTGGTATCGCGCCACCGACAGCGACGGGAAGATGCAGCCGCATGTCGCCGGGAACTGGAACCCGCAGGGCTACGGGGCGAACCCGATCAGCCGTGTGGCGATCCTCGTGGGCTGAGCCGGCATGCGGAGGTTCGCTGTCCTTCTGCTCGGGGGGCTCCTGGTCGCGGGAGCCCCCGCCCCTCCCGCCGCGCTCGCTGCCGAGCCCGAGGAGCCCTCGGTGCTTCCCGACGGACATGGCCGTGACGAGACCTTCTATGCCTGCACGGCATGCCACTCCACGGCGCTGATCCGCCGCTCCGGCTTTACCCGTCAGCAATGGGACGAGCTGATCGACTGGATGGTCGAGAAGCAGAATATGAACCCGCTCGAGCCGGAGGAGCGGAAGCTGATCGTCGACTATCTCGCCGCGGCCTTCCCGCCCCGGCACACGCGACCTCCCGCCTTCGCCAACCCCTTCGCGACCAACTGAACGGTGCACGCCCTCGTCCTCGGCGCAGGGATCGTCGGCGTCTCCGCCGCCTGGTTCCTGCGCGAGGCGGGGGTGGAGGTGACCGTGGTCGAGGCGCGTGACGGGCCCGGCCTCGAGACCTCGTTCGCCAACGGGGGGCACATCTCCGTCGTCTCTGGCCCCTGGGCGGCGCCGGACGTGCCGGGCAAGCTTCTGCGCTGGATTGGGCGAGAGGACGCGCCACTCCTGCTTCGCCCCTTCCGTTGGGATCCCGCCCTGTGGCGCTGGGGCGTGCGTTTCCTCGCCAACTGCACGCCTCGCGCTTTCGCGGCGAACGCCGCGGCGATCGGGGAGCTCTGCCGCTTCTCGGCGGCGGAAACCGCACGGCTGCGGGCGAGGCTTGCCATCGACGACCAGAACTCGACCGCCGGCACGCTCACCCTGCTCACCACGCCCGCGGAGATGGCCGCCGCCGAGGCGAAGGCGCGACGGCTCAGCGAGGCTGGCTTCGCGGCGGAGCTGCTCGACCGCTCCGGCATCGCCACCGCCGAACCCGCGCTCGCCGAAGCGGCAAGCCGCTATGCCGGAGCTCTTTTCGCGAAGGAGGGAGAGACCGGCGACGCACATCGCTTCACCGCCGGGCTCGCCCATGCTGCCGCGGCATTGGGCGTGACCTTCCGCTATGGCACGCGGGTGGCGCGGCTCGCGGTCGCCCGCGGGGCGGCGACAGGTGTCGTGCTCGAGACCGGCGAGACGATCGCTGCCGATCAGGTGGTGCTTGCGGCAGGCCCGTGGTCGGTCCAGCTCGCCGCCACAGCCGGTCTTGCGCTTCCCGTCTATCCCGGCAAGGGCTATTCCGCCACCGTCCCGATCGCCGGGCGCAACGGCGCGCCGAGGCTCGCGGTGGTGGACGAGCATGCGAAGATCTACGTCGCCCGCTTCGGCGAGCGGCTCCGCGCCGCCGGAACCCTCGAGCTTGCAGGCTGGGACAAGACGCCCTCGCCTGTGCGTGCCGCCGCCACCCTTGGCGCGCTGCGGCGCCTGTTCCCCGAGGGCGGGGACTATGCCCGTGCCGAGCACTGGACGGGGCTGCGCCCGATGAGCCCGGACGGGCGGCCGCTGATCGGGCCGACGCGGGTGCGCAACCTCTGGCTCGACACCGGCCACGGGCCGCTCGGCTGGACCATGGGCGCGGGCAGCGGGCGTCTGATCGCGGCGCTGATGACGGGCGCGGCGCCGCCGCTCGACCCCGCTCCCTACGCGCCCGGCCGCTTCCGGTGGTTGGAGCCGCGCGAGTCGCTCCGCTAGCCTTCGCCGGATGGCGGCGATCGTGCTCACGGTGGCGCAGCAGAAGGGCGGAGCGGGCAAGACCACGCTCGCGGCCCAGCTTGCAGCCGCGCTTGCGGCCGACCGGCGCGTCGCCCTGCTCGACATCGACCCGCAGAGGTCGCTCGCGCGCTGGCATGCGCGCCGCAAGACTGAGGCACGGGCGGCCGCAGCCGGCGTCACCTTCGCCGACACCTCCGGCTGGAAGCTCGCCGCCGAGATCGAGCGGCTCAGGCGCGACCACGAGGTGGTTCTGATCGACAGCCCGCCGCATGCCGAGACCGAGGCGCGGCTCGCCCTGCGCGCGGCCGACCTCGTGCTCGTGCCGATGCAGCCCTCGCCGCTCGACCTCTGGGCGACCGGCCCGACGCTCGACCTCGCCAGGGCAGAGCGGCGCGAGGCCAAGGTCGTTCTCAATCGCGCGCCCGCGCGTGGCCGGCTGCTCGAGGCGACCAAGGCCGAGCTCGCCCGCGCCGGGGTGGAGGCGCTTCCCGCCTCGCTCGGCAACCGCTCGGCCTACGCGATGGCGATGGCGGCCGGACTTGGTGTGACCGAGAGCGCGCCGCGGAGCCTCGCGGCAGAGGAGGTGCGCGGGCTCGTCTCGGCTCTCGCCCCTTGGCTCGGGAGGGAATGATGAGCGCGACCGTGCCGACCTTGCTGTTCGTGCTTCACCTCGTCGGCGCGATCCTCTGGGTCGGCGGCATGGCGTTCGCGATCCTCGTCCTCCGCCCCGCGCTCGCTGTGCTCGCACCGCCACAGCGCTTAGCACTTCATGCCGAGGTGTTCCGCCGCTTCTTCCTGATCGTCTGGCATGCGATGCCGATCGTGGTCGCGAGCGGCTGGGCGTTGCTGTTCGGCTGGTATGGCGGCTTCCGTGACGCCGGCGTGCATGTCCATGTGATGAACCTCACCGGCATGATCATGGCGGGGGTGTTCCTCGCCATCTGGTTCGGGCCCTATGCCCGCTTCCGCGCCGCGATGGGGCGTGGCGAGGCGGAAGCGGCGACGGCTGCGGCCAATCGCGTGCGGCTCCTGATCACCGCCAATCTCGTGCTGGGGCTCGTGACGAGCATCGTCGCCGGCTTCGGGCGATGGGGGCTCTGAAGTCGGTTTGATCGCCGTCAAGGCACGCGCGCGCGGCGTCAGCGACGCTCCGGGGCGCTTGCGAAGGAGTGTGCGATGCGCGTGTTGACCCTGGTGGCTGCCCTCTCCCTTTCCCTCGCCGCTAACGCCCAGGTTCCGACCGGCGACGTGGCGTCCGGGGCGGCGATCGCCGAGCGCTGGTGCACCTCCTGCCACGCCGTCGGGCCGGGAGCGGGGCGTGCCACCGACGGAGCGCCGACGCTGCAATCGGTTGCGGACCGTGCCTCGACGACGGTGACGTCGCTCACCGTGTTCCTCCGCACGCCGCATGACCGCATGCCCGACCTGAGCCTCACGCGCGAGGAGACCGAGGACCTGATCGCCTATATCCTGAGCCTGAGGCGGCGCTGAGGCTTCGGGGCGACGCCTCGGCGCGTGTCGGACACGCACTCATCACGCTGTGTTCATGTTTCCGAAATCTTGAGGTGCGACGCTGCCGAGGCGCGGCGAGAGGCTACTGCCGCGGGTCGGATCCCCGGTTCGCCCCTTCGCCTGGGCAGAACCGGGGGGTCCGATGACCCGTCCCGCCTCGCATCGGCTCGAGCCGGGCGGTCGGGGATCCACCGCAAAACGCCCGCCGTAGACGCCGCTCGCTCTCGGGTCGCGCGTGCTCCGTCCTCGGCTTCCCAGGCGCCTCAGCGCCCGGCCCCGACCGCCTCGCGACGGCGTATCACCTCCCGATGCAGGATGTAGAGGCCGGAGGCGACGAGCACGAGCACGCCCGCCGCCATCGTGGGCGATGGCGTCTCCCCGAACAGCGTGATGCCGATCAACGTCGTCCAGAGGATGCTCGTGTATTCGAACGGCGCGACGATCGTGGGCTCGCCACGGCGATAGGCATCCGTCATCAGAAGCTGCGCCACCGTGCTCGCGAGCCCCACGCCGATGAGAGCCGCCGTCTCGGCGAGCGTCGGCGTGACCCAGACCGGGATCGTGAGCACCCCGGCAAGCACCGTGCCGCCGATCGAGAACCAGGCGACGATCGCCACATTGCTTTCGCCGAGCTCCCCCATCCTGCGGATCGCGATCATCGCCATTGCCCAGCACACCGCGCCGAACACGACGACGAGCGCCGGAAGAAGCGGGATGGCGTTCGAGAACGGGCGAAGGATCAGAAGCACGCCGAGGAAGCCGACCACGATCGCGCTCGCACGCCTGATTCCGACCTTCTCGCCCAGGATCGGGATCGAGAGCATGGTGAGGAACATCGGCATGGTGAAGCCGAGCGCCGTGACCTCGGCGAGCGGCAGGGTTGCGTAGCCGTAGAAGGCGGTGATCATGCCGCCGAAGCCCGAGAACGTGCGCACCGCGTGCCAGAACGGCTCGCGCGTCCGAAGCGCGCGCAGGCCCCCCTCGCGGGCGAGCAGGGGGGTGAGGGCCGCAAGCGAGATGGCGCAGCGCGCGAGCACGATCTCCGCTGTAGGAAGGGTGGATGAGACGAGCTTCACGAGCATCGCCGCGCACGCGAACATGGCGGTCGCGCCAATGATGGAGGCGATGGCGCGGGCGCGGCGCCGGGCGGTCGAGTCTCGGGCCTCCGTCTGCCGCGTGGGCGTGGGATCGGTCACCGGGTGGGGCGTTCTCCTCCCCGGATGCTATCCCCGCGCCCCCTGGCCCTGCCAGGGCCGAGCGGCTAGGGTGCGCGCCCGCATGGCAGAGCTCTCCCTCCCCTCCGATCCGCGCGTCACGATCCACGAGGTCGAAACCCTCTGGCATGGGCGCAATGCGCTTCAGCGCGTGTCCTTCTCCTTCCGCGGCTTCCGCGGCGAGCTGCGCGGCCCGGCGCGCTGGGAGCTGTTGCGCCGCGGCCGCGCCGTCGCGGTCGTGCCCTATGACCCGGTTCGCGACACCGTGGTGCTCATCGAACAGTTCCGCCTGCCCGCGCTCGCCGCCGGGCTCGAGCCGTGGCTCGTCGAGGTCGCGGCCGGCCTCGCCGACGGGGACGAGCCGGAGGAAGCGGTGGCGGTTCGCGAGACGCTCGAGGAGACGGGGCTTTCCGTCACCGCTCTCGAGCGGGCGGGCCGATTCCTGTTGAGCCCGGGTGTGGCCGACGAGACGATCACCGTGTTCGCGGGCAGGGTGGACGCCCCTCCCGGCGAGGCGGGCCATGCCGGGCTTGCCCACGAGCACGAGGACATAAGGGTCTTCGCCGTGCCGGCCGAGTCGGCCTTCGCGATGGTCGCGGAGGGGCGGATCGTCAACATCACCACCGCGCTCGCTCTCTTGTGGCTTCAGGCCAATCGCGAGCGGCTGAGACGCGCCTGGGCCGCGTGACATGCGGCAAGGGGAAGGCCGGTGAAGACGGAGCCGCTGTTTCGCGACGACGCCACGCTGCGGAGCTGCACCGCCAGCGTGCTGTCGGCCGGGCCGGAGGGGATCGTTCTCGACCGCACCGTGTTCTACGCCCAAGGCGGCGGGCAGCCCGGGGACACGGGCCGGCTCCTGATGCCCGACGGGTCGGCGGTCGCGGTGATCGATACGGTGAAGGGAGAGGGCGGAACGATCCTCCACCGTGTCGCCCCCGGAACACCCCTGCCGGAGATCGGTGCAGAGGTCAGGGCGGAGATCGACTGGGAGCGACGCTACCGGCTGATGCGCATGCACACGGCGCTGCATCTCCTCTGCAGCCTTCTCCCCGGGACGGCGGTGACCGGCGGGTCGATCGGCGACGGCAAGGGCAGGCTTGATTTCGACCTCCCCGAGCCGCCGGATAAGGAGCGGCTCAACGCGGCGCTCGCCTCTCTCGTCGCCGAGGATCACCCGGTCGGCACGCTTTGGATCACCGAGGAGGAGCTCGACGCGAACCCTGGGCTAGTGCGCACGCTCTCGGTCAAGCCGCCGCGCGGCACCGGGCGGGTGCGGCTCGTGCGGATCGGGCCCGAGGCAACCCCGATCGACCTCCAGCCCTGCGGCGGCACCCATGTCGGCTCGACCCGGGAGGTGGGGCGCGTCACGGTGGTGAAGATCGAGAACAAGGGGCGTCAGAACCGACGAATCGCGCTCGCTCTGGAGGGCTGAGGGACATGGCTGAGGGCTACGCGAATCCTGACGCGCTCGTCACCACCGCCTGGCTCGCCGAGCGCTTGGGCGAGCCGGAGCTCGTGGTGGTCGACATCACCAAATACCTGCCGAACGAGCCGAAGGACGGCAAGGCCGAGTACCGCGCCCGGCGGATCCCGGGCGCGCGCTACCTCGACATCGACGAGGTGGCTGACCGCTCGACCGACCTTCCCCACATGCTGCCCGACCCCACGACCTTCGCCGCAGCGATGGAAGCCTTGGGCATCTCGAACGCGCACCAGGTCGTGTTCTACGACCAGAAGGGCATGGCCTCGGCGGCGCGCGGCTGGTGGATGATGCGCGTTTTCGGGCACGACGCGGCCGCGGTGCTCGATGGCGGCCTGCCGAAATGGATCGCCGAAGGGCGGCAGACGGAGAGCGGGGAACCTGCCTCACCGCCGCCTGCCGTGTTCGCCCCCGCCTTCCGCCCCTGGCTCGTGGCCGACTGGCGCGCGGTGCTCGGCGCCGTCACCACGCACACAGCCCGGCTCGTCGACGCGCGGCCGGCGGGGCGTTTCCACGGCACCGCGCCGGAGCCTCGGCCCGGCCTCCGCTCGGGCCACATCCCGGGGGCGAGCAACCTGCCCCATCTCGCACTTCTGAACGATGACGCGACGTTCCGCCCAGCCGAGGAGCTGCGCGCCCTTCTCGCCGCTGCCGGGGCGGATGGCACGCACCCCGTGATCGCCTCCTGCGGCTCCGGCGTCACCGCCTGCGCAATCGCCTTCGCCGCCCATCTGGTCGGGCTTCCCGATGTCGCCGTCTATGACGGGTCATGGACCGAGTGGGGCGGGCGCACCGACACGCCTGTGGAGACACGATCCGATGCCTGACGACAGCGCACGCAAGGGACACGGCACGCCGCACGGCTTCTTCACCCGCATGAGCCATGCGGGCCGCGCCGGCACGCGCGTGCACGGCTTCGTCAACCCGCCCGTCGTGCGCGGCTCGACCGTCCTCTACCCCTCCTGCGCCGATCGCCGCGCGGCGGCCGCGAAGCGGTTCGACCAGGCGCTGACCTATGGCACCCAGGGCGGCCCGAACCACCACGCGCTCGAGGACGTCATCTGCGAGATCGAGGGCGGGCGGCGGTGCCAGATCGTCTCGACCGGGCTTGCCGCCGTCACGGTGCCGCTCCTCGCCTTCCTCAAGGCGGGCGATCACCTCCTGATGCCCGACAGCGTCTACGGCCCCGCGCGAAGCTTCGCTGACGGGATGCTCGCCCGTCTCGGCATCGAGACGACCTACTACGACCCCTGCATCGACGAGGCCGGGATCGCGGCCTTGATCCGCCCCAACACGCGGGTGGTCTACACCGAAAGCCCGGGCAGCCACACCTTCGAGGTTCAGGACATCCCCGCGATCGCTCGCGCCGCCCATGCGCGCGGGGCGAAGGTGCTGATGGACAACACCTGGGGCATCCACCACTTCCAGCCGTTCCGCCACGGCGTCGATGTCTCGATCCAGGCGCTCACCAAGTACGTTGTGGGGCACTCCGACGTGCTGCTCGGCGCGATCACGGTCAACACCGAGGAGAATTGGCGGACGCTACGCTCCGCCGCGCTGCAGCTCGGGCAGTACGCCTCGCCGGATGATTGCTGGCTCGCGCTGCGCGGCGTGCGCACCATGCCGGTTCGGCTTGCGCGGCAGGCGGCGAGCGCGCTCGAGGTCGCGTCCTGGCTCGCGTCCCGGCCGGAAGTGCTCAAGGTCCTCTACCCTGCCCTCCCGGGAGCGCCCGGGCATGAGCTCTGGAAGCGCGACTTCACGGGAGCGTGCTCTTTGTTCGGCGTGGTGTTCCGCCCCGAGTTCAGCGTCGAGGACACTTGGGCCTTCGTCGACAGCCTGACCCTGTTCGGGATCGGCGCCTCCTGGGGCGGCTATGAGAGCCTCGCCCTCCCCACCACGGGGTTCATCACCCGCACCGCGACCTCGGGCGACCTCGGCGGGCCGGCGGTGCGGCTGCACGTCGGGCTCGAGGACACGGCCGACCTGATCGCTGACCTCGAGGCGGGGTTGTCCGTCCTGCGCCACCACAGAGGGTGAGGCGAGGAAGGCTGGCGGACGGCCCCCGTCGGCTGCCGCCCCTTCGCCGCTCGTCGGCGCGGCATCGTCCACAGCCTTCGGCGCGGCCGGCCGCTCGCGCAACGGCCTCGACACGCGGCGTGCGCCGTGGCGGGCGCGCTCTCAGCCTGCGCGGCAGGAGGAGCAGGTGCCCTCGATCTCGACCGTCGCATGCTCGGGCGCAAATCCCGCGCAGCGCGCAGCGGCAGCGAGCGCGCGGCCGACCGCCTCGTCCTCGATCTCCTCGACGCGGCCGCAGCGGCGGCAGATCAGGAACTGCGCCGCATGGGCATGCCCGTGCTCCTCGTGCCCCTGCGCTGCGCTGGCCTCCGTGCAGCCGACACGGCAGCCGATGAAGGCGTTGAGCCGCTCGATCCGGTGCACCAGGCGATGCTTGAGAAGGAACTCGAGAGCGCGATAGACGGTGGGCGGGGCGGCCCCGGCATGGCTCGGCTTCAGCTTGTCGAGCAGTGCATAGGCGCCGATCGGAACGGGGCTTTGGAGGATCAGCGCGAGCACTTGGCGTCGAAGGTTGGTCAGCCGCGCCCCGCGGGCGGCGCAGTGCCGCTCCGCCCGCGCGAGCGCCGCCTCAATCCCGGTCTCGGAGCCTTCCGTCATTGTTCCGCTGGTCATCGTGTCATATTATAATCATTTCCTAAGGCTGCGAAGGAGCCTGCGTGACCAGCTACACCCCACCGCACGAGCGAGCGCGCGAGGCCTTCCTCGACGCCGTCCGGTTCGACCGCGCCGGACTCGTGCCCGTCATCGCCCAGGACGCCGCAACCGGCGAGGTGCTGATGCTCGCCTGGATGAACCGAGCGGCGGTGGAGGAGACTCTCGCCACCGGGCGCGTCTGCTACTTCTCGCGAAGCCGCGGCACGCTGTGGCGCAAGGGCGAGACCTCGGGGCAGGTGCAGCGCCTGGTCGAGCTCAGGCTCGATTGCGATCGGGATTCGCTGCTCGCCCTCGTCGAGCAGACCGGTGTCGCCTGCCACACCGGCCGGCGGTCGTGCTTCTTCACCGCCATCCGCGACGGAGCGGTGACCGAGATTGCCGCCCCCCTCGCCGACCCGGAAGCGCTCTACGGGGGCGCGCGATGACGCTTCCGATCCCGGTCACCGTGCTCACGGGCTTCCTCGGCAGCGGCAAGACCACGCTGCTCAACGCCCTGGTCCGACGCCCCGAGCTCGCCCGCACAGCGGTGCTGATCAACGAGTTCGGCGAGGTGGGGCTGGACCATCTCCTGGTCGAGCGGGTCGATGGCGACCTCGTGCTTCTCTCCTCGGGCTGCCTCTGCTGCACCGTGCGCGGCGATCTCGTCGAGGCGCTCGGGCGCCTTGCGGAGCGGGCCGAGGCGGGCGAGATCGCGTTCGATCGCGTCGTGATCGAGACGACCGGCCTCGCTGACCCGGCCCCGATCCTGCACACGCTGATGGCCGAGCCCGGGATCGCGTCCCGCTACCGGCTCGACGGGATCGTCACGACGGTGGACGCGGTTGTCGGCGAGGCGACGCTCGATTCCCAAGCCGAAAGCGTGAAGCAGGCGGCCGTGGCCGACCGCATCGTCATCACCAAGGCCGATCTTGCAGGCCCCGAGCGGGTCGCGCGGCTTGAGCGCCGGCTCGCCGCGCTCAATCCCGGCGCGCGCCAGATCACGGCAACGATGGGTGCGGTCGAGCCCCGCGACCTCCTCAACGCCGGCCTGTTCGACCCCTCCCGCAAGATCCCCGACGTCGCCGCCTGGCTGAACGCCGAGGCCTATGGCGGAGACCACCACCATCATCACGACCACGACCACGACCACGACCACGGCCACGGCCACGAGCATCATCACGATGGCCACGGCGCGCGCGATACCCCACGCGACGTCAACCGCCACGACTCGCGCATCAGCGCCTTCTGCCTGACCTTCGAGACGCCGCTCGAGTGGTCGGCGCTCGCCACCTGGCTCGAGATGCTGATCGTGACGCGCGGGGAGAGCCTTCTCCGCGTCAAGGGCATCCTTGACCTCGTCGGGCAGGAGCGTCCGGTCGCGATCCACGGCGTGCAGCACCTGTTCCACCCTCCTGCCCGTCTGCCCGCGTGGCCGAAGCGCCCGGACGGGACGGATGACCGGCGCTCGCGGCTCGTCTTCATCGTGCGCGACCTCCCGAGGTCGGTGATCGAGGAGGGGATCGCGGCGTTCCAGAAGGCGGCGTCGAACGAGGCGGCGTTCGCCGCCGGTGGGTGACGGCGCGCGGGCGCGCGAAGCGCTTCGTTGCCGTTCCCCACCGCACCTCGTAAGCATGCGGCATGGACGGCGCCACGCTCCGAATCGACACCCTCACCGGGCCCGCTCTTCTGCCGCATCTGAAGGAGCTCGCGCGGCTGAGGATCGCCGTGTTCCGCGAGTATCCCTATCTCTACGACGGCGATGCCGCCTACGAGGCGAGCTACCTCGCCCGCTACACGCGCGATGGCGGGGCCATCGTTCTGGTGCGCGACGGCGAGGCGGTGGTGGGTGCTGCGACCTGCCTGCCGCTCGCGGTCGAGACGGATGCGATCCGTTCCCCGTTCGAGGACCATGGGCTCGATCCGTCCCGATTCTTCTATTTTGGCGAGAGCGTGCTGCTTCCGGCCTATCGCGGGCGCGGCCTCGGCCATGCCTTCTTCGACGCGCGCGAGGCCCATGCCGCGAGCTTCCCCGGCATTGCCTACACCTGTTTCTGCGCGGTGCGGCGGCCGGATGACGACCCGCTTCGGCCTGCGGACTACCGGCCGCTTGATGGGTTCTGGCGCCGGCGCGGCTACGTGCCCTACCCGAACCTCGTCTGCCACCTCGCGTGGCGCGAGATCGGCGGCACGGAGGAGAGCCTGCACGAGCTCTCCTTCTGGATCCGCCCGCTTGGCGACGCGCCGCTGCCGTGACCCGTCCGCTACGCCTCGCCACCCTCGCCTGGCCCGTTTGCGCCGAGCCGGTCGCCCACTGGCTCGAGCGGTGGTGTGAGGAGGCGCGCGCGGCCGGGGCGGAGCTTCTCGTACTTCCCGAATACGCTCTCTGCGCCGAGGCCTTCCCCGGCGGCGGCGGCGCGGCCGCCGAGCGCGACCGCGCGGCAGACGCAGCATCTCGGCTCGTGGCGTCGCTCGAGCGTGCCGCCGCCCGACACCGGCTTTGGATCGCCGGCGGAACGGTGTTGCTGCGAACCGAGCTGGGCATCGTCAACGCCTGCCCCCTCGTCGCGCCTGAGGGCCTCGCGGGTTGGCAGGAGAAGAACCGGCCCACACGGTTCGAGCGCGAAGCCTGGGGGCTCGCCCCGGGCGCGCCGCCCCGTGTGTTCGAGACCCCGTGGGGAAGGCTCGGGATCGCCGTCTGTTACGACGTGGAATTCCCTCCGCTCGTGCGCGCCCAGGCGCGGGCCGGTGCGTGGCTCATCCTCGCCCCTGCCGCGACCGACACGGCGGCAGGCGCGACGCGCGTCACCGTCTCGGCGCGGGCGAGGGCGATCGAGAACCAGTGCCTGGTCGCGGTCGCGCCCACCGTCGGCACAGCACCGTGGTGCGAGAGCCTCGATTCGAACCATGGCCGGGCCGGGATCTACGGCCCCGCTGACCGCTTCTTCCCCGATGACGGGATCATCGCCGAGGGGGGCGAGAACGCGCCCGGCCTCGTCGTCGCCACGCTCGACCCCGCGTCGGTCGATGCGGTGCGGCGCGACGGCGCGGTGCTGAACCATGCCGACTGGCCGGAGGAGGTCCCTCCCTGCCCCGTCGTCGTGCGGCCGACCCGGGCGGCATGACCGATCACGACCTGATCCTCGAGACGGCGAAGGCGCTGATCGCGATCCCCTCCGAGACGCCGCCCTCCGACACCCGTGCCGTCGCCGACGAAGCGGCGCGGATCCTCGCGGCGATCCCGGACGTGGAGGTGACGCGCCGTGTGCGTCGCGAGCCCGTGCACAACCTCGTTGCAGTCCTGCGCGGCGGACGGCCGGGCCGGCGGATCGTCCTCTCCGGCCATCTCGACACCTATCCGGCCGGGGACGAGGCGCGCTGGGAGAGCCCTCCCTATGCGCCCGAGGTGCGCGACGGCAGGCTGTTCGGCCGCGGCTCTGCCGACATGAAGGGCGGGATCGCCGCCGCGATCGCCGTCCTCTCCGCGCTTGCTGGGCGTCGCGACTGGCCGGGCGAGGTGGTGCTCGCGCTCGCCGGCGACGAGGAGAGCATGGGGCGCGACGGGACGTTGTTCCTGCTCGAGACCGTTCCCGCCCTGCAGGGCGACGCCTGCATCGTCGTCGATGCCGGCAGCCCTGCCGTGATCCGCTTCGGCGAGAAGGGCATGGTGTGGCTGACGCTGCAGGCGGAGGGGCGCGCCGCGCACGGCGCGCATGTGCATCGCGGCGTCAACGCTGCAGAGTTGGTGGTCGAGGCGGTTCGTCGTCTCCTCGCGCTGCGCGATCTGCCGGTCGCGCTGCCCGCAGAGGTCGCGCGGGCGATCGCGGCCGCCCGGGACGTGAGCGAGCGCTTCGGGGGTCAGGGCGAGGCGGAGACGCTCTCGCGGCTTACCGTCAATCTCGGCCGGGTCGCTGCCGGAACGAGCACCAACCTCGTGCCGGAGCGGGCCGAGGCAGGGCTCGATATCCGTCTGCCGCCGGGGACGACGACCGAGGCGGTCATCGCCGCCGAACGATCAGCGATCGCCGACCTGCCCGGGGTGACGCTCAGCGTCGATGTCGCCTGGGAGCCGACCGTCACACCACCCGACCATCCCCTGTTCGAGGCCCTCGCGTGTGCGGCGGAAGCGGTGCTCGGCCGCCGCCCCGTTCTCAACCTTCGGGTGGGCGGCTCCGATGCGCGGCTGTTCCGCCTGTTCGGCATCCCCACCGCCGTGTTCGGGCCTACCCCGCACGGTATGGGCGGGGCGGACGAACATGTCGAGCTCGCCGAGCTCTTCGCGGTGGCGGATGCGCTCGAGGCCGCGGTACGCGCCCTGCTCGCCGCATGACGCTGATCTACCTCGTCGCGGGAGAGGCCTCCGGCGATGTGCTCGGCGGGCGGCTGATGGCGTCGCTCGCGGCGCGTCGGCCGGGTGTGCGCTTCGCCGGGATCGGCGGGCCGCGGATGGCCGAGCAGGGGCTCGCCTCCCTCTTCCCGATGGAGGAGCTCGCGCTGATGGGGCTTGCCGAGGTTCTGCCCTCCCTGCCGCGGCTGATCAGGCGCCTTGGCGAAGCGGAGGCCGACATCCTCGCCAAACGCCCCGACGTTCTCGTCACGATCGATGCGCCGTCCTTCGCCCTTCGCCTCGCCGGGCGCGTGCGGCGGAAGGGCGTGCGCGTGGTCCACTACGTCGCGCCGCAGGTCTGGGCCTGGCGTCCGGGCCGGGTGCGGAAGATCGCCGCGCGGGTCGACCGTCTCCTTTGCCTTCTGCCCTTCGAGCCCGCGTTCTTCGCGAGCGCGGGGATCGAGGCGCGGTTCGTCGGCCACCCTGTCCTCGAGGGCGCGGTGCCCGGGGACGGGGAGTCGTTCCGGAGACGGCACGGCGTCGCCGAGGGGGCGAGAGTTCTCGCCGTGATGCCCGGAAGCCGACAGGGCGAGCTCGCGCGGCACTTGCCGCTCTTCGGCGCCGCGCTCGAGCGGCTTCGCACCCGCGTCCCCGGCCTCGTTCCCGTCGCTCTCTCCCTTCCCCACCACAAAGAGCGGATCGCCCGAGCATGGCCGGGCGTCCCGGTGGTCGATGACGACCAGGGCAAGCGCGATGCGCTCGCCGCCGCCGCCGCGGCGCTCGTGAAATCGGGCACCTCCTCGCTCGAGGTCGCGCTCGCCGGCGTGCCGCAGGTGGTGGCCTGGCGCGGCAACAGGCTGACGGTTGCGATCGTGCGTCGGCTCGTCAGGGTGCGTCACGCCTCGCTCGTCAACCTGCTCGCCACCGAGCCGGCGGTGCCGGAACTCTTGCAGGAGAACGCCACGCCGGAGGCACTCGCCGCGGCGGTCACCACGCTTCTGACCGATCGCGCCGCAGCGGCGGCGCAGCGCCGGGCCTGTGCGGAGGTGCGCGCCGCCCTCGCCGCCCCGGGTGGCCGCGCGCCCTCGGAGGCGGCGGCAGAGGCGATCCTAGAGCGTCTCGAGCAGCCCGGCGGCGCGTGCTGAGGCCTGCGCCTCGGCGATCCGCGCCTCGATCTCGAGCGCGATGGCAAGCGCCGCCCGGCCCGCCCTGCCGTCGACACGCGGCGGCGCCTCGCCACGCACCGCCGCGAGGAACCCCTCGAGCTGCGCGGCGAGGCTGTCGGCCTCCGTCCAGCTCTCCTCAGAGACCGACCCGTCCGCGACCCGGAAACGCCTCAGCGTGCGGGCGACAAGGTCTGCCTCGAGCGTGCCGTCCACCCCCGCGACGCGGAGCGTGCGCGTCGTGCCGGGAGCGATCCGGCTCGCGCTGAGGGAGGCGGCCCGGCCGTCGGCGAAGGCAAGGCGCGCCAGCGCGACATCGATCCGATCCGACATCACGGTCGCGCCGGTCGCCTCCACCGAGACGGGGGCGGCCTGAGCGAGCATAAGCACGAGGTCGATGTCGTGGATCATCAGGTCGAGTACGACCGACACATCGAGCCCCCTCGGCCGGAACGGCGAGACCCGGACGCATTCCATCACGAGGGGGCGCGAGACGTGGCGCGCGAGCGCCCCGCGCGCCGCCGAGAACCGCTCGAGATGCCCGACCTGGAGCACGCGCCCCGCCCTCGCCGCGCGGGCGATCAGGTCATCGGCCTCGGCAAGAGTCGCCGTCATCGGCTTCTCGACGAGCACATGCCGGCCCGCGTCGAACGCCGCGGCGGCAATCTCATGGTGCGACGGGGTGGAGGTGGCGACGATCACCGCCTCCGACGCCTCGATCGCGTCAGAGGCCGAGGCAAGGGCGGGGGCGCCGAGCTCGGCGGCAACGGCAGCCGCACGCTCCGGATGCCGGTCATGGATGCCGACGAGAACGGCCCCTGCCGCGGCCGCCACCTTCTGCGCGTGGAACCGGCCGAAATGGCCCGCCCCGATCACCGCGACCCTCACCCGTGCCATCGCTCTCCCCGCCGGCGCTCCGGACGAAGGCCCGAAGCGCGCCTTCATTCCGACACCTTGGCGGGCGATCCAAGGGCCAATCACGCGGCTTGCGCGGAAAAGGGGAGTTGACAGGACCTGGGCGCTCCGCGAAGCGCGCTTTCGGGGGGATGGCAGGGGCATCGATGCACGGTGTTGTCGAGGTTCGGGGCGAGGCCCGGGCGACCGGCCGCACGCCCGTGTTCGGCCTGATCTCGATCGGCTTCTTCGCGTCAGGCTTCGCCGCACTGCTCTACCAAGTGATCTGGCAGCGCATGCTCGGCCTTTTCGCCGGGTCCGATGCCGTGACTGCGGCGCTCGTCGTCGGCGCCTTCCTCGCCGGGCTCGGGCTCGGGTCGCTGCTCGCCAGCGTCATCGCCGACCGGCTGTCGCCACACCGAGCGGCCTGGGCCTTCATCGCCTGCGAGGGCGGCATCGCCGTCTTCGCCCTGCTCTCGAAGCCCTTCCTCTACGGCGTGGTGGTGGAGCAGCTCGGGCCGCTCATGACCGCCGGCTGGCAGATCTTCGCCGTCTGCTTCGCGGGCCTGCTCGCGCCGACGCTTCTGATGGGCCTGTCGCTGCCGCTCCTCGCCCGCGCCGTCGTGGCCCGGCTTGACCAGGCGGCGGGGCGGATCGGCTGGCTCTATGGCGTCAACACCCTCGGTGCGGCCGCGGGCACCCTGGTCGGCGGCTTCTGGCTCGTCGGCACCCTCGGTTTCGAGCGCTCGCTCCACGTGGGCGCGGCGCTGAATGCCGTGGCGGCACTTCTGACCGTCGCGGTGCTCCGCGGCCTGCCGCGTCAGGCACCCGCCGCCCCGGGTCGCGCCGCTGCTATCGGCGCGAAGGAACCGGGCAGCCTCGGACTCCCGGCCTGGACCACACTCGTCTTCCTCTCCGGCTTTTTCATCATCGCGCTCGAGATCCTCTGGGTGCGCGTGCTCGGAATCGCCGGCCAGGCGAACGCCTATTCCTTCTCGCTCATCCTCGGCGTGTTCCTGGTGACGGACGGTCTCGGCGTCGTCGCCGGCTCGGCGTGGGTGAAGCGTGTCGCCGACACGCGGGTGGCCTTCTTTCATCTCCAGGCCTGGGCCGCCCTCTATGCGCTTGCCACGCTGCTTGGCTTCCGCGCCCTCTACGGCTTCCCCTGGTTCGAGGCGCTCGTCGGCATGGAGACGTTCCGTCACGGCCCTGCCGAGATCGCGGTGATCGCCGCACTCGCGGTGGCTCTGATCGGGCCTCCCGCCTTCCTGCTGGGGATGAGCTTTCCCGTGGTGCAGAAGGCGGTGCAGCGTGACCTTGCCTCGGTCGGGTTCCGGGTCGGGCTCGTCCAGGTCGGCAACATCGCCGGCAACGCGGCCGGAAGCCTGGTCTGCGGGCTCGTGCTTCTGCACCTCTTCGGAACGGCGGGAACGGCGCGGGCGGTGGGGCTGCTCGCGCTGGCGATGCTCCTCCTGTGGCTCGTCCTCGCCGCCCGTAGCGGCGTGCGCGATACAGCGGGGCGGGCGCTCGCCCTCTGCCTTGCGGCGGCGATTGCCCTCTTCCCGGGCAATGTCGCCTGGTGGAGCCGGATCCACGGCGTCAAGGCCGACCAGACGGCGATCGTGGCGGAGGACCGCTCGGGCGTGGTCGTGCTGCGGCTCAAGGGCGACGCGGGGCCGATGTTCATCACGGGCCACACCCAGAGCCAGGTGCCGTTCTGGCCGCACCACTACTTCCTCGGTGCCATCGGGCCCGCCTTGCACCCGAACCCGGAGGATGTGCTCGTGATCGGGGCCGGCTCAGGCGGCACGCCCTTCGCCGCTGGCTGGAACCCGGCAACCCGACACATCCGCGCCGTCGAGCTGATCGCGCCCGTCTATGAGGTGATCCGCGACTACGCCGCGACACGGCCAGAGAGCGCGCTCGCGGCGCTCGTGACCGACCCGCGCTTCACCCTCGCGGTGGGTGACGGGCGGCGCGAGATCTTCGCCTCCGGCGCCCGCTACGACGTGATCGAGGCAGATGCCATCCTGCCGCAGACCTCGCACTCAGGCATGCTCTACTCGGTGGAGTTCCTCTCGCTTGTGCGCGAGAGCCTCAAGCCGGGGGGCCTCTTCGTCCAGTGGGCGCCGACCGAGCGGGTGGCGCGCAGCTTCCTGAAGGCCTTCCCGCACGTGCTGATGCTTCTCCCCATCTCGATCGTGATCGGCTCGGATCGGCCGATCCCGTTCGACCGCGAGGGGCTGCTCGCGCGTCTCCAGGAGCCCGCCTTTGTCGAATGGGCGCGGCGCGCGGGGGGGGTCGACCCGGCCGAATTCCCGGCCCTGTTCGCCGAGGAGGTGCGGGTGTGGGGCCCTGAGACGCCGCGCGGCGACTCGGACGAGATCAACACCGACCTCTTCCCTCGCGACGAGTTCTACCTCAACAACACGCTTCGCGGGGCCCGGGTCGTCGCCCCGCGCTGAGCCGGCCCGCGCTCTGTTGACCCCGCGCGCGGTTGCCAAGCCCGGCGGCTCCCGACATTCTCCGCCGCCGTTCGAGGCCCCGGGAACCCGGGCGCGGCACGCCCCGGCTCGCCGGCAGACGGAGACACCTCAGCCGCCATGATGTACTTCCCCCGCTGGAAGGTGATCGCCATCTGGGCCACGATCGCGCTCGCAACCCTGCTCTGCGTGCCCTCCTTCGTGCCGCGCGCAAGCCTCGGCTCGCTCGGCGAGATCCTTCCCTGGCGCCAGTTCCAGCTCGGCCTCGACCTCAGGGGCGGCAGCTATCTTCTGCTCGAGGTCGACATGGACGCCGTGGTCCGGGAGCGTCTCGACAACATCCAGGACAGCGTCCGCTCGAGGCTTCGTGGCGCCAACATCAACTACACGGGCCTCTCCGTACGTGACCGAACCGTGACGCTTCGTCTGAACGACCCAGCGCGGGCACAAGAGGCGGTCCGGCTGCTGCGCGAGCTCGCGAACCCGATCGTCACCGGCATGGGGACATCGCAGCCCGACCTCGAGGTGCAGGCGGCGCCGGACGGCACGATCACGATCTCGCTCTCCGAGCCGCTGTTGCGCGAGAAGGCGACCCAGGCAGTCGAGCAGTCGATGGAGATCGTCCGGCGCCGGATCGACGAGAGCGGCGTCGTTGACCCGATCATCGCGCGCCAGGGAGCGAACCGCATCCTCGTCCAGCTTCCGGGCGTGCAGGACCCGGAGCGGATCAAGCAGCTGATCGGCAAGACGGCGCGAATGACCTTCCACCTGCTCGACGAGACCGCCAATCTCGCCGCGCCGTCCCCGCCGCCCGGGGTGATGTTCCTGCGCGGCGAGGGGCCGCAAGGAGGGGAGCAGCGCTACGCCGTGCGGCGCCGCGTCGAGGTGGACGGCGCCAACCTGACCGATGCGCGCGCCGGCCAGAACCCGCAGACCGGCGAGTGGGTGGTGAACTTCAGCTTCGACAGCATCGGCACGCGACGCTTCGCCGAAATCACCCGCGCAAATGTCGGCCGCCCCTTCGCCATCGTGCTCGACGACCGGGTGATCACCGCGCCCGTGATCCGCGAGCCGATCCTCGGCGGGCGCGGTCAGATCTCAGGCAATTTCAATGCACGATCGGCGAACGACCTCGCCGTGCTGCTGCGGGCGGGCGCGCTGCCCGCGCCGCTGACCGTGATCGAGGAGCGCACCGTCGGCCCCGATCTCGGCGCGGATGCGATCCGTGTCGGAACGATCGCGCTCGCGATCGGCTTCGTCCTCGTGATCGTGTTTATGGTGCTGTTCTACGGGCTGTTCGGGCTGTTCGCGAACATCGCGCTGGTGGTCAATCTCGTGCTCTTGCTCGGCGCCCTGTCGCTGATGGAGGCAACGCTCACCCTGCCCGGTATCGCCGGGATCCTGCTCACCCTCGGCATGGCGGTGGATGCGAACATCCTGATCAACGAGCGCATCCGCGAGGAGGTGCGGCGGGGGCGCACGCCGCTCAACGCCATGGAGGCGGGGTTCCGGCGCGCCTTCACCACCATCCTCGACAGCAATCTCACCACCGTGCTCGCGATGGCGATGCTTTACGCCTTTGGCTCCGGCCCGGTGCGCGGTTTCGCCGTCACCATCACCGTCGGGATCCTGGTCTCGATGTTCTCTGCCTTCGTTTTCGTCCGCTACATGATGGTGACGTGGTATCGCGCGCGCCGCCCAGCGGCTCTGCCGGTCTGAGCGGGAGGAGAACGTCCATGCCGCTCCGCCTCGTCCGCGACGGAACCACCATCCCCTTCATGCGGGGCCGGATCCTTGGCCTCGCGATGTCGGCGTTCCTCTCGATCGCCTCCGTCGTGCTGTTCTTCACCCCCGGCCTGAACTACGGGCTCGACTTCCGGGGCGGTATCGTGATGGAGCTGCGCACGCCCGAGCCCGCCAATTTCGCCCAGCTCCGCTCGGGCCTCGAGGGGCTCAATCTGGGCTCGGTGGCGCTGCAACAGTTCGGCAGCCCGAACGAGGTGCTGATCCGGCTCGAGCGTCAGCCGGACGAGGGCGCGCAGCAGCGCGCCGTAGCTGCAGTGCGCAGCTGGCTCGAGCAGGCCGTGCCAGGGGCGAGGATCGTCCGAATCGAGGCGGTTGGTGCGCGCGTCTCCGCCGAGCTGTTCACAGCCGGAATGACCGCGCTCGGCGTCGCCCTGCTCGCGATGCTTCTCTACATCTGGTTCCGCTTCGAGTGGGAATATGGCGTGGGTGCGGTGGTGACCCTGATCCTCGACGTCACCAAGGCGATCGGCTTCCTCGCGCTGACGCGGATCGAGTTCGACCTCGCGACCGTCGCGGCGATCCTCACCATCATCGGCTATAGCGTGAACGACAAGGTCGTCGTGTACGACCGGATGCGCGAGAACCTCCGCAAGTACAAGACGATGCCTCTGCGCGAGGTGATCGACCTCTCGATCAACGAGACGCTGAACCGCACCATCGGCACCTCCCTCACCACCTTCCTCGCCTGCCTTCCGCTCGCCCTGATCGCGACCGGGCCGGTGGCCGCCTTCGCCTGGGTGATGCTGTTCGGGATCGTCGTCGGCACCTCGAGCTCGATCTTCATCGCCGCGCCCATCCTTCTGTTTCTTGGTGAGAAGCGGCTCCGGAAGGGCGGGGTGGAGGAGGCGAAGGCGCCGGCCTGACGCCGCCGAAGGCGCGGTGCCTCGCTTTCCGCTTCCACCACAAGTCGATCCGTGCCTCTGTGGCGTGACGGCGAGAGCGGTCGAGGCGCGCCTTATGGATCGCCAGAGCCGCGCATGAGCTTAGGCGGCAGCCGGCAGGCAGAGGGGCCCGCCGAAGCGCGCGCGCGGCCGGCGCCGGCCGGAACATGGCCGATCCTCCATGCGCTCGACGGTGCCGCGATCGCGATCTTCCTCGGCGCCATCGGCTGGCTCGGGCTTCTCTGGGCGCGGATGATCCTGTCGCCTGCGCCGCAGGAGATGCGCGAGGGAGCGCTCGTGCTGACCACCCTCGCCCTGCTCGACGGGCGAAACCCCTATGCCTCGGCCGATCCGCTCACGGCCGGCCTTTCGGGCGGCAATCTCTACGGCATCCTCTATCCGCTCGCGGTCGCGCCCTTCGCCCTCGTGCTCGGGCCCGGCCTCGGAACGCACCGCCTCGTCAACGGTCTCGCTCTCCTGGTCGCCGCAGGCCTCGTGTGGCGGGGCGCGCGCCGGGCGGGCGCGGCGCGGCTGCCTGCCCTCCTCGCAGCGCTTTTGTCGCTTGCCGGGTGGCTCTACTGGGTTGGCCCGACGGTTCGGCCCGACGGGGTTGGGCTTGCGCTGATGCTGGGTGGGCTCGTCATCGCCGCCCCCGCCCCCTCCTCGCCGCGACGCTTCGCGGCCGCGCTCGCGCTCTCCCTCGGCGGCTTCGCCGCCAAGATCTACTTCGTCGGCGGGGTGGTGATCGTCGCCGCCTATGTGGCGCTGTTCGTCTCGTTGCGTCGTGGCGTCGCGCTGGGCGTCGCCGCGGCCGTTGCCATCGCGCTCTGGGCGTTCCTGCTTGCGTCGCTGATGCCGGGCTGGGGCGCGCTCGTTCTCTCCGCGAATCTCGGCGCCACAAGCTACGACCTCGGCCACCTCCTGCGCCAAGGGTGGGACTGGTTGCTCTTCAGCCTGCCGCTGATCGCCGGGCTCGCCTCGGCTCTCTGGCGGCTGCCGCCGTGGCGCTGGAGCGGCGAGGCCCGGTTCTGGGGCTTCGCCGCCCTCTGCGGCCTTGGTGTCCTGCTCGTCTCCCTTGGCGGGCATGGCGGGGCGCACATGACCTACTTCTTCCACCTGCTGACGCCGCCGCTCGCCATCGCCGTCGCGGCCGCGATCGGCGAGGCGGAGGCCCCGAGGCGCGCGCTCGTGCTTGCCCTGCCGGTCGCGGTGGTTTTGAACGCGCACTGGTTCGTGCTCGACCCCGACCGCTTTGCCGCGGCCGAGGGCCATTTCGCGGTCGCGGCAGAGGCGCTCGCGAGGGCCTCCGCGCCGCTCGTGACGACCGAGTTCGCCGCGCTTGCCGCTCTCGCGGGCCATACCCCGGTCGAAACCGGACACAGCGAGTACATGCTCGCGCCGGCGGAGCGAGACGCGCTTCGGGAACGGCTCGCCGAGGCGCTTCGGGCGCGCGCCGTCGACCTTGCGATCGTCAACCGGAACAATGGCGGCCTTGTGCTCGCGCGAGACATCGAGGCGGCGGGCTACGTGCGCCTATCCCCTCTCCGCGTCGATCTCGTCTGGGCGATGCAGTCCTGGGAAGCGGACATCTGGCGCCCGTCGCCGTGACGGCTCAGGCCCGCGCCCCGTCCGGGATCGCGTAGGTGATGGTCAGGTGCGCCACCGCCTGGCCGTCGCCGAGCCGCGACACCTCGGCGAGCATGGTCGCGAGCCGCCGGCCGGCGCGCAGCACGGTGCAGGCGCAGGCGAGATCGGAGAGCCCGGCAGGGCGAAGGAAGGTGACGTTCAGCGTGGCGGTGACGGCAAGCGGCACCGGCCCGATGACGGAGAGGAGCGCCACCCAGGCGGAGACGTCGCCAAGCCCCATGATGGCAGGGCCCGATACCGAAGGCCCCGGCCGGATCGTGCGCTCGTCGAGCGGCATCACCACGCGGCAGGCGCCGCGCGCATAGTCCTCGAGGCGGAGCCTGCCGTCGCCGAACCCGGCATTCGGGAATTCCCGTGCAAGGAAGGCGAGCATCTCTTCGCGCGAGAGAGCGGGCGGCTCGCTCACGCCTCGAGCGCCGCCTCGACCGCGTCGCCGAGGCGCTCGACGATCATTGCGAGCTCCTCCTCCGTCACGGTGAACGGGGGCGCGAGCGTGACATGGTCGCCGCGGCGGCCGTCGATCGTGCCGCCCATCGGATAGACGAGCAGGCCGCGCGCCATCGCCGCCTCGCGCACCCGCGCATGGAGCTTCCGCGCCGGATCGAACGGCTCACGCGTCGCACGGTCGGCCACGAGCTCGATCGACCAGAAGAGTCCGCGCCCGCGGATGTCGCCGACATGCGGATGGTTGCCGAACCGTTCCGTCAGCAGATCGGCCAGCACCGCGCCCATCGGCGCGACCCTCTCGAGCAGGCCCCCCTCGCGCAGTTCGCGCTGCACCGCAAGCGCGGCCGCGCAGGCGACCGGGTGAGAGAGATAGGTGTGGCCATGCTGGAAGGCGCCAGAGCCGTCGCGGATCGCGTCGACGATCGCCTCAGAGACGAGCATCGCCCCGATGGGCTGCACACCGGCGCCGAGGCCCTTGGCGACGACGAGGATGTCGGGGACGATCCCCTCTGCCGTGCAGGCGTGCAGCGTGCCGCAGCGTCCCATCCCTGACATCACCTCGTCGAGGATCAGCAGCACGCCGTGCCGGTCGCAGATCTCGCGGATCCGGCGGAAATAGCCCGGCACCGGCGGCACCGACCCGGCGGTCGCGCCCACCACCGTCTCGGCGAGGAAGGCGGCCACCGTTCCCGGAGGGTGTCGCAGGATCTCCGCCTCGAGGCTTGCTGCGGCGCGCGCGCCATACTCCTCCTCCGTCTCGTCCTCCCGCTTGAAGCGGTAGGCGAAGCACGGCTCGACCAGAGAGGCGGGGATGAGGATCGGGTCGTAGAGCGCGCGGCGGGCCATGTTGCCGCCGACGGAGAGCGCCCCGAGCGTGTTGCCGTGGTAGGACTGGCGGCGCGCGATGAAGCGGGTTCGCCCCGGCTCGCCGCGCTCGACGAAGTATTGCCGCGCGATCTTGAGCGACGCCTCGATTGCCTCCGAGCCGCCGCTGACGAAATAGATGTGCGAGAGCCCGGCCGGCGCATCGGTGAGCATCACCCGCGCGAGTTCCTCGGCCGGCCGGTTCGAAAAGAAGCCTGTGTGTACATAATCGAGACGGCCCACCTGGTCGCGAACCGCCGCGACCAGGGCCGGATGCGCATGCCCGAGGCAGGACACGGCCGCTCCCCCGCAGGCATCCGCGTAGCGTCTGCCTTGGTCGTCCTCGATCCAGAGGCCTTCGGCACGAACCGCTACCGGAGGCGGCGCGCGGAGGTCGCGATGAATGATTCGGGACATGTCTTGCATTTCTTTACACGCCTCGCGGCAGCGCCTATCACTTGGCCAACGCTAGCAGAGGACCGATGCCCGACACAGCAGAGCCGGCCGAAGACCGGCAGGCCAAGGCGGACAGCGCCGGCACGCACGGGGCATCCGCTCTTGTGATCGCGCGTGGCGCAGCGGCCGGGCTGCTCGCCGCCGCGGCCACGGAGGCCGGCTGCGGCGAGGTGGTGATCGTTCCCTCCGATTCGGTGGCGCTCGTGCGCCTCCTCCGCGCCTCCGCGCCGCCGCGCTTCGTGCTCGCCGACACGGGCGGGATCGGCGGAAGCTTCGTGCCGCTTCTGCGGACGATGGCCGATCCGGACCTCGCCGTGCCGCTCCTGCTTCGCCTCGATCCCCTCAAGGGGCGCCGCGCCCTCGGTGTGGCGCATCATCTTGGCCTCACCGCAGCAGTGGTTTCGGTTGACTCGGGCGTGGCGGAGCTCGCTGCGTCCCTCGCCGGACTCCGCGAGGCGGCACCCAGCGTCCCGGCGGACGCGCTCACGGCCGAGGCGCTCACTTCGGCGATCGTGGCGCGCAACATCGTCACCCGCTACCAGCCGCAGGTTCGGCTCGCCGATGCCGAGCCGCTCGCGCTCGAGGCGCTCGCGCGCTGGGAGCACCCCGTGCGCGGGCTGCTCGGCGCGGCCGAATTTGTCCCGCTCGCGGAAGGTGCGGGACTCGGGGCCACGCTCGCGGATCGGGTGATGCGGTCGGCGGTCGAGGACCTCGCGGCCCTGCATCGGCGGGGGGTGCGGTTGCGCATGGCCTTCAACCTCCCGCTCGACGTCCTGCTTCACCCAGCGACGGCCGACCGCCTCGCCGAGGCCGTCGCCTCTGCCGGCCTGCCGGCGGAGGCTCTGACGATCGAGCTCACCGAGAGCCAGATCGCGCACGATCTTGGCGCCGTCCGCGCCGCGGCGCTCAGGCTGCGCGACCAGCGCTTCGGCGTCTCGATCGACGATTTCAGCCTCAACGCCGCCCAAGCGGGCCTCGTCTCCCTGCCCTTCTCCGAGATGAAGCTCGACCGCTCGCTCGTGCTTGCCGCCCGAGACGACCGTGCGGCGCGCGGTGCCCTCGGCGCGGTGGTGCGCATGGCGCACCGGCTCGGCCTACTGATCGTTGCCGAAGGAATCGAGACCCCAGCCACCTGGCAGATGGCACGCGACCTCGGCGCCGACCTCGCCCAGGGCTGGATGGTCGGCCGGCCGATGCCGGCGGTCGCCGTTCCGGCCTGGCTCGCCGCCTGGCAGAGGGCGATCGCGCTTGGCGCCGCCTCCGCCCCCGCGAGCTCCGCCTTCGGCGCCTGACGCCCCCCGGCCGCGACTTCACCGCTGGCAGGGCAGCCGCCCTCCTGCTACTCGGGAGGGCCGGAACGCGGAGGGAGACGCATGCTCCGGAGCCATGGCCGCTACGACTACAGCGGTATCACCGAGCGGGCGGACTATGCCTGGCCCGGAGGCGCCCGGCTTGCTGTCTATCTCGGCATCAACCTCGAGCATTTCGCCTTCGGCGAGGGCCTCGGCGCCGAGCTCGCGCCGGGCGGCCCGCAGCCGGACGTGCTGAACTTCGCCTGGCGCGACTGGGGCAACCGGGTCGGCGCCTGGCGGCTGATCGAGCTGCTCGACGATCTGCGCCTGCCCGCCTCGATGCTCGTCAACAGCGCCATGTACGCCTATGCGCCGTCGCTCATGGCGCGGATACGCTCCCGCGGCGACGAGATCGTCGGCCACGGCCGCACCAACAGCGAACGCCAGTCGGTTCTCTCCGAGGCCGAGGAGCGCGCGCTGATCGCCGAGGCGACGGCGACCATCGCGGCGGCGGAAGGGGCGCCCCCGCGCGGCTGGCTCTCGCCGTGGATCGCCGAGAGCCACGCTACGCCCGACCTGCTCGCCGAAGCCGGCTACCGCTACACCCTCAACTGGTGCATGGACGATCAGCCGATCTGGATGCGAACCCGGAACGGGAAGCTGCTCTCCATCCCCTACCCGCAGGAGGCAAACGACATCCCATCGATCGTGGCGCGCAAGGATGGCGCGGCGCAGTTCGCCGACATCATCGTCGACAGTTTCGACGAGATGCTAAGCCAGTCGCAGCGCCAGCCCTTGGTGATGGGGATTGCGCTGCACCCCTACATCGTCGGCCAGCCGCACCGGCTGCGGCATCTGCGGCGGGCACTTGCCCACATCGCCGGCCACCGCGGCACGGTGTATATCACCACCGCCGGCGCGATCTACGACCACATCGTGTCGTTGCCGAAGGGCATCGTGCCTGGATCGGAAGCACCCTGAGCGCCGTGCTCGCCGCCGTCCAAAGCTTCGCCTTCCAGGGGATCGACACCGTTCCCGTCGAGATCCAGGTTCAGATCGCGCCCGGGCTGCCCGCCTTCGCGATCGTTGGCCTCCCCGACAAGGCGGTGGCCGAGAGCCGCGAGCGCGTGCGGGCGGCGCTCACAGCGCTCGGCCTCTCGCTGCCGCCGAAGCGAATCCTCGTCAATCTCGCGCCCGCCGACCTTCTCAAGGAGGGAAGCCATTTCGACCTGCCGATCGCTCTCGCCCTGCTCGCCGCGATGGAGGTGATCCCGCGCGAGGATGCGGCCGAATATGCCGCGCTCGGCGAGCTCGGCCTCGACGGCAGGATCGCCCCCGTGGCCGGCGTGCTGCCGGCGGCGATCGGGGCCGCGTCGCGCGGGCTCGGTCTGATCTGCCCCGCAGCACAAGGGGCGGAGGCGGCCTGGGCGGGCGATGCGCGCCTGCTTGCCGCCGGATCGCTCCTGCAGCTGATCAACCATTTCAAGGGCGACCAGGTGCTCGACCCGCCAGAGCCGCCCGAGCTCCCGCCCGCCGCTAGCGGACCGGACCTGATCGACGTCAAGGGGCAGGAGACGGCCAAGCGGGCCCTCGAGGTCGCTGCCGCGGGGGGCCATAACCTCCTTCTGATCGGCCCCCCTGGCGCCGGCAAGTCGATGCTCGCCGCACGCCTGCCCGGCCTCCTGCCTGACCTCACCCCAGCCGAGTCGCTCGAGGTCTCGATGGTGCACTCGGTTGCCGGTCTCCTCTCGGGGGGGAGGCTCCTGCGCCGCCCGCCCTATCGGGAGCCGCACCACTCCGCCTCGCAGCCGGCGCTGATCGGCGGCGGCCAGCGTGCGAGGCCGGGCGAGATCAGCCTCGCGCACCGCGGCGTCCTGTTCCTCGACGAGCTGCCGGAGTTTCCGCGCCAGACGCTCGAGGCGCTGCGCCAGCCGCTCGAGACCGGCCGCGCCACCATCGCCCGCGCCGCGGCCCACATCACCTACCCGGCCCGGTTCCAGCTTGTCGCCGCGATGAACCCCTGCCGCTGCGGCCATCTCGGCGACCCGGCACGCGAGTGCGGCAAGGCGCCGCGCTGCGGCGAGGAGTACCAGGGGCGGCTGTCCGGCCCGTTGCTTGACCGGATCGACCTGTTCGTCGAGGTGCAGCCGATCCCCCCCCAGGAGCTCACCCGGGTGCGGCCTAGCGAGTCGACCGCCAAGGTCGCCGCCCGCGTCGCCGCCGCCCGCGCCCGCCAGCGTGCCCGCTATGGCGAGGCCGGTCCCAGCTGCAATGCCGAAGCCGACGGCGCCGTCCTGCGCTCGACGATCGCGGCCGAGCCGGACGCGCTCGCCTTCGCCGAACAGGCAGCAGAGCGTCTGAGGCTCTCGACCCGCGGCTTCGCACGCACCCTCCGTGTGGCCCGCACGCTCGCCGATCTCGCCGACTGCGACCGTGTGACCCGGTTGCACGTCGCCGAGGCGCTGAGCTGGCGCGCGCGGGGGGTCCGCGAGACGGCCTGAGCCCGCGTCACTCCCCGGGCCGGAACGCATCCTCGAGCCAGACGAGCGACCCGTCGGCGCCGACCAGCATCGCGTCGAACCGGACCGGCCCGCCGAACCAGGACGGTTCGGAGGCCATCAGCGCCTCGGCGGCGGCGGCGAGCCTGCGCCGCTGGCGCGGCGGGATCGCGAAGGCGGCCTCCTCGACGCTCGGCCTCGCCTTCACCTCGACGATGACGGTGAGGTGGCCGCGCCGCGCCACGAGGTCGATCTCGCCCGCAGGCGTGCGGACACGGCGGCCGAGCAGGGTGAAGCCCGCGCGCGCGAGGGCTTGCTCGCACCTCCGCTCGGCCACAACACCGAGCCGCCACGCCGCGCGACCGCGCGCCTCGCGCGAGGGACGCTCAGGCGAGTGCGGCAAGCCGCGCCGGCACGGCGGCGATCCTCGCCTCGTCGGCATTGGCGAAGGCAAGCCTGAGGTGCCGCTCCTGGCCAGGGCCGAAGAACGGACCGGGCAGAACGAGCAGGCCCTGCGCGACGGCAAGCCGTTCCGCCACCGCCACGGCATCGGGAAGCCCGTTGGGGATTCGGAGATAGGCGAAGTAGCCGCCGAGCGAGTCGATGCGCCAGGCCGGGGCGCCGGCCATCGCGGCGCGAAACGCGGCCGCACGCCGTGCCATCAGCGTTCGGTTCGCCTCCCGCCAGGCGCGCAGCCCCGCGACCCCCCAGGCGAGTGCCACCTGCGGCGAACGTGGCGGGCAGATCTGAAGCGTGTCCGCCGCCTTGATCAGCGCCGCGAGCAGGGCCGGCCCCGCCACCACCGCGCCGACGCGGTGTCCCGCAACGCAATAGGCTTTCGCGAAGGAATAGAGGTGAACCACACCCTGACGCCAGGACGGGTCGGCGAAGAGGTCGTGCGGCGCGTCGTCGCGTGCGAGGAAGTCGCGATAGGTCTCGTCGAGAACAAGCCAGAGGCCGCGGCGACGGGCGAGCGCCGCGAAGGCAGCGATCGTCTCCGGCGGATAGACCGCACCCGTGGGATTGTTGGGGGTGACGAGAACGATCGCCCGCACGTCAGGGGTGAGCGCCGCCTCTGCCCGCTCCACATCGGGAACGAACCTGTCCCCGGCGCGGCAGGGCAGCGGCACGGCGGCAACACCGCGCAAGGTGAGCGCCATCCGGTGGTTGAAATACCAGGGCGCGGGAAGCAGCACCGCCTCGCCGGGGGCGGTGATCGCCTCCATCACCATCGCGAAGGCGAGGTTGCAGCCGGCGGTGATCGCCACATCCTCCGCCCCCACGGGCGCGCGGTAGCGTGCGGCGATGTCGGCAGCGAGTGCCTCGCGCAGGGCCGGCTCGCCGAGGATCGGCCCGTAGCCAGCATACGTCCCGTCGCCCGCGGCAGCGGCAAGCCGGGCGAGCAGCTCAGGATGCGGGGGATAGCCGGGAACCGCCTGGGTGAGGTCGATCGCGGGGCCTGCCTCTCCCTGGTAGCTTGCCGCCCAGGAGCGGGCGGCGGGGATCGGCGGCGCATCGGTACGTTCGATCGTCGCCGACAGCGGCGGCAGGACGACGCGGGAGATGTCATCGGGCATGACGTCACTGTGGCACCGACCCGAGCGCCGGTCCATCCGGCGTACCCCTGGACGGGAGCGCGACGTGCACCGTAGCGTCGCCTGATGATGACGACGCGCACGGCGGACGGCACGGGCGAGATGGTCGATCTCGCGATCATTGGCGGCGGGATCAACGGCGCCGGGATCGCGCGCGATGCGGCCGGGCGCGGGCTCTCGGTCCACCTCGTCGAGCAGGGCGATCTCGGCGGCGCCACCTCCTCGGCCTCGACCAAGCTGATCCACGGGGGCCTACGCTATCTCGAGCACTGGGCCTTCCGTCTCGTGCGCGAGGCGCTCGCCGAGCGAGAGGTGCTGTGGCGGATTGCCCCGCACATCATCTGGCCGCTTCGCTTCGTGCTGCCGCACCGGCCGGGGCTGCGTCCGGCCTGGCTCTTGCGGCTCGGCCTTCTTCTCTACGATCATCTTGGTGGCAGAACGTTGCTTCCGGGCACGGTCACGCTCGACCTGCGCTCCGACCCGGCGGGAGCACCGCTCACCCCCGGCCTACGCCGCGGCTTCGCCTATTCGGACTGCTGGGTGGAGGACAACCGGCTCGTCGTCCTCAACGCGCGCGACGCCGCGGCGCACGGAGCGGTGATCGAGACGCGCACGCGCTGCCTCGACGCGCGGCGGGAGAAGGGGGCGTGGACGCTCTCCCTGGCCGATGCCGACGGGCGGCGCAGGCGTCGCATCCGCGCCCGCGTGCTTGTCAACGCCGCCGGCCCCTGGGTCGCGGACGTGCTCGCAGGCGTGGTGCACGCGCATGCGCCCGCGCGCGTCCGCCTCGTCCAGGGAAGCCACATCGTGGTGCCCCGCCTCTACGATCACGACTGCTGCTACATCCTGCAGAACACGGACCGACGCATCGTCTTCGCCATTCCCTACGAGGGAGACTTCACGCTGATCGGCACGACCGACCGCGACTGGCATGGCGACCCTGCGACGGTGAGAGCGACCGACGAGGAGATCGCCTATCTCTGCGCGGCGGTGAGCGCGTGGTTCCGGAGGCCAATCACACCCGACGACGTGGTGTGGAGCTATTCCGGCGTTCGCCCGCTCTACGACGATGGCGCCTCCGCTGCCCAGGAGGCGACGCGCGACTACGTGCTGGTGCGCGATGCCCCTGAAGGACAACCTGCTCTTCTCAGCATCTTCGGCGGCAAGATCACCACCTATCGCCGGCTCGCGGACGCCGCACTCGAGGCGCTTGCGGCAGACCTGCCTGCCCGCCGGGGCAAGCCGCGCGGCTGGACCGGCCGGGAACCGCTGCCAGGCGGCGATTTTCCGGTGACCGGCTTCGAGGCTCTGGTCGCGGAGGTGTCGGTGCGGCACCCGTGGATGCCGCACTCCCTCGCCCGGCGCCTCGTCCGCGCCTACGGAACCGAGGCGGAGCGGCTCCTCGACGGAGCGGGCGCGCTCGCCGATCTCGGGCGCTCCTTCGGCGCGGGGCTCACGGAGGCCGAGCTTCGCTTCCTTTCCCGAAACGAGTGGGCCCGCACCGGCGAGGACGTCCTCTGGCGCCGCACCAAGCTCGGGCTGAGGCTTTCCGCGGCCGAGCGCGACGCGGTCGACCGCGCCATGGCGGAGGCGGTCGCGGCATGAGCCGGGCGGCGCATCTGCTCGCGATCGACCAGGGCACGACGTCCTCGCGCGCGCTCGTGTTCGACCCCTCCGCCCGGGTGCTCGGCCTCGCCCAGGCCGAGTTCCCGCAATCCTATCCGCACCCGGGCTGGGTCGAGCACGACGCGGAGGAGATCTGGCGCACGGTGCTTAAGACCGCGCGGGCGGCGATCCGGAACGCCGGGCTCGAGGCAGCCGACATCGCCGCGATCGGCATCACAAACCAGCGCGAAACCACCGTGCTGTGGGACCGCGCGACCGGCCGGCCGATCCACAACGCAATCGTCTGGCAGGACAGGCGCACGGCGGAGGCCTGCGCGCGGCTCCGGGCCGACGGCGCCGAGCCGCTCGTGTCCGCCACGACGGGGCTTCTGCTCGACCCCTACTTCTCGGCGACGAAGATCGCCTGGCTGCTCGATAGGATCCCCGGCGCCCGGGCACAGGCCGAGGCGGGTCGTCTCGCCTTCGGGACGATCGACAGTTTCCTGCTCTGGCGCCTCACCAGCGGTGCGGTGCACGCGACGGATGCGACCAACGCGTCGCGCACGCTTCTTCTTGATCTTCGCACCGGCACGTGGAGCCCGGAGATGCTGAGGCTGTTCCGGATTCCGGAGGCGATCCTTCCCGAGGTGCGCGACACGGCCGGGCTGTTCGGCGTCACCGAACCGCGCTGCTTTGGCGCGGCGATCGCGATCCGCGGCATCGCCGGAGACCAGCAGGCCGCGCTCGCCGGTCAGGCCTGCTTCTCCCCGGGAATGGTGAAATCGACCTATGGCACGGGCTGCTTTGCGCTCATGCACACAGGCGACGTGCCCGTTGCGTCCTCGAACCGGCTGATCACGACCATCGCTACGCAGCTCGGTGGCCGGCGCACTTACGCCCTCGAAGGCGCGATCTTCATCGCCGGCGCTGCCGTGCAGTGGCTGCGCGACGGGCTCGGGGTGATCGCGCATGCGGCCGAAGCCGGCGCGCTCGCCGAAGCAGCCGACCCGGCGCAGGAGGTGACGCTGGTTCCCGCCTTCGTCGGCCTCGGCGCGCCTTACTGGGACGCCGAGGCGCGCGGGGCCATCTTCGGTCTCACGCGCGGCACCACGCGGGCTGAGCTCGCGCGCGCCGCGCTCGAGAGTGTCGCGCTGCAGACGCGCGACCTGATCGAGGCCATGCGGGCTGATTGGGGCGCGGGCGCGGACACCGTTCTTCGTGTCGATGGCGGCATGACGGCGAGCGACTGGACGATGCAGTTCCTTGCCGACATCCTCGGCGCACCCGTCGATCGCCCGCGGGTTCAGGAGACGACCGCTCTCGGCGCCGCCTTCTTCGCCGGCCTCAGCGCCGGCCTGTTCGGCGATCAGGACGCCTTCGCGCGCAGCTGGTCGCTCGACCGCCGCTTCGCCCCGCGCATGAGCGAGGCGGAGCGCGAGCGTCGCTACGCCCGCTGGCGCGACGCGGTGCAGCGCACGCTGAGCCGGGGCATGCGGGTCTGAGATCGCGGCTAA